>Ga0247776_10000067_pt1 | contig 29261 bp, 27 predicted proteins | sample UWRJL199509C5_FD_179912 | JGI IMG/M metagenome (GOLD analysis project Ga0247776, IMG submission 179912) | Plant litter microbial communities from Arlington Agricultural Research Station in Wisconsin, United States - UWRJ-L199-509C-5 | ecosystem: Environmental > Terrestrial > Plant litter >...
TCGGCGACGTCCTGCGCGGCTTTCTGCTGCGCTTTCGCAATATCGCGATCGGCCTCGGCCGTCGACTTCTCGGTGCAGGCGGTCAGCATCGCCGCCGTGACCAGCGCGAGCATCAAAGACTGTTTTTTCATGGCGTTCCCCATCGTGCCGCGACGCGGCGGTGCACAGACCATAGATTCCTGCAATTTATGGGGGATGAACGCAGCTTTCCGCGCTTAGGGAGACGTTGTGTTACAGGCCGGCAGACGGCCGACTCAAGCAGGTCATCTCAGCTTGCATACCGTTCGGCCTGGAGCGCGCGTGGTGGGCACTGGCCGAGCTGTTCGTGGGAATCGAGGCATGCGGGATCCGGTGAAAGCGCACGATCGACGATCAATCGCAGGCGAGACGACGGCAGAGGCCGCAACATCGTGCTGCGAAGACGCGCTCGCGCGCCAGCGGTGGCATCATGGTCGTGGCGCAGAGCTACAGGGTCGCAGCCGCTGAGTCGCTGCAAGCTTGCGCGCCGTAGACTGCGCAATCGATCGAGGGGAAGCCGATGGCAGGCGATAGCGCCAACACGTTGGTGGAAGTGGTCGCGCTGCTCGGCTCGGCGGTGGTCATCGTGCCGATCTTCCGGCGACTCGGCCTCGGCTCCGTGCTCGGCTATCTCACTGCCGGTCTCTTGATCGGTCCGTTCGGTTTCGGCTGGTTCTCCGAGCCGCAGGCGATCCTGCATGTGGCCGAACTCGGCGTGGTCATGTTCCTGTTCGTGATCGGGCTGGAAATGCAGCCTTCGCATTTGTGGAACCTGCGACGCGAAATCTTCGGCCTCGGCACGCTGCAGATTCTCGTGTGCGCAGTGGCGTTGACCGGCGCGGGTCTGGCCGGCGGTTTCTCGATCGAAGCCGCATTCGTCGGTGCGATGGGCTTCGTTCTGACCTCGACCGCCATCGTGATGCAACTGCTCGGTGAACGCGGCGACCAGGCACTGCCGCGCGGTCAGAAGATCGTTTCGGTTTTGCTGTTCGAGGATCTGCTGATCGTGCCGCTGCTGGCCGTCGTCATGTTCATTTCGCCGGCGATGGTGGAGCACAGCGCGGCCGCCTGGGCGCGCAGATTCGGACTCGCACTGACCGCACTGGCCGGCCTGGTCGCGGCGGGCATCTGGCTGCTGAATCCGCTGTTTCGCATCCTTGCGTCGGCGAAGGCGCGCGAAGTCATGACCGCCGCGGCCCTGCTGGTCGTGCTCGGTGCGGCGCTGCTGATGCAGCTTGGTGGCCTGTCGATGGCGATGGGTGCGTTCGTCGCGGGGGTGCTGTTGTCGGAGTCCACGTTCCGCCACCAGCTCGAAGCCGACATCGAGCCGTTCCGCGGCATCCTGCTTGGACTTTTCTTCGTCGCGGTCGGTATGTCGCTCGATCTTGCCGTGGTCGCACGCAACTGGCGCGTGATCGTCGTCGGTGTGCTGGTGATGATGCTGGTCAAGGGCCTCTGCATCTACGCGGTCGCGCGCCTGACGCACAGCAGCCACGCGGAAGCGCTCGACCGCGCCGTGCTGATGGCGCAAGGCGGCGAGTTCGCTTTCGTGCTGTTCGCGGCAGCGACCGCGGCCCACGTCGTCGATGCCGCGTTCAACGCCAACATCACCGCCGTGGTGGTGCTGTCGCTGGCGCTGACGCCGCCGACGGTCCTGCTGCTGCGCAAACTCGCGCCGGTCGAGGGGCCGTCGATGGACGAAGTCGATCTCGCCGAGAGTCTCAGCGGCAGCGTGCTGATCATCGGCTTCGGGCGTTTCGGCCAGGTCGCCAGCCAATCGCTGCTGGCGCGCGGCTTCGACGTCGCGATCATCGATACCGACACCGACATGATCCGCTCGGCGGCCGGTTTCGGCTTCAAGGTCTACTACGGCGACGGCAGCCGCATCGACGTGCTGCGCGCCTCCGGCGCCGGCAGCGCGCGCGCGATTGCGGTGTGCATCGACGACCGCTTGGTGGCCACACGTATCGTCGATCTGGTACGGCGCGAGTTCGCGCAAGCCAAGCTGCTCGTGCGTGCTTACGATCGCCGGCATGCAGTCGAACTCGTCGCCCAGGGCGTCGACTACCACGTGCGCGAAACCTTCGATTCGGCCGTGGCCTTCGGCGAGGCGGCGTTGCGCGAGCTCGGCGTCGACGCGGACCAGGCCGCGCAGATCGCCGAAGAGGTGCGCCGACGCGACGCCGAACGCTTCCTCACCGACGTGACCGACGGCGTGCGCGCCGGCAGCCGGCTGTTGCTCGGCAACCAGCCCAAACCGACGCCATTGACCAAGCCGCAGCGCGAAGCGGTCGCGCTCAGCGCGGAAACGGCCGCGGTCGCCCTGCCGCGGGAGCGCAACGCAAACCTCTGAGCACGGCACGCAGGATCGAACTGCCGCGGTACACCGTGCGCGCTTTCGCTAGACTGCAACGATGCCCGCGTCCGCGGCGCCCTGGAGATTGATCATGGCCGGCAAGTCCATCCCTCTGGATCCTGCGTTCGTCGAACGCCAGCGCAAACGTCTGCTCGACCTGCGCGCACAAATCGGCCAGGGCGACGATGCGCGCGCGGCGGAAGCGCGTTCGCTGCAAGAAGAGCGGGGCGGCGAAGCGCAGGAATACGAAGAGCGCGCGCAGGATCTGGAAAAGAAAGAGATCTACCAGGGGCTGCACGAGGTCGATCAGCGTCGCCTCGAAAACATCACGCGCGCGTTGCAGAAGATCGAAGACGGCACCTACGGCCGCTCGGACGTCAGCGGCGCGGCGATTCCCGAGGCGCGCCTGCTGGCCAACCCCGAGGCGACCCGTACCGCCGAGGAAGAACGCGCGGTCGAATAGGCGTTTGCCGCCGCCGGCTTCAGGCGGCGGCTTTGCGGATCGACACCGGCACCGACTTGTACGCCGGCGTGCCGCTCTGCGCGTCGTAGTGCGCCAGCGCGATCAAGGGATTGGCTTCCGGATAATAGGCGGCGACCGAACCCTGCGCGATCTCGAACGCGACCGCGGTGACTCCGGCCAGCGTGCGCACCGCGGCATCATCATCGCGCTCGGCGATCGCGCTGATGTCGACGCGGTCGCCGTGTTTCAGTCCGCGTGCGGCGAGGTCGTTTTCGTTCATGAAGACCACGTCGCGACGGCCGCTCACGCCGCGGTAGCGATCGTTCAGGCCGTAGATCGTCGTGTTGTACTGATCGTGGCTGCGCACCGTGGTCATCAGCAGAACGTCGGCACCTTGCGCGCGCGGGTCTTCGTCGAGGCCGGCGCAGGTGAGGAACTCGGCGCGTTTCGACGGCGTCAGCCAGACGCGTTCGGAGGCGGCGATATACAGGCGGAAGCCGCCGGGATGCCCGATGCGTTCGTTGTAGTTGGCGAACGCCGGAAACACCGCTTCGATCGCGTCGCGAATGCGCGCATAGTCGTCGATCATGCCGCGCCAGTCCGTGCGCGTGTGCGGCAGCGCGGCGAGCGCGATGCCGGCGACGATCGCGGGCTCGGATTTCAAATGCGGCGACGCCGGCTTCAGACGGCCGCGCGAAGCGTGCACCATCGACATCGAATCTTCCACCGTGACCAGCTGCGGCCCGCTCGCCTGCACATCGATCTCGGTGCGTCCGAGACACGGCAGCAGGATCGACTCCTTCGCCAGCAGCAGGTGCGATCGATTGAGCTTGGTCGCGATATGCACGGCGAGATCGAGATTGCGCATCGCCGCCTGCGTCGTCGCCGGATCGGACATCGCCACCGAAAGATTGCCGCCGAGGCAGATCAGCGCCTTGGACTGGCCGTCGCGAATCGCTTCGATCGCGCCGACGGCGGCGTGCCCTTTGTCTTGCGGCGGCTTGAATCCGAACACGCGCTCGATGCCGTCCAGCAAGGCCTGGTTCGGCACCTCGGTGATGCCCACGGTGCGGTCGCCCTGCACGTTCGAGTGGCCGCGCAGCGGACAGATGCCGGCGCCCTCGCGACCGATGTTCCCGCGCAGCAGCATCAGGTTCGCGATCTGCTGCACGTTGGACGTGCCGTGACGATGCTGGGTCACGCCCATGCCGTAGCAGAGGATCACGCGTTCGGCGCGCACGTAGATGTCCGCCGCCGCTTCGATATCGGCGCGGGCCAGACCCGACGACGTCTCGACCGCCGACCAGGAGGTTGCCTGCAGATCCTCGATCAAGGCATCCAGACCGCGCGTGTGCTCGGCGATGAAGGCGCGATCCAGCACGCCGGTTCCGCCGGCGGCGAGGTCCGCCGCATCGCGCGCGAGAACGTGCTTCATCATTCCCTTGAGCATGGCGACGTCGCCGCCGACCTTCAGCTGGAAATACGACGACGCGATCCGTGTCGAGGACAGCGTCGCCATCTCGAGCGGACTTTGCGGCGAAGTGAACCGCTCCAGCCCGCGCTCGCGCAGCGGATTGAATACGACGATCGGCACGCCGCGCTTGGACGCCTCGCGCAGGGTGCCGAGCATGCGCGGATGGTTGGTGCCGGGATTGTGCCCGATGCAGAAGATCGCATCGCAATGATCGAAGTCTTCCAGCGTCGCGGTGCCTTTGCCGACGCCGATCGAGAACGGCAGGCCGACGCTGGTCGCTTCGTGGCACATGTTCGAGCAATCGGGAAAATTGTTCGTGCCGAATTCGCGGCCGAGCAGCTGATACAGGAACGCCGCTTCGTTGGACGCGCGCCCCGAGGTATAGAACTCCGCCTGATCGGCGTGATCGAGCGCGCGCAGTCCGTTGCCGATGCGCGTGAATGCCTCGTCCCAGCTGATCGGAAGGTAGCGGTCGCTGGCGCGGTCGTAGGCCATCGGATGCGTCAGACGGCCGTTGTCCTCGAGCGCGTAGTCGGTCCAGGTGAGGAGTTCGGTGACGCTGTGCGCGGCGAAGAATTCCGGCGTGGTGCGCTTGCTGGTCGCTTCCCAGGTGACTGCCTTGGCGCCGTTCTCGCAGAATTCGAACGACGAGGTGTGGTGCGGATCGGGCCAGGCGCAGCCGGGACAATCGAAGCCGTCGGGCTGATTGGTGCGCAGCAGGGCGCGCGTGTCCTTGCCGGGCGCCATCTGCTCGCGCAGCGCCTTCGCCACGGCCTGCAGCGCACCCCAGCCGCCTGCAGCGCCGTCGTAATGAGTGACGCCGGGGATATCGTCTTCGCTCATCGGGATTTCCTTGTCGGGTTCGTCACGGCAATCACTGTAGCGCTTATGGCGGGCAGGATTCGGCGTGCGTCGATGCGCCACTCGTGTGTTTCATATCCTGCGTTCAGGCTGGTGTCTTTGCTGCTCGTAGCAGCGTCACGCTACGGTCGACGCGCCGCTACGCCATCGTAGTGCGCGCGCCGAGAATCGAATGGATCTGCGCCACGACGGCGGCGCCTTCACCCACCGCCGAGGCGACGCGCTTGGTCGAGCCGGCACGCACGTCGCCGATCGCGAACACACGCGACAGGCTCGTCTGCAGCGGAAGCGGCGTCGGTACTGCGCTCGTCGTCGCCGGCAGGCTGGCGCCGGTCAGGATGTAGCCCTTGTCGTCGAGAGCGAGGCAACCGTCCAGCCATGACGTGTTCGGCTCGGCGCCGACGAACATGAACACATGGCGTGCCGGCAGACGCGTCAGTGTTGCCGATGCGTTGTCGCGCACGCTGACGCTGTCGAGCGTGCCGGAGCGGTCGCCGTGCAGCTCGACCAGTTCGCAGCGCAGCTGCACGTCGACGTTCTGCAGCGAATGGATGCGATCGATCAGATAACGCGACATCGAGCTTTCCAGCGCGGCGCCGCGCACGATCATGCGCAGTCGCTTCACGAACGGCGCAAGGAATGCGACGGCCTGCCCGGCCGAGTTGCCGGCGCCGACCAGGATGACTTCTTCGCTGGTGCAGAGCTTGGCCTCCGCCGGCGAGGCCCAGTAGTGCACGCTGACGCCCTCGAATGCCTGCAGATTCGCCACCGTCGGCTTGCGGTAGCGCGCGCCGGATGCGACGACGACCGCGTGCGCCCTGACCGAGCGATGGTCGGACAGGGACAGTTCCACGGTGTCGCGGCCGGCGGCTGCGCTTTCTGCACAATGCAGTCGCACGGCTACCAGCGGAACCGCCACTTCGGCACCGAATTTCTGTGCCTGATTGAGGGCGCGGCCGGCCAGCGCCTGGCCGGAAATCCCGGTTGGAAAACCGAGGTAGTTCTCGATGCGCGCGGAGGCGCCCGCCTGGCCGCCGACGACATCGCTGTCGATCACCAGCACCGACAAGCCTTCGGAGGCGGCATACACGGCGGTGGCGAGGCCGGCCGGTCCGGAACCGATCACCGCGATATCGTAGAGCGCATCGTCCCTGAGCTTGGGCGTGATGCCGAGCCACGCGCCTGCTTCCTCGTTCGACGGACGCTTGAGCACGCGCCCGCACGGACACACGAGCAGCGGCAGGTCGGCGGGCGGCAGGTCAAGATCGCGGATCATCTGGCGGCCGCGCTCGCTGGCGCAATCGATGACCAGGTGCGGATAGGCGTTGCGGCTGAGGAACGCCTGCAGACGCAGGATTTCCGCCGAGCCGGCGCGGCCGAGCAACACCGGCCCGATGCCGCGTTCGAGCAGGCCGACGCGGCGCAGAATCATCGCGCGCATGATCGTTTCGCCGATCTCGGCCGAGCCGACGATGAGGGCACGCAACCGCTGCGCATCGAGCGGCAGCGCCGTGCATCCTTCGGCGCCAGCGCTGGCGCGGGTCAGCGTCGGGCGGTCGCCGAGCTGGTGCAACTCTCCGGTGAACTGCCCGGGTTGCATCGCGTGCAGCAAGGTCTCTTGGTCGAGGCCGTCGCGGCCGGCCACCTCGATCGAGCCTTCCAGCACGAACCAGGCGGGCACACTGCGATCGCCGATCTCGTAAAGCACCTCACCGGGCGCGAAGCTGCGCTCCAGGCTTTTGTCGGCAAATCGTTTGACGACGTCGAGCTGCGCCTCGCGCAGGCGCGGGAAGCGTTGCGCGCTTCGGTCCGAGACAGGCACCAAGGCTTCGATCTGCTCTGCCGTTCTCATTTGCATGATCCTCAATGGACGCGCGTTAGAAGTGAGTATGAGGATGGAGAAGCCCGTGCGCGGACATTGCGAGGCACGCGCGGTGGTCCGGTGCGACGTCAGCGCTGCCGGCCGTGGCAGCTTGCCGACGAGTGCGTGCAGGATCGGCCTTGCCGCTATCGTCTACCTTCCGGAGCGAGTCAGGAAGTGCAGCGATGCAGCCGCCACGGGCTGATTCCGGCCACACGCAGGGCGTTGTAGATAATTCCACATTTGCCGCCGCTGCGCGTCCCCCTTTCGGGCTAGGCAAACGTTCCCGGCAGATGGAAGCCCGATTCCCGTAATGATTACGGCCAGCGCTTCTTTTCCGGCTGTCGTGCGACGACGACGGCTGCGGATTCAGCCCGTCGCAAGCGGACAAAACCGGCGATTGGGGTTTCAAGGACATGGCCGAGCGCGCAGCCCGGCTCAGCCGGCAGCTGGAGTGCAGCAGCGAACGGATGCGCGGCACGCGCATCGCCGTGCGATACCGTCTTCCCGCGCTTATCGAGGGTATCCCGCCTGATGTTCCAGCTGCGCGCGCTTCGCGTGAAACCGTGGGCATCGATCTGCATGCGCCATGGGATCGGCGTCACACGGAGGGCCGGCGTCGCGGTCGTGTAGCACGTTTCGTTCGTCTGGGAACGAGGGTGGCGCACGCCGCTTGATCGGTCTGGCGTCGGGCGATGCCGCGATAACGAGCAGTTCAGCGGCGCCCGGTGCCTCATGAAGGCGTCAGTAGCTCAAGCAGGAATCCGGTACGCACTACCCTTCGCTGTCGCGCGAACGTTCCAATGCAGCCGACGTCATGGCCACGAAAGCGGGCATCGTTGACGGCTGAGGACACCCGCAACCTTGGCGACGGTGGCACGCTCGCTCTTCGTCGCAGCGCCACCGCGCGGTCCGAGTTCGACCGACGCGCTCTTGTAGAACCTATGGCCGGATGCCGGCCGGCCATCGGCCCATCGTCGAACGTGAAGCGCAGCGCGCGACCGACCGTCGTCGGCCGGGTTTTCGTGGTCATGAGCCTCTCCGAGTGCGCGCTCGATCAGCGCACCCGGAGGCTCGTCCCAGGCGTATGAAATATCGAGAACCAAGCTGGGTGAACAAACGTTTGTGGCGCTGATGCACCAGACGCAGATGCAGTCGAGCGCCGCGCTCAGCGATGCGCGGAGCGCAGCGGATTGAAAGACGCGGCTGCGTTCGGCTGACCCTGCAACGTCGGCGCGTAATATTCGACACGCGTGGCGATTGCCGATGTTGAGGTGCCTTGGACGCCGTAGTTGGACAGGCCAATCAGCACGTTGTCGCTGCCTTGCAGCTCGTAATGATGGATGGTGCCGTCCGGCAAGGTCACGTCGACCGTGTAGATGTCGTCCGCTTCGGAGTAGCTGCCGAGCGCGGTCACCGAGGAATCGACGAAGCTGGTGCCGCTGACGTAGGTCGTGCCATCGGCCGCGGTGTAGTGCGCATCGAACTGCAGGAATTCGCCCAGGGTTTGCGGGCCATAGCCGTTCTCTCCATCCGCAATTGCGGCGCTGAACGACCAGTAGCCGAGCAGCTGGTCCTGTTTCGACGCATAGCCGTAGTTGAAATGCTCGATCGGCACGCTGCCGCCCGGAAAGTTGAGCACGCCGTGGTCGGAATCGCTGAATTGGATGCTGACCTCGCCGAATTCGATACCGAGCGGCGAACTGAAGGCGCAGCCGAAGCACTGGCCGCCGCTGTAACTGAAGGCGTCGATCACGAGCTGGTCGCTGCCGGCCGTGAAGTCACCGGCGCCGAGATACCAGATCGACTTGCCGGTCGCGTCGTACGCATACATGGCGAGGGTCATGGTGCCGCCCTGGCGATCGATTTCGTAGCCGCGGCCGCTCTCGTCGGGATTCCACCAGATGCCAAGACTCGGGGTGATGGCATGGGCTGCGCCGACGGACGCGAGCAGGGCGGCGGTGCTTAGGAAGCGGATGGACTTGATCATGGGACGGATTCCTTTGTGGATACGTGGAGGGTTATACGTCAAACCAGGCGGGGAGCCGCCATTGCGTTTGGATCAGGCGGATTGACGGTGTTCGCCGCGGTGCGCGGAGTGGCCTCAGATCGGCGACTCCGCGCAATCAAAGCGGGTCGGATCCCGTGCGTGCTTCAAGTCCAGCGCGGTGACGATCGTTACCTTTCATAGAGGGGCTGCAACGATGGGGCGACCGTCGCGGCAAAATCGACAGCCGTTCCCGGCAATTCGTCGAATCTTACTTCGCTGCAGGAAATGGGTTGATCTGAAAGGACTCCTCGGCACCATGAGGACGCTGTCGCGTACTCGCTCGGCTTCTGCAGGATCAGAGGGCCTTTAGGTCCTTGGCGACGTTGGCCACGTCCTGTCCGCTCAGCCCGGCCGTCGCCGCGTGCTCGGCCCAGGCGTCGACTGCGGCCTTCACGTCGGACAGAAGTCCGCGTGCGCCGCTCACGCCCGCCTGGTCCGCGAAAACGAGGAGGTCATGGCGAGTGATATCCAGAAACTTGCCGTTGACGCTCATCAGGTGCTGGTAGGTCCACTCGCCTTTGGGGTTGTGAGCGTGGGTGATGTCGAAAGCAGGGGCCAGCTTCCATGCGCCGGCCTGTTCGAGCACGAACGCATGATTCTTCGTATGGTCGTCGCAGTTCGCTGCCATGACGTTGAAGGCCGTTCGCAGATAGGCCTGTCGCTTGGTCGATTGCGGCAATCCGAGGAGGTCGATTACCTGAAAAAGTTGCTCGTAGGCGTGTGTTGCGCGTTGCTTGTAATCCAGATGGTAGATACCACACAGACTTTGGACATGGTGCTTGATGTTGCCGTCGCGGTCCCAGCGGCGCGTCATGAAGTGGTGACGGCCGTTCTCCTCCAGCAGCCGGCACTCGGACATTTCGATGCCGGCCGCGCGCGCCATCAGGTGGTAGGCGTACTCGATGCGGCCATACGACTGCGATGCACCCAGTTCGTTGTCCTTGCCCACGCCGTCGAATTTGAGCAGCCAGTGCTCGAAGCCCTCCGGCACATCGAACTGGCCGCTGCGCAGCTGTTGGGTGTTTGGGTTCCAGGCCACCACGGCCTTGGCCCGCGCACCGCCGGCGGAAGTGCCTACGCGGATGATGTTGGCGAGGGCTTCGTGCGCATGCGCGTCTCCGTGCAGGTTTCCGTGGACCACGTTGCGCGCGGCCTCGACGAGCTGGCCGAGGTCCAGTGCGACCTGGGTATCGCGCATCGAATGGCTTGCAGGACGGAACTCCAGCGCACCCATGCCGCGCTTGCCCATGTAGGCTAGGCGATCGAGCGTCGTGATGTCGTGCTTATCCACGCCCTTTTGAGCCATCCACGCATCAATGAGGTTGTTGCCGAAATCGTCAGGGAGCGCGTCGGCCAGCAGCCCGGGCAATCCTTTGAACGAGTCGCGGTTGAGCGAACGGAAGACGAACGGCGCTCTGGCATCGGCGACGGGCATCATGATCGGCGCCAGTTCGATACCGAGCTTGCGCCAGGCCGGCGCGTACTCGAACGCGTAGGCGCCAGCGGAAAGATCGAACGCCGCTGCGCCGACGCGCTTGTTCCAGATGCGCACCTCGATGGCGGTGGATGGTGCAGTCGCCATGTGCGATGCCTATTTGGCGTGACGTGAAGTGCCCACGCGGCGTGGCCGTCTGGACTGGCGAAGAACCTGCATCGGGCTCACGGACGGCATCGGCGCGATGGCGCGCAAGTCGTCTTCGGCGCCGAGGGCACGCAGCACGCGAACCAGTGTATCCAGCGTGGTCCCCGTGCCATTTTCGAGGTTGTGGATCGCGCGCACGCCGATATTGGCTTTCTCTGCCGTCTCCAATTGTGAGAGGCCAACCCGGATACGCAGGTCCCGGATGCGCTCTCCCAGCGAGCCCTGGATCTCGGCAGTGGTGATTCTTTTAACCATGAGTTTTGAGCAGATTGGCCAGCGGAAAGCTGTTTAGATGCTCTTAAGGGCAGATTACAGCAGAAGGGAAGGGAAGGCAAGGCAGTGAATAGACAATCTGCTTAAAAAAGCGTTTATGACGGATTCTACGAGATATCTGCTCTATAAAGCAGTTCTTTGTCAGGCCAACACGTGCGCCGCTACCGCACGTTCCCCCATAACAGTCGAGCCGGCGGAAGAGGCGTTAATGGCAGCTCTCGACGAAGTCAACGTGCGATGCAAGCGGACCAAGCGTAACCACGGCTAGTTTCGGCATTTCGGCTGATGGATCAGCCGGCGAAGCTCCATGCAGACTACGCTCCACGGATGTCGTCTGACGTGTATACATGACTGCCAACAAACAAACGAAGCTGACTCACATGCCCGGAATTCTGCACAGCAGGTTGCCGGGATCGAAGACTTTCTGGTCTACGAAGCGCCCGAGTTTCCGCAGCAACGGCAGCAACTCGCGGTCTGCGTAGGGGCAACCGGTGCCGCCGGGGTCGGCCTGCAGCGCTTTGGCGGCCAATTCAGGCGAATGGCCTCCATTGGCGATCAGCACGTTTGCGAGGTGCGCATATCCAGGGCGCCAAGCGCTGGCTTGAGGAAATACCTCACGTAAGCTTGCGAGGATCTGCATGCCGGCATGGTCGAGGTCTCCGAAGAAATGGACGAAATACATCGATCGATCACCGCGTTCGTTTTCCTCCTGGTCGAACAGCCAGGTCTCGATGGTTGGTAGTGCAGCGGCGGACGCCGGTGCGCAGATACACGCGACAACCGCTGCGCGAGCGCAATCTCCGTGTGCTACCTCTAAAACCTGCCGCGTAGACCAGCAGGCTGTCCGCCCAAGCAGTCGCGCGCGCGTCGGCCATGTGTTCGAAGGCAGTCAGATTTTCGACGAACAGTACATCGGTGAAAGTCTCTTCGGGTGGTGCCAGCAGCAATTGAATCGGTGGCTCGACGAACTGACCTGGCGCGGCGCCAAGCAAACGCAGCAGTTCATCGCGGCTGTCGAGCAGTTTGGATCGTCCCTGAAACGCCTGCGCGGAAGCTTCGCGTACGGCCATCGTTCGGTCGGATCACCTTGTCGACGAGCATCCGAAAGTCGATCCGCTCAGCGTGTTGCCAGCATTATCGCGAAGCGCGAGCGCTCGCCGCCAGAATGCGTAAGCCACGCTGACGGCTTCACCTTTCGCCCGGTCTTCAACGAAATTCGAAGCTCGCGCGGCGACCGGAGAGGCAGCTTCTGCAGCAACGCCTTTGGCAGCACCCATCGAAAATAATAGATTGTTCCGCGGCGCTACAAGTGGGCAGCAATCTGCATGTCAAACCTCTAGGTTTGGCACACTGCCTTGGCACAGCGACAGCAATTTCGGGTCGTGAACGCGTAGGAGCCCGCGTTTTAAGCCACGAAACTGGAAAGTGGTGGCCGGGGACGGACCGGCCGCCACTTTCCGACACCATCCTTAAGTCATTGATTCTTCAGGAGGGCGTCCGGAGCGGCGAGAACAGATGTGCGTTGAGTTGGCACAGTACTTTGTCACAGTCTAGCGTGTGCATCGGCCGCCGCTCCAGGCGAATACATGTGGCCGGCCGCAAGGGCAGCCAAGGACAAGTGCTAGGACCTCGGCCGATTGAGGGAGGTTTGCTCGTGGAAAGGACTGCCTGTCCGACTACTTAATCGCGGCGCCGGGCGCCTGGACATGAGGCCGGTGCCGCGTACTTCGGGTCGATCTGTCTCGTCGTCCTATCCCTTCCACGGCACAGGATGCTGAGCTTGCTTAGCTCCTAGGAGAATTCCCGCGGTCATTAAAAGTCTCGAAGGCGCAAGAGGGCCAAATACGCCCAATATATTGGGCGTTTAGCCGTCTTATGCCCAGAAAAACGAACTTTCGCTCGCTTTGGGCCTTGCGCAGAGCTCGATGGATGCCCAAAATACGGGGCATTGAAATCTTGAGTGCACGGTATTATGAGCAAGTTCGCGATGCCATTCGAAGCCAGAAAGCTCACATACCAGCTAGGCCAGCGCATTCGAATCGCTCGAATCCGGCGTGGCTGGTCGGTCGCCGAGCTTGCCAGCAAGGCGGGAATCGCCCGGAACACGCTGACCACGTTGGAGCTCGGTAGCCCGGGCACCGCAGTCGGTGTGTGCATTACGGTCCTGTGGGCACTCGGTCTTGATGGATCGCTGGACGCCGTCGCCGATCCCGATACGGATCTTCACGGCAAGGCTCTTGAAGCATCTCAACGGCCGACGCGAGCGAGCAAACCTCGGAAGCGGAATGACGACTATGATTTCTGAGCGCGAAGCCTATGTCTACATTCAACTTCCGGGAACCATGGAGACTATTCCTGCGGCACTACTCAAAGTGCAAACGTTGCCCGACAGCACGCAGATCGGGCGCTTTCGCTACGGTGATCGATACCGTGAACGCCCCGAAGCCATCGCACTCGATCCCTTCCAGTTGCCGCTGACCAAAGACGTCTTCGAGTTCACAAGACTCAAGGGCATCCCTGGCGCTGTTCGAGACGCTGGCCCGGACGCATGGGGACGGCGCGTGATCGAACATAAGCTCCAGCGTAGTGCGGCCGAACTTCAGGAGATCGACTATCTATTGCAAGGCCCGCAGGACGGGGCAGGATATTTGAGCTTCGGGCTGAAGGCGATGCCGCCCGCGCCCAAACGGCAATACAACCGCACGCATCAACTGGAAGAACTAGTTGCGGCCGCCCAGGCGATCGAAGCAGGCCAGCTGCTGCCAATTGAGGTACTTGAACGACTCGATCCTGGCACGAGTATGGGCGGCGCTCGCCCAAAGGCGACCATCGAGGATGCGCAAACGCTCTGGCTTGGCAAATTTCCCGAGCGGGGCGATCGTTTTAATTTGCAGCGAGTCGAGTTCGCGACGCTTGATCTCGCCCGACGATGCGGCCTGAACGTCACACAGGCGCGGATACAGCAAGTCGGTGGAAGCGATGTACTGATGCTCCATCGTTTCGATCGCGAACACACTGAACACGGCTATCTGCGTTTCGGTCTCGTGAGCGGTCTCACCGTGCTCGACTGCGGCGATAGCCACCTTGATCGGGAGCGTTGGTCCTATCCGCTCATGGCCGACAATCTGCGCCGTTGGTCGGACCGACCGGAGGCCGATTGTACGGAACTCTTTAGGCGGATGGTCTTCAATGCTGCCGTGACTAACAATGACGATCATCCTCGCAACCACGCGCTATTACGCAGGCAAAAAGGATGGGGACTGTCTCCCGCCTACGATCTAGTACCCACTCCGTTGGTCAGCCTGGAGCGACGCGATCTGGCGTTAACCGTGGGTGACTTTGGCCGCACCGCCAGCATCTACAACCTCCTATCTCAGGCTCGCCGATTCGGCGTGACTGAAGAACAAGCTCGCAAGGAAATCGACGGAATCGTCGGTGTTGTTCAAAACTGGCGCGAGAGCTTCACCGCTTGCGGAGTGTCTGCCGGGGATATTGACCACATTGCGACGGCTATGCTGCCCGAGTGCTTCTTTGCCGAAAGACCACCCGAGGCGCTCGGCGCCATGTAGTTAGCATGTTGTCGCAAGAGAAGCGCGGCGTCGGACTGTTTCAGCCCGTGCGGGTTCAAGCCTTTCCTGGACGATAGGCCGCCGACCCGCCGTTAGCCCGTTCGCACGACATTACTCTTCGCCACGTCCGTCATCTTCGCTGTTCAACAGGGTTGCGACCAAAGGGTGCCACTTCTGTCAGCTGAAGTAGAGCGACGGATGAGGGATGGACATCGCCAACGCGTCTCCCGAGGGATGCGGGTACAGCCAGGTCTCTCGGATGGTCTGGCCCTCGCCAATCATGGGCCCTGCGCGTCCTGCGCCGTTCGGGAGCGCTTGCCACATGCGCGACGACAGAACGAGGATCGACCGGGGCTGTAGCCTTTCAACAACGGCGAAGAAGGGCGCCGAGGCCTCTGCGAGCATGTCTGCCGTGGGAGGAATCCCTGGGGTTTCTCCAACACTTCGTTGGACAAAGTTGTAGAACGCCACATTGCCCCAGAACCGAGCGCGATCGATAGCGTCGTACGGTCTTCCTTCGACGACCTGCATGATGTTCGTCCAGAACTTACCATTTTCACCACCTACGAACGCTTGGGTGAATGCGATCGTGCTATCGGGACCTAAATCGGGCGGCCCATAGTGTGCTTCGCCGAGGAGCAGCAACCCATTGCCAGGTGCGTAGCTCTTTCCCACCCATGGCATAAAGAATGGTTCGGTCATTTGGGTTTCCAGGCTGATGAGCATCGTGAGCGTTGCCTCCGATGCCTTACGTGCCGAAGTGAGACAAGGTCGCGCAGCTGCGGGCGCAGTGCGCGACGATCGAGGCCGGAACCGTTTTCTTGAGGCTTTGAACGTAGTCCGTGCGATACCGCGCGGATATGCCATGGCTATGTCATTTCCACGGGGCGCCCTTAACTGTCGCTTTACTGATCAACGACTTATCGGCGACGGGTGACGGGCAGCGTTGTGACAGCGCGCGCTCACCGCCAAGCGGGCGAGCCGAGGCGACCTCGATGATGTTTAAATGGGCTTCGGGCCAGAGACTGCGCTGCATCGCTCGTGGTTCTTCGATCTGAAGACGATCAAGGTGAGCGCCGAGGGTGGCAAGGTTGTGCTCACCGGGACGGTCGAATCGTTGCACGAGCGGCAGGTCGCTGCCGCGACCGCGTGGGCCGCCCTTGGCGTGACGGATGTCGAGAACGACATCGCCGTTGTCTGAGTGCGGCGCAGGGACAGGAGCTTCGTGCGCGTCGCTACTGCGCGTGAGGCCCCCGACTTGCCCGGCGCGTCGAACGAACGGTGGTTTCCGATGGAGGCGTGATAATGAACCCGTATCGCCCTACCAGTGTGTTCGGCTTGATTCTGAGCCCGAGTCCAGTGCGAACGTATACAAACTCCGAGACAGGAAGCTCGTGCTATTACGTGACGACGCGCGACTTAGGCTCTCGGAAATCTTCGGGTTCGATCGAAGTAGTGTTCATTGGGCCCCCGATCAAGCGTGTCGTGCGGCCGTCTCGACCCCGATGAGAAAACTGGATGCAAACCCGGTGCGCAAGCGCTGTCGTGACCGGTGGGCGTTTTTCGGTCTCGTACTCGGCGTCATGACCATCATGCCGCCGGGCGGGGTTCTGAGGGAGCCTAAGAGTTCCAGGCAGAGCCCTTTCTTTTGAAAATGGCTCTATGCGCAGTGATCATTCGTACGCCGTCTGACCATTGGGTCTCATCAGTATCGCTGTATCGCTCAGTGAGAAGGATGCGATTTCCTTAGCCTGCCTGAGTTGGTAGCGCCATGCTGCGTGTGCACGCGTTTTCCGAGACGAGGCTCAGAGCAACTGAGCAAGGCGATGTAGCGCTGTGCTTGTTCTCTGAGCGGAATGATTCTTAAATGGTTCTATGGGATTCCGGTAAGCATGCGCGCAGAAGAGGAGGCTCATATTGAATAACAAATAATTTCTGTGGGTCGATGGCGTCAGTAGGAAAGAAAATGTTCTTAAAACGCGATACAAATTTATTTTTTAGATATCTTCACGGGCAATTTCGTCCAAGGCATTGCATGCCGCGTAAATGACGGTATTTGCGCCGGTGCGGTGGGCTATAAAAATGGTATTTGCGACGTATCTAATGATGTGCCGAATGTATAAATGCGATATGGTGGGACACTTCAAGTTCGGGGCGCTCTTTGTGGTTAACTAACGCTGCTATGTCGTTCAAAAGGGGAATGCAATGGCCACGCGCAAGACAGCGAGTACATCCGGCAAGGGGATTCGTCCAGCGCCAGTGACGAAGCGTGGCAACAGAGGAACTGCGCCGCCACATAAGGCGACAAAGAAGAAAGCTCTCAAGAAGGAAGCCCTCAAGAAGCAAGCCAAGTCGACACGAAAAAGCGGATTTCTGAAGGCCTATGGCCTTCCAGCTCTTGCACTGCACGGCGTTCCCCTCATCGACACGGGGCGCATGGCGCTCGCTGTCGGAGACTCAGGGGAGCGTCGGATGTCGGTGAAACTCACCTACGCGGAGGGCGCCGAGGGCGTGCTCTTGTCGGTATACGTGTACAACCGGGCTGCGAAGCGGTCTACGGGCAACGGTATTGCGATAACGCTTAATCCGGACGGTACAGGGGAGTTTATCGGTGCAGCTGGCCAGACCTACCGTATCACCTGTTGGTTCAGCGGTGTCTTGGGCTCGTCCATCAAACTCGTTGTCAGTTACCCGGTCAGCATGCATATCGACGAACCCGCAGCACAACTCTTACCCAACGACACGACGATCACCGATCCCACTCTCGGCTTTAATCAGGTGCGGTTGATCGTACCTACGCAGGGTGGACTGAGATGAATATTTTTCGGCTCCTTGCTGCACTGGCAGTAGCGGTTGTGACATTTTCCGCTTCCGCAACTGAGGACGTACCTAATTCTGACGAGGCCTTGGCCAACGCGCTGCGCAGCAATCCCACATTTGTCCGCGCGCTGGTCGAAGCACTCAAGCGCGATCCCGCCTTACTCGAAGCGCTCGTCCGCGAGGCGAAGTCTGACCAGTCCGCGGGGAAATCGCCTGCGGCAACAGCGCCCACTGCAGTAACTGCTGCGGCAGCCACTTCTACTCAGCCCGAACGTTCGGGTACTGCTAAGGACTCAATGGCATATTCAGCTATTCGAGGCCTGCTGGATTTGCCGGTCCGCGAAGGCAATGCACCGGACCTGCTCGCTGGGGCGATGCTTGGGGCGGGACCTTCGTCGCCGGCGTCTGGCAATCATCCGCGCGTGCAACTCGATGCCGCGACCGGGGCTTCGGTTGCGACCATCTCGTGGGCCAAGCCAGTGACCTCCGTCCGTGCCAATGGAAAAGTGAAGCAAGAGACCTGGACGATCAAGGCGAGTGCACCGATCGATAGGCAGGATCAAGGCCGCGCCATGTTCGCTTCGACCTCCGGCCTTCCCAGTGGGGTGACCATTGGCGGCGACTACACCTTGGTACGGTTAAACGACCCAACGCGCGAAGACAGTGACGCGAATCTGGACCTCGCGTGCGATGCTGTTGGAATCGACAGAGCGTCAGTTGACTGCAGCGCGCAGAAAGTGAAACCAAGAGTAGAGGCGCATGGCGCTAGGGCGCGTCAGGCGTGGGATACCTACCTCTCACGAGCCGTCGGCTGGACGCAAGTTCTCAATGCGCACACCAACGTGAGCCATACGCAGTACAAGTACTTCGACGCAGTGCCGACCGCGAAAGTGATGGACTCGAAGATCGGCTGGAGCGTCGGCGGCCTTGCGGGGTTGATTACTCCCGACTACCTGACATTCGTTGGTGCAGGCTTCGATTTCGCCCACTCGTACAAAGAGGCCAACGACTCTGCCGAATGTCTCGTTGGTACCACGCCTTATCTCGCATGCACTGTGGGGAAGTTCGCCGCACCGACCAACCAGATTCATCGCATTGTGTCGTTGCAGGCTCGCAGGCTGCTTGCGGTTTCGGAAACTTGGCAAGTTCCGATGGGCTTCACGGCGGCTCACGACCTCGCTACCACGAAAGGGCGGCACGAGAATTCGGTCGATATGCCGTTCTACCTGCTGCGCGACAAGGATGGCTGGTTCGACGGTGGTCTGCGTCTCGGGTGGTCGACGACCGACCACTTCATTGCCGGAATTTTCGTCGGCTCCCGGTTTAGCCTCCAGCCGCCCTCGAGCAACTAGTCGGGTGTAGGGGCGATCGAATGCAGGCATTCGATCACTGCTTCAGTCGTGGCCGCTAGTACAGGCGCGTTTCGGAGTGTAAAGCTTGCGATATTGCCGTTTGTCGCGCAGGTTCTGCTTATCCTCCAATTCGATCGCTTTTCGTGGCGATGCGCAGGTAGGGGGTTTGCTTCGTCTGTCATCAAGACTACGAAGAGGCTGCACCGAAGCGGTTCTCGTCTGGTCGACTGCGGCGCTTGCGTGCGTCCGTATAAAGATGAATGCTTGTTGACGTCTCACCTGCATGACAATTTTGCCGCTCGAGCCGGAATACTTGGTGCCTGTCGAAAGGGAGGCCGGGTCGCACGCGCCTCGATGCGTGAGTCCTATGAGATTGCTGCTCGCATGAATGAAGCGGTGCGACCGCTAGGCGTTCGTATCCTGGCGCTGCGCCGTCTGGTTGGAGGAGGAGTCCTTTTCGCAGGGGCTTGCAGGCGCGCACTACCTGCTGGAGCCCTGGTGCAATGCGTGAGCGATCAGACGCGGATTGCGGGCCTGCAAATCGGACTGGAATCAAGATCGGCCCCCAACGAAAGTCGAGGCTGAGGTTCGAGACAAGGTCTTGACGACGAGTTTCGGAAGGCGGCCAATAGCCCTTCTGCTCGACCGGGGAAGCAGATGCGGCCGCTTCGCAACGAGGCACTGGGTAGTCTGCATGACGATCTGGAAAAGGTTGCTGCAACGGCAGCTCGCCTCTGCGCCGACCGACCGCTAACGGTTTAGGTCGATCATTGCGACCAGGTGTTTGTTGATCTTCCCCCTGAAGTCGCTCCCGCTCCGCGGGACTACATCGTCGGTACCGACAACGGTCACTCAACGAACATTTCTCTGAGGATTGCAGCCGATCTCGCAGAGATGAAACGAAGGCATGGGCGCATTCGCAGAGTGCGCAATCCTGCGAGAAGCCGGGCGCGTCGAGCAACTCAGTCTTAGGCGCGGAGGTGATCTCGCACTATCCAGGGAGGGGTGCGACAGTCAGTCATCGTTTCGCGCCCATGCTGGCGTTCTCCTGAGCCGACGCGGCGAGCATCACGCGCGTACTCGAGCACTGGTGTTCGCCTCTCCCTGGCTTATCCAAGTCGACGGCATCCATCGCCGGCTTTCTCGCTGGTGTCGGAGGCGCCGCGGGTGCGCTAGTAGTGGCAAATGCGACCAATCGGGGTGAGCAACAGTTCGTGAACATCGGCATCATGTGCGCCAGTCTTCAACAGTGACTTGGACACTATGTCATTCAATCTTCCGATCCCAACCCAAGCCAACGGCACGTCTCTTGAAATTGCGATTGAGCCGGGAACCTCCGCGATCTTCGTAGGTGCCAACGGAAGTGGAAAGACGCGCCTCGCCGTATACATGGAATCCGCCGTTGGCGAACACGCTCACAGGATCTCGGCGCATCGCGCGCTGACGCTGAAGCCGGAAGTGCCGAAAATCAGAGAAAGCGAGGCATTGCGGGGGCTGCGCTATGGTCACACCGACGAGGGTATGAGAGTAGATCATCGCTCCGGCCACCGCTGGCGCAACGGCAAACCCGCAGTGTCGCTGTTGGACGACTTTGACTTCCTCATCCAGGCGCTATTTGCCGATCAGTCCCGTGTTGCTCTAGTCACCCATGCCAATGTTCGCGCGGGGACAACGCACAAGGCCAGTCCCACGAAGCTGGAGAGGTTGAAGGAGATCACCTGTTACGTCATCGCGAACTCGTGATCAGCGGCGATGACCTCCAGGTCCGTCCGCTTGGCGGAACAGACGTCTACAGTGCGGCTGAGATGAGCGATGGGGAGCGAGCGATCTTTTACCTGATCGGCCAAGTGCTGGAGGCGGAGAAGAATTCCTTGCTCGTGATCGACGAGCCCGAATTGCATGTGCACCGCTCGATCATGAACAAACTGTGGGACAGGCTGGAAAATGCTCGGCCCGACTGCGCGCTGGTTTTCATCACGCATGACCTGGAATTCGCCGCTTCTCGGGTCGCCCAAAAGTACGTTATTCGAGACTATGCGCCGGAAGGACCGCGATGGACCATTGAGCCGGTGCCGCAAGACACGGGATTTTCAGAAGAACTCACCACGCTCTTGCTGGGCAGCCGGCGACCGATCCTGTTCGTCGAAGGCGATGCTGGAAGTCTCGACAAGGCGGTCTATCGGTGTGCCTATCCGGAATGGACGGTCGTTCCTCGCGGATCGTGCAAGGATGTTGTCCACGCGGTCACGACGATGCGTGCCAATGCTGCCCTGACGCGCATTCGGTGCGCAGGTGTCGTCGATGCCGACGGCTACGACGCTGCGGATATCGCTCGTCTCCTGGAATTGCGGGTGGTTGTTCTGCCCGTTTCGGAAATCGAAAACCTGTTCCTGCTTCCACAAATAAGTCGACAGATCGCGCTCACCGAGCATTTTGAGGCGCAAGATTTGGAGGCACGGATTGGGGGGCTGGAGAACGACATTCTTACGACGGCTTCCAACCCTGACGTGGTTGAATCGGTTGTGCGACTGCACGTCCTGCGGCGCATCGACCGCGCACTCAAGAGCATCGACTTGAGCCAGGGACGCGCTATAGGGGACATCGATGCCGACTACCGACATCAGACGCAGAACCTGGATATTCAAGCGATTGCCAACGAGCGACGGACCAAGATCGCCGCGGCCGTTGCCAGTCGAGACCTGCCGACTCTCTTGGCGCTGGTGGACAACAAGGGGATGCTCGCTAAAGCGGCCAGTCGGCTGAAGACTACTCCTCGGGAAGCATTCGAGGCGTGGCTTACGCGCGTGCTTCTCAGTGATCGACAGCCGGATCTTGTCGGCGAACTGCAACGCGTGCTCCCGCGTGTGCCGGAGGAACCATTCGCAGAGGCTCACTAACGAAGGTTGATGCGAAAGTCCGGCAAGGTCCCGGCTTTATCCTGACGAATGCTTGCGGCCTCACGGCCTAGGATGTGCTGCGACGCCGGGGGTTGCTCGACGGGATCGAGGCCATTTGCACCAGTGTGTTCAGGCGGCTGTCGACGACTTGTCCTTGGGATGCGGTGGGCGCAATGTTGTCGTGCGCATTCCTTGGGTTCACCGCGTCAATCAGCGTGCCAATACCATCAATGCGGCGTGTACACGGTCGCCCGTCCCTCAGCAGTACTGATGGACTCAGCGAGAATGAGCGACTTCGCTCAGTTTAGCTGTGTGGACTTGCTCCGCCGAGTTTTCGCATGGCATCCGCGTCCGACCTCAGGGATGCTAAGCGAGGCACGCAGTGCACGCTCTTGCCCGGAATCTCGGGACAATTTAACAATTGTTCGCAAGGTATCCCGCTGGGCACACGCACGCGCACGTATGGCGGGAGCCGTGCGCCGATTGGGATTCAACGTCGCTCATGCAACGTGACTAGTCGTACGGCCCGCCGCGTCAGCGCGCCGGGATCTGTGCGGGGCGCAATTGCGTGTCAGATTCTCGCGTGATCGCTGGCGTCGCACGGATCAATTTTTGAGGGAGTAGCGATGGCGTCTTTGCAGTGCAGCGTCGTCAGAATCGAGAACGTGAGCAGTGGAAGCACGTCTGCGGGTTTCGTCACCTACGATGGGTTGATCTGCACCTGCGCGCATGGCGTGGTTGAGCGAGTTGGTGGCCAGGACGTCTCAAAGAACGTAGATGTCTACTTCGACGACCGACAGACGCAGCCATTCAAAGCGACTGTCGACATCAAACGTGTCGATTTAGTGCGCGACGTCGCGTTTCTGCGGTTCGAGGAGGAGGTGCCAGCTGAAATGCCGCCCGCGCTGCCAATCGCCGACTTCATCGACGCGCCGAACGGAAGAGGGGCTGGTGCGCACGTGATACGAGGCTACCCTCTCGGGCTCGAGATAGCCGGGGTCACAAGAGACATAGCGGTCGCCGCTCCATTCGTCCAGAACGGTGTGCAATTGCTCTCCGTCGGCGCGACGACGCGCGGTTTCAGTGGCGGACCTGTGTGGGACGTTGCTCGCCGATGTGTCGTTGGAATGGTGATCGAGCGGTACCAGTTGGAGGATGGCCTGGCGGGCGGGTTAGCGGTGAGCTCGTGTGAAATACGCTCAGTGGCCCAGTTCAATAGTGAATTTGCGGCGAACCCTCACAGGTTTCTTGAACCGTTTGCCGCGACAGAAGATGATGCCCGGTTGTACTTTGGTCGTGAGGCCGAGGTGCGCACCCTTCACGATGCGTTGGAGAAAAACCGGATGGTGATCGTGTCCGGAGATTCTGGCGTCGGAAAGTCTTCGTTCGTTCGAGCGGGCTTGTTCAACGCGTTGAAGCTCGCGCCGCCGGGTACGAGGATGTTTTCTTTCACCGCGGGGAGTGACCCTCTCCTCGCATTGGCGGTTTCACTCGCCGCTCAGTTTCCGTCGGCAGTAGATGGACTCGAACCGCACACTCTGGCCCTGGAGTGGATTGACTCACCGAAAGGCGCGGCCGAGATTTTGGTGAGTGCGCTGGGTCCGCATGGTGTGGTGTCGCTGGATCAGTACGAGAGGATGGCGACTGAGTGCAAAGAACCGGCTCGTCGGCGCGCGCTGAATGAAATTATCAAGCTCTCATCGGAGCAAGGACTTCGCTGGCTCGTCGCGGTGCGCAGCGATTTCCCAGTAGCTGCGACCGAATTGCCATCCATCGCTCCGAGGCACATCCTCGAGCTTCAGCCCATGGAGCGTGCCGAGCTTCGCGAAACTATCGTAGAGCCCGCTCAGGCATGCCATAGGGTGTACGCGCCTGGTGTCGTCGATGTGCTGGTGGATGCGGTCGTCGGACAGCCGGCGGCGCTTGCCCTGCTGCAATTTTCACTCAGCAAGCTTTGGGAAGTGGACGTACAGTCCGCAATCATCACGGATGAGATGCTAGCCAGGCTTGGATTCGATGGAAAAAAAGGAGACCTGCTAAGCATTCTCAGAACCTATGCGCAGCAGGTCTGGAGCGGCTTGAGCGAGAGCGGAAAGACGGTTGCTCCCAATCTGCTCGCCAAGTTTGCGGTTGTGGTCAACCGTCAGCTTCCCGGCGGGGGCAACGGCATCACCTTTGCGGGGCGACAGGTCGCGGACGCTGAGCTGGACCAAGTCTCCCGGTCCATCGCGGAGAAGCTTGCGCGCTCACACTTGCTTGTCGTCACGAAAGCCTTAGGGGGCTATCAGGACGCAAGGAGCAATCCCGAAGCGCGCAACTATTCATTGGCTCATGAATTCTTGCTTACTGCGTGGAGCGAGTTGAGCAGCACGTGTCAAAAGTCGGAGCGCGGGATCACGTTTTATGCAGGGGACTTCTCCTACTACCTCAAGTTGTTCCAGCGCGGCAAGTCCGAAGTACGACTGCCAAAGAAGCTGCTGGAGGAAGCCGAGGCGCTAATTAAAGAATTCCCACAGCTGGAAGGGCTGTTTGAAGGCGACTCGAAGGCGCTGATCGAAGCTTCCCGGAAAGCGACAGACGACGAAAGGCGTCGTCGAAGGATCGTGGCGGGACTGGTCGCAGGACTCCTCGTAGCCGTCGTCATTTCCGGTTACTTGTATTTCGCTCATAAGACGACGCTGCAGACGCAGGCGCGTGTGTTTGAGTCGCATGGAACACTCGCGCTCGCGGATAGGAACTTCGCTGAGGCCGAGATCTTCTTCGCCAAATCGCTGACGTTCGCGGATCGCGAAACCGTAAGAGATCTGCTTCTGCAGGCTCGCTCGGCCGGCGTTTCCGTGGGAGCACGCAGCGAATGGGGCGCCGGCGAAAAACCTTCGCTCGCGACCGCAAGCCGCGACGGCACGTCCGTTGCACAGTACGACGGCGAACAGTCAGTCGCGGTATACCGCATAGACGACGTCGCCAACCAGACCTCCATTTCGGTTCCTTCAGGAACTGACGCCTTGTGGTTGTTCACCTCGGCCCAAGGCGACAAGTACCTTGCCGTCTCTTCAGGTGCCCCGGGCGGACGTTTCGCATTGCATCTTTTCGGAATCGACAACCACAACGCTCTGCGGAAGATCGACCTCGTCGGGAAGGACGGCACGGCGCAGGTGACCTGGAAGCGCCGGGTCTCACAGGTTGCTTACGATGAGCAACATAACCGCTTTCTGGTGTCCAGCGAAGACGCTTCGTTGGGGTTATTTTCGCTTTCCGACGGACGAGCGCAACAAACATGGTACAAGCCGGAAGCTCACACCATCGCCGTCCACGGCGTCACGTTCAGTGCCGATGGAAGTCTCGCCGCCACCGCCGGCGCGGACTACGCAATACGCATTTGGGATGTCGATGACGAAACGCGGGACCCGCTGGAAGTTGGCAGTCATCAGGACTCGGTGTTCGCCGTCGCGTTCTCCCACGATGGCTCGCGACTGGCAAGCGGTGGCTACGATCGCGCGATCCGCCTTTGGAATATCGGGCCATTCGTCGCTCAGTGGCGTAGCGGCACAAAGCCTTCAAATGGTGAGAAGGCCGATTCGCCACAGACGATTCGAATTTACCAAGGACATGCGGGCGTCATTCTCGACCTGCGTTTTTCTCTAGACGACACGATGCTCGCTTCCGTGAGCAAAGATGAATCTGCGCGGGTCTGGGACGTGGACCGCGCGCGTGAAGTTCTTACGCTGCGACCACAAAACGGCCCTCTGCGGACTGTCGCGTTTGACGGATACGGCAAAGATGTCGTGCTCTCCGGTGATCAAGGCTGGTCGCAGTGGCACACGAGCGGGCGCAAGGAAGCCCGCAAGCTTTGGACCACGGGCAGCCCTGTGTCCTCACTCGCGTTCGGCAGGAGCAGCAAGTTCTTGGCCGCGGGCGACGCCGATGGGAGGCTTGTTCGATGGAGCGTAGGCTCCAATACAACGACCTATCAGGACTTGGGTTCGATCGAATGTCGGGAAAAAGGAGACTGCGGCATCAACGGTCTCGCGACGAGCGCAGACGGTCGCTGGCTCGCGGCCGCCGGTCAAGGGCATGTGGCGAACGTCTGGGACGTAAGCACCGACGACTGGAGAAAGCTAAAGGTGTCATGAACTGCTCGAAGCACTGCTCGGCCTCCGCGTTGCCATCGCTGCTCTGCGCCATGAACTCGACACGGGCACCGAGGTGTCGATTGTCCACGTCGATCGCGACATCGCTGAAGACGGCCGCACACAGGTCGCCACGGCGCACTTGAGCGACGGCAACGCAGTGGTCGCCGGCTTCACTCCGCGGGCCGCAGACCCCTCGGGCGGGGCCTTCTAGACATGGCGCTGGTTCGAACCTGCACCGCGTCCGACCCTTTCCTTTGACGTTTGCCCGCAAATTTATGACTCCACGACTCGGAAAGCTACCTGATCCACCCCAAGGTACCCCCGACGCAGAGGCGGCTATCTGGCGCGACACCGTGCGTTCATTCCCCAGCGACTGGTTTCGAGCCTCGGACTTCCCGCTGTTGTTGGAGCAGTGCAGGGCGATCGCGATGGCCGACGCTCTGGCCGCTCGCATCGCAGGCACCGACGACCTCGGAGAACTCAGCACGCTGCTCGCGTTACGCGACCGAGAGGCGCGCCGGGCTGCTGCACTGGCAACCAAGCTCCGCATGCCGCCGCAATCACGCAGCGACCGCCACCGCGCCGGCACGCATGCAGAGACGGCGAGGGGAGCCCGGCCTTGGGACACCGACGAAGACCGATTCTTTCAACCGGCGAGGAAGCAATGATCGAATACGATCCGCTCGAACACCTTCCAGAGCTGCCGTCCGATGTCGACGAAGCCACGGCCGGTCTTTGGGCTGCCACGGTGTTGATGCGTGCCGCACTGGAGCGGGAATGGCGCAAACACATCGTTCGCGAGGTCCTGATGACGCTGACGGTCGGCGTGTGCATGGACGACCGCAACGATGCCGAGCTGCACGACGATCTACAGGCGTGCGTCACTCGGATGCGCGCAGTCCGTGCGGAGCTGCGCGCGCAGTGAACGGCGGCAATGGTTGTGAATGAAACTTTTGAGTTCTTGCCGGGTCTCGCGTAGCGCCGCACTTTCACCAATTGTTAAAGCCGCCCTGCGTGCCCAAAAAGCTCTACTTGCCAATCCTCTCCAGGACTATTCGACCGCATCCGCACGCATCCGAATCCCGCATTGATTTGATGGATATCTATGGCGATGTCGCCGAGCCGCTTAAGAACATTTGGGTCCATTTTCGCGCGAGTAGTCATAGTCGAGGCGGAATAACCGGTGCTTAATTGCGTAGCAAGGCGAGCCTTGTCTGTCGACGTCGGCAAAGAAACTCGCCCATTTATGAAGGGAGTTAAGACACCCAAAGGTTTGCCTTCGATAAGTTCAGTCCAGACTTCGTCTAAATGCCCCGTGTGCGACCCGTGGTGGGAGACCTTAAATACTTTCGCTGATCTTTTGCCCGCGCACCATGCGTCCGCTACCACATCGGGCCAGCCCGCCTGAGCGTTCTCAAGGTCAGAGCCGAATAACAGCGCGTCATGGCCTTCGATGTCTATATGAATCACGACCGAGGATACGTTCGGCGCCACATCAGGTGCATTGGCGATGGGCATACCAGTTGCGGGTAGGCTGGCGCGCAGCCTAGCGACCTCTTGATCTCGGCCGCGTGTAGTCGGCGACAACGCTGATACGACCACCATTCGAGGTCCGCAGCGAGCTTCGAGTAGCGTCATCCGCTGCATCGCGTAAATGCGGCGTAGCGGATCAGGCTGCGCTTCCAAGGCGCGCGAGATTTCGGTAGTGCCCTTGGCCTGACTCGGAACGCCTGAAAAGTAGGCTATATACGCTCTCGCGTCACGGTCAGTCAGTATGCCGGGCATGACAAATGTGGCGCCGGGACACGCTGTAACTATTTCTGACATGCCAGAGACATGGTCGCTGTGCCAATGGCTGGCAACAATTGTCCGCACTCCGGCGAGATCGGCGCCAATTCGATTCAAATAGTCGAGGGATGCAACGGGACCCTTAGGAAAAGGCCTACAGGAATCAATCAAAACCCACTGGCCGCCGCCAAGGTGCGCGGCAATTGCCTCACCGTACCCGGGACCGAAGAGAGTAATCTCGATTTGGTCCGCAGCGGGCGCTGCCCCATAAGCGAACATGTAGTCAGCGACTCAAAGAGCCTGGCTTGCAAATTCCGGGAAAAGCTCGTCGGAGTATTTCTGAGCCCGTTCGATCTGAGTCTCCGACCAATTCGGAACGCGTCGAAATCTAAGTTCTTGCGAATTGCGTATCGTACCGCCGGACGTCGCTCTAAAGAGCGAAAGATAAAAAACCGCTCCGGGTCTCACGAGATCAATATCCTGCTCCGGAACCCACTGTAAGTCTATTCGAGCTGCATGGTCTGGGCCTTCGCCAGTTTTGTCCGACAGCCGGACATCCATGAACTGCTCGTCTCGACTTAATACAGTTCCTTCCCACAACTGAATGATAGCGGCCTGAACGCCCTGCGTTGACGTTCCAATCGTGTCGCTAGGTGGTCTGGCTTGTCTCCAAGTGTTGCCTTTCGATAAATTAATCGAAACTGCATCGCTATGCACCCTTCCGAGACTGGCGTCAACGAAAGTCGATTTCTCGCTACGTGTTGTATCCACGGAATGGCTACTCATCGATGATAGTCTGCAAGAGCAATAGTAATTAAATCGTGGAACGCTCTGACGGCCTCGTTCGAATCAGATTCCCAGTTCTTTTTTATAAGACCGGCGGCAATAGCTGCCGTGTCAACCCGAGCCTTGAAATCCTGCTCGATGTCATGATGATCATTAAACGTTAAATGCAATCCAGCTTTAACTTTTCGAGAAGGCTGTACCGTTATTCGGACCTTAGATCCACTTTCCGCTTCTTCTTTGCGGTCGTACGGCTGCGAGCAGACCGTTATATTTTCGAGGCCATAGGAGGCGCCAACGCCATATTTCACACGCGACCAAATGTCCTTCGGCGCTAATGCGTCGCCAAACGCGTGATACATTTTTATATCTTGAAACTTCAAGTGGGCTTGAAAATTTATACCTATCGAGCTAACGGGTGCGTGTCGAATTATCTCGAATATCCCAGACACCAAATCCAACAACGCATGTGTTACCGGGCCGCGACTTTCGATGGAGAATTGGTTCTGGATTACTTGAATAGCAAACCAGTCCGTCGAAAACTTGCAGAGATTCGCTAGTGCCGCCGAACCCTCTGCTTTGATTGCTTCGTCTCTGTCATCTTTGCCTATCAGGCCTACACTCTCTAGCCACCAGGCGGAATAGAGGGGTGGGTTGAAGTTACCGACAGCGATAATTGACGACTCCCAGCCAGCAAGAGTTATGCCAAGCTTGGTATCGAAGCCAAGAGTTTGGAGACGTTCAGTTTGGGCGTTCATTGCGAAAGATTGTCGCTCGCCTGCGAAGGGGACGGAACGCGCGTTACCGCGCGAATGTAGCACATAGGCTCACCGCGGCTGGTTTCAAACTCGGGACTTTTTTGCGGCAGATCCGGTCGCGCTTGAGCTAGCACGCTAGGGAATGTGTACCGTGGCGTCGACG
>Ga0247776_10000068_pt1 | contig 28955 bp, 25 predicted proteins | sample UWRJL199509C5_FD_179912 | JGI IMG/M metagenome (GOLD analysis project Ga0247776, IMG submission 179912) | Plant litter microbial communities from Arlington Agricultural Research Station in Wisconsin, United States - UWRJ-L199-509C-5 | ecosystem: Environmental > Terrestrial > Plant litter >...
GCATCGCTCGACTCGCCCTGTGATTGATCGCGTCTATGACAAACGGGGCGGGCGAGAGTTTCTCAACGGCCTGCTAGAGCCGGTCGGTGTCGGCATTCGGCTGATCCGTCCGGTCGCCGCCGTGGCGACGGCGACCGGACCGCGACCGCAGCATCAGCGGTACGGATTGAACGTGTACGTCAAGCTCACCGGTTCGGGAACCTGGAAGTAATCGATGACCAGACGAGCCGGATCGGTCGCCAGCGCGCCGGCGCCGGGACCGTCATTGCCATCGTCCCAGGCCCACGGCGCATGCGCCGAAGGATGGGTACACGTGATCGCGCCGGAACCGCAGCCGCCGCTCGAATCACCCGCGAATGCGCCAAATTGTTCGAAGAGAGCGCTGTTGTAGCGTTGCTCCCACATGCCGGCGGGCTCGAAGATGTCGACCAGTCTGTACGGCACATGGCGGTCGTTCGGCCCGCTCGGCACACCGGCGGTCGTCGCTGAGGGAAAGTAGATGACGCCGTCGCCGCCGGCGATGTCGTAGTAGGGCCACGCCTTGAGACCGTGGCCTTTGGACTGTTGGGCCGTGACCGGATGCGCTTCGCCGTCGTCGCTCTGCAATGACAGCCGGCCATCGATGTCTTCGTTGCCGTCGCCCCAGTCGCTCCCGGTGGGCGTGTAGGAGTAGAAGTCCGAATGAGCAACCGTCACCGCGGACTTGAGCACCCCGTAGGGTGAGCCATCGCGCTTGATCGTCAGGAGCAATCCTTCCGCGTCATTCTCGTGCTCGGTGTCGAAGAACGAGTCGGTCCAGTCGCGCGGATGGAAGAAAAGATAGACGAGGAACCAGTGTGTGCTGGTCTCGACGGCTGAAAAATACACGTACGCCGCGAGCGGGAAAGCGGCATTGCCCGCGTGATCCCAATTGTTGCGCGCGTCAAGGTCACCGTCGTAGTCATAGCGTGTGATGTAGTCGGCAGCGCCGCCGAGCGAGTGGCTGCCGGTCGGATCGACATCCTGATAGTGGATCGGCGCCCAGCGCAATGCGAGTACCGCGCGATCCGCGGCATCCTGCATGGACAACGGCGCGGCTGCGTGCGAAGGCGGCGCTTGTGCGATGGTGAAGCACAGCGTAGTTGCGAGCGCGCCGAAGGCGCGCGCGACGGCGTAGTGTCGAAGCATGGCGAACGTCCTGTGAATACGAGACCGATTCACGCTGCGTCTTTCGCGTTGCATTCCCATGAAGCGAAGGTGACGAGCGCACGCATCTTCGACGTGTGTCGCAATTTATGTTCCGCGCGGAGGTTGCATCTCGAGCCGGGGGTGCAGAACAGGCACTTCGGTTCCTGCTCAGCATGGGCAGGAAGTATGAGATCGACATACTCCTGTGCAGACGGTGAGTGCCCGCAGAGCGTCGCCCAGTAAGAGGGGTCTAGGTAGTCCAACACTCGACATTGGCCAGAACATCTGTGCTGACTTTCTTCATCCGCATGCGGTCTCGACTTTTGCGCCATGCTTTTATCAATCCGCCGACGTCACGCTTGACATCTCTGATTGAGCAGTCGGATCGATCCTCGAAAAGAGTTGATGCGGTGCAACAGCCGTAGCGCGGAGTTCTGAAACGCTGGAATCGGGACCTAATTGACTGCTGTAGCCGTCGCACGGGAAACAGCACATGTGCGGGGGTTTTCGCTACCGATTATCGCCGCCAACACAGCGCGCCTCGGTCCGAGAACGAGTGAGTGGGTCACAACCTCGCCGCAGGGGCACAGTCGGGTAACGTCGTTTGCGCTGCAAACGAGGCACCGATTCTTGGCAAAAGAGGGGGATGAAATGGCGGAATGGAGCACTCTCTCGACAACGATGTATATTGAACTGAGCATACGTAGATCGGCCGGCCGTGTTCGGCTAACTGGCCGCCCTGCGTGAGAGGAAGCTGCGCCGGTCACCCGCCCGCGCTTGGGGAGCAGCACGAATGGCACTGCAGGCCGATGCGATGTTCGGGCAGGTCTACGATCGTCTCAAGGCGATGGCTGGGCGCCAGCTGAGCGCCGGGCGACACACGCTCGATGCGACCGCACTCGTACACGAACTGTACCTTCGCATCGGTGGCGATGATGATCTGGTGTTCGCGCATCCGAATCAGTTCTTCACCTACGCGGCGCGCGCGATGCGGCATCTGCTCGCGGATCGCGCACGTGACCGCTTGCGCCAGCGATCCGGCGGCGACTGGATACGCACGACGCTGACCGGCAGCGATTGGCGTCTTGCGCTGGACAGCGCGGAACAGGCGCTCGACCTTGATGACGCGATGCAAAAGCTCGAGGAGGTAGACGCGCGCGCTGCGCAGGTTGTCGAACTCCTGTGCTTCGCTGGGCTCGAACACGAGCAAGCGGCTCAAACGCTCGACATCGCAGCGCGCACGGTTGCGCGCGACTGGCGCTTCGCGCGCGCGTTTCTCAAGAGCGAGCTTGGCGAGAGAAGCTGAGGATGGCAGGCAAGCGCATCATCCGGCGTTGTCCGGATTCATGAGGACACCGTCGACAAACTTGCGCGCGCTGTTCGAGTCGGCGCTGGCGCTGTCGCCGGCTGCGCGCACGGCTTACCTCGACACGCAGTGTCCGGACGCAGATCTGCGGGCACGCGTCGAGTCGCTGCTGCGCGCCGATGCGTCGGAGGACGAACCAGTATCGAGCGCGAGCCTTGACCATCTCGCGTATGCGATTGGCGATGTTTCGTTCCCGGCGAAACCGCTTGGCAGCCGTATCGGTCCGTTCGAGATCACGCGCGTGATCGGCGAAGGGGGCTCCTCGACGGTGTTCGAGGCGCACCGCGAGATCTCAGGTGCGAGGCAGCGTATCGCATTGAAGCTCCTGCGCCAGAATCTCCTCAGCCCGGAAGCCCGGCGTCGCTTCGGACGCGAGCAGCGTGCGCTGATCCGTCTGCAGCACCCGAATATTGCGCGCATGATCGAGGCCGGCCTCACCCCTGAGGGACTTGCCTATATCGCGCTCGAACTCGTCGATGGCGTGCCGATTACCGATTTCGCGCGCGCGCATGCGCTCGGGGCGCGCGAGCGCCTGCAGATGTTTGCGACTGTCTGTCGCGCTGTCGACGCCGCACATCGCGCGCTCATCGTGCATCGCGATATCAAGCCATCCAACGTGCTGGTGACGGCGGACGGTGAGGTCAAGCTGCTCGATTTCGGCATCGCCAAACTGCTCGTCGATGAAGTCGATACGGGCGCGACCATGCTGCAAGCATTCACGCCCGCCTACGCGGCGCCCGAGCAGATCGGCGGTGGCGCGATCACGACCGCAACCGACGTCTACTCGCTTGGCATCGTGCTCCGTGAGCTGCTTACTGGGGCGCGCAGCCACGCCAGTGATGCCCGCACGCCATCGAACAGCGGCGACGCGGAGCCCGACGGCGTACGTCGGACGATCCCGCTCTACCGACTGGGCAGCGACCTCAACGCTGTCGTGATCAAAGCGACCGAAGCCGATGCCGAGCGCCGCTACATATCGGCCGGCGCATTTGCCGAAGACATCGAGCGCCTGCTCGGCGACCGCCCCGTGCACGCACAACCACAAACGCGGTGGTACCGCCTGCGCAAGTTCGTCGCTCGGCACAAAGGCGGGGTCGCGTCCACGGCCGCTTTTCTTCTGGCGATTTTCACCGCGCTGGGCATCGCGCTGTGGCAGGCGGGCATCGCGCGCGAGAACGCGCGCGCAGCGCGGGCACACGCCAGCCGTGCCGAGGCCGTGCGTCAGTTCATGGTCGGAGTGTTCGAAAACGCGAGCCCTGACGTATCCGGCGGCAAGCCGATCACCGCGCAGGAATTGCTCGCCAAGGGCGGCCAGCGAGTCGATGCGGGTCTGCGCGGAGAGCCGGCCCTGGAAGTCGACGTGCTGACCCTGCTCGGCCAGCTCAACATAGAGATCAGCGATTTCGACAAGGCGCGCGAACTGCTCGCGCGCGCACTCCAGGCAAGCACGCGCAGTGGCGTGCCGACCGAGGTGCGTGTTCGCGCGCAGACCGGCATGGCGCGAATCGAGGTCGAGACCGGCCACTTCGCGGCCGCGCTCGACCACGCACAGCAGGCGCTGGCGCTGCTCAATCAGGAAGAACAGCCGAACGCCGCGGATATCGCCAATGCACACCAGATGACCACCCAGGCGAGGTTCGGCACGGGCGATCGCAAAGACATCGAGGCGACGCTGCGGGCGAATCTCGCGCGCGATGAGGCCGCGCTCGGTCGCGCCAACGAGTACGTCGCCGATCAATGGCTGCAGCTCGGTGTCGCGCTGGGCGAACAGGGTCGCTACGACGACGCCGAGAACGCCTTTCGCAATGCGATTGAAGGCTATCGCCTGGGTTTCGGCGAGAACAGCAACCGCGTTGCGCATGCGCTCAACGAATACAGCAATATGCTTGACGACAAGGGCGATCTCGCCGGGTCCGAGGCCGCGCTTCGCCGCGCGCTCGCGATACGGGAGGCGACCGTCGGTGCGGACCACCACGATGCGATAACGGTCGCCGGCAATCTTCTCTACGTGATCGAGAGCGAAGGCCGCTACGCCGAGGCGGTGCCTCAGCGGTTGGCGCTCCTCGATCGCGCTGCAAAGGCAGGCACGCTGCATGACCGCGATCTCAGTGCGGTCTGGAACGCGATCGGCAGGGATTATCGCGAACTCGGTCAGCTGGACGAGTCGGAAGCCGCCATACGCAAGTCGATCGATATTGCGACACGCTCGCAAGGCCCGCGAAGCGGTTGGCGTGCGAGGGCGCTCGGTCATCTCTCACTGACGCTCATACTTGCCGGACGTTTCGACGAAGCCGAAGCAGCCCGTCGCGAAGTCTTGTCGATTGCCAAGGAGGGCGAGCCGGCGGATTCGCCGTGGTTGGCGAGTCAGCACTCCGAATTGGGCATGATCCTGCTGCGCCAGCATCGCGACGCCGAAGCGCTGTCCGAACTCGGCCAAGCGGCCTCTGCGTTCAAGGCGGCAACCGCAGCGAAAGATCCGCTGTGGCCTGCCGTCCTCGCCGCACTCAGCGAAGCCCGAATCGCGACTGGCGCGCCCGCCGACGCCCTTGCCCCCGCGCAGAAAGCGGTCGAATTGGCGCGGCGCGCCTATCCGCCAGGCCATCCGCAGATTGGTGCATCGTTGTACGCGCTCGGTCGGGTACATCTCGCCCTCGGCGACGCGGCGGCGGCAGAGCCGCTGCTACGCGAAGCGCTGGCCGTTCGCAGTCCACCGTATCCGGCGGCCGATCCGCGTGTGCTCGAAGTGAAGGTCGCGTTGGCCGTTGCGTTGCGCGCGCAGGGTCGCGGGCGCGACGCCGACGTGCTTGCCGGCGAGCTGCGGCCATTGCTGCGCGCGTCGACATCGCCCTACGTGCGCGACCTCGAAGCGCGCTTGCGCGCTGGGTAGGCATCGTCGGATGCAGGCGCCCGCTGGCTGTAAACACCCAGTTCTTTATCAAGCCGTGGCACGCAGCATCTCCTGACCAACAGGCCGCTGCCGCGATCCCGCGGCGTTGGCTGTCCGCGGCATGTTTCGGCGTTTCTCGGCAACGAGGCCGCTGCATCGAGCGGTTCTCGCCCGCGAGACCTGATCATGAGAAGTCTCTGCCGCTCGTTGCTGCTCCACCCGCTGGCTGGGTGTCTTGCGCTTGTAATGGTCGGGCCCGCTGCCGATCGACGCGATCGGTGGCGATCCGACGCTGCTGCCGCTGCACGACAACGGAGGTCCGACGAAGACCCATGCGCTCCGTCCCGGCAGCCTGGCGGTCGACGCCGGAAATGTATCCAGCGGCGTCACGACCGACCCCAGCGCGGCACGGGTTCCCCATGCGTGATTGGATCCTCGACCCACATCGGTTCGTTCGAGGGCGTGGACGCGGATTCGATTTTGTACAGCGGGTTCGACTGACACGGCCATGCGTGCGCTGGATCGAGGTGGCATGCCGGCCGTGTCGCCTGCCGCCCATCGCGTGGGACGGGCTCGCTCAGTCCGCTCGAACCGTCCATGAAATTTTCCGGAACCTTTGGCTGTCGGCACCGAGAAATGGCGTTACTAGGATCCGATCACCCGGCGACGCTCGGGAGATTGCCAGGTCGTTGCATCTTCCCAACCGTCTTACCTCTCCAGAGAAATGCCATCCAGTGAGGACTTCGTCATGCCATGCCATACCACGAACACGATGTATCGCGGGGGACTACCGCATCGATCCGAGCTGCGCTGCACATCGAGCCTCGGCACTCATCACCCATCATGGAAGCCACCGATCATGAGCCTCGCACGCATCACGACCCTTATCCTTTTCGCTGCCGCCGCCGGTGCCGCTGGCGCCCAGGACTTCACGCCGTGGGGTGATCCGCAACGGGTCGACGCGATCGATACGGACGCTGCCGAAGGCTGCCCGATCGAAGGCCCCGACAGTCTCTCGCTTTATTTTGCGTCGAACCGCGCCGCCGCCGGCGCGCAAGGCAAGCAGGACATCTGGCGCGCGCATCGAGTAACGGCGCAGTCGTCCTGGGGCGCGCCCGAGAACCTCGGCCCGCCGGTGAATACGCCCGAGTTCGATTATTGTCCTACGCCGCTCGCCGGCGGTGCGCTGCTGTATGTGAGCTCGCAGCAGACGACCGATGACTGCTTCCCCGGCGATACGCCTCCAGCGCCCCCTGCCGGTGGCCCGTCGGCCGGCGATATTTTCGCGACGCGAGAAAATCCGGCGAATGCGTGGTCGTTTCCGGTGAATCTCGGCTGCTATCCGAACGGGCCGAACACGCCGGGCGCGGAGTTCAGTCCATCCCGGGTGCAAACGGCCGAGGGCACGTTCCTGTTCTTTTCCAGCAACGGCTACCCCGACAGCCAGGGTCAGGACATCTACATGAGCCAGATGCTGGACGATGGCACGGTAACCGCGGGCGTGCGCGTGGCCGAGCTTTCCACGTCGGCCGACGACCGCATGCCGAACGTGCGCGCGGACGGCCTCGAGATCGTGTTCAGTTCCAACCGGTCCGGCGGCACTGCGTTCGACCAGGACATCTACGTCGCCACGCGTGCGATCACGGGCTCGCCGTGGTCGGCGCCGCAGCGAATCGACATCCCAGCGATCAACACGACCGCATCGGAAACACGCGCCTCGCTGTCGAGCGATGGCACTCGGCTCTACTTCGGCCGCAAGGTGGACATCGACGATCCCGGCGACGTGTTCGTCGCCTCGCGCGCGAGGGTTGCACCGACGGCTGCGGCGATTCCCACCCCGACCCTCGGCGTGACGATGCTCGCACTGCTCGCGGCACTACTCACGGGCGTTGCCTGGTTCACGCGCGGCATCGCTCGGACGCAGGGGCATCGACGCTGATACTCGCCGACGGTCCCGATTGGTGAGGAAGCGTTGCCGAGCGACACGCATTCAGCCCGCCTCGCATCTATACGTTGGGAGATGAAATATGCCTTCGCAGAATCGCTTGATCGTTCCCGCACTGTCGAAGCGTTCGCTGGCCGCCTGCCTCGCGACCGCCTTGGGCGTGTCGGGTACGGCATCTGCCGCCGAGCTCGCGCATGCACCGGAAGCGATCGTCGTCACGAGCTGTGCGGATGGCGGACCCGGCAGCCTTCGTGACGCGGTGCAAGGCGATACGTCGGGTGTTCCGATCGACCTGTCCCATTTGTCGTGCAGCACAATCACGCTGACCACCGGTGCCATTGAGGCGACGCGCTCGCTGACACTGATCGGACCCGGCGCGACGAGCTTGACGATCGATGGTAACCACCAAGGCGCTGTCATTGTCGAGGCAGCCATTCACGCCAGGCTCTCGATCCAGGGCATGACGGTGCAGAACGGATACGTCGTCAACGGTTACGGCGGCTGCCTCTTTTCGGCGGGTCCGATCATCCTGGACGACGTCGTCGTGACCGGATGCAAAGTCGCAGCTCACGGCATCGCACCCGGCCAGCAGTTTTCAGGCGGCGGGATCGAAGCGCGGGGCGACTTCACGGCAACCGATAGCAGGATCGTGAACAACGCCCTGGAGGTGTCCGTTGCCTCTGCTCATGGCGGCGGAATTCGGACCACTTACAACGCGACGCTCATCAACACGACGATCAGCGACAACGCGGTGGACATGCTTGCTTCGTTCGGCACGGGCTATTACGAGTTCGCCGAAGGAGGCGGTCTCTTCGCCGAGGGCAATGTCACGATGATGCGCAGCACGATCAGCAACAACACTGCGCATTCAGAGGCTGCCAGCGGCGGTGGCGCCGTCTGGTCGAACGGCTACACGTCGATGTACTACTCGACCTTGTCCGGCAATTCCGCCCTCGGTGTTCGTGCCCAGAGCTACTGCGGCGGCGTGTGTGCTGGAACTCACATCAGGATCGATCACTCGACCATTTCGGGCAATACTTCGGACATCGCCGGCGGCGCTTTTGCGGGCGGGTTTTCGTATGCAAGGGTCACCAACAGCACCATTTCAGGCAACACCGCACTGAGGGCCGGCGGCATCGCTGCCGACGATTTCTCCGCTTACAACTCGACTATCGCGTTCAACGTCGAAACCGATGGGGACCGCTGTGGCGGCATTTGCGTATACCTGCACTCGCTCGCTCTCGTTAGCTCCATCGTCGCCGGCAACACTTCATCGAACGAAGCGCCTGGCAACATCGGCACCTTCGGAGGGCGTCTGACGGTTTCCGGTCAGCACAACGTGATTGGCGCGAGCCGGTACGATGTGACCTTCCCCGACGACACGATCACGCTCGACCCGATGCTCGCGCCACTGGCGGACAACGGGGGTCCGACGTTCACGCACGCGCTGTTACCGGGCAGTCCCGCAATCGACATGGGAATTGTCTTGGGCGTACTGCACTGGGACCAACGCGGTCAGGGGTATGCGAGGACGATCGATAGCGCCCCGGACATCGGCGCATTCGAAGCGCCATTGCAGGATCAACGGCCAACGGCCGTTGATGATGGCTTCACGACCTTCGAGAACAAGACGCTGACGGTCGGCGCGCCAGGCGTGCTGGCCAACGATTCGGATGCAGATGGCGACGCGCTCTCGGCGGTCGTGGTCGACGACGTCTCGAACGGTTCGCTCACGCTCAATGCGGACGGCGGCATGGTTTATGTTCCGGCGACGGACTTTTTCGGGACCGACAGCTTCACGTACGAGATAACCGACGGCGAAATGACGTCGAACCTTGCGACCGTGACTATCGAGGTGCAACAAGTCGTCGACACCGACGTGATTTTCGTGAGCGGCTTCGAATAGCGACTGGACCAGGTTGCCCGGACACATCGTTATCTGCATCCGGGCACTCGCTCCTGGCAATGCAATAAGGGCATCACGACCGACCGGCGCGACCAGGTTTCCCACGCGTGATTGGATCCTCGGCCGACATCGGTGCGTTCGAGGAAGTGGACGTGGATTCGATCTTCTAAGACGGATTCGAATTGAGCGGCCGCGGGTGCAACGGGTCGGCGCGGCTTGCCGGCCGTGTCGCTTGTCGGCCGCCCCCACGGGACGGGTTCGCGCAGCCCGCTCAAACCGCCCACGAAATTTTCCGAGACCTTTGGCTGTCGACGACCACAAATGGCGTTACTCGGAAGCGACATCCAGGCGACGTCGGGAGAATCGCCATGTCATTGCGTCTTGCAAACGCCTTTTCCTCTCCCGGAGCAATGAAATCAGCGAGGACTTGACCATGCCGTGCCGAACCATGAACACGATGCCATCGACTCCGCTTCTGTCACGCGTCCAGCCACTCGCGCTCGCGCTGGCGCTGGGATTGGCCAGCGGCGAGACCTTCGCGGAACAAGCAATGGCGACCCATGCGGTACCGGTCGGCAGCCGGGTGACCAGTCGGGCCGCCGCTCCGAAGAACGCGCCATCGCCTAGGCCGGATGGTTCCATCCTCTGGTCAGTGGACAACTGCAACGACGCCGGTGCCGGCAGCCTGCGCGATGCCGCCCTGCATGCAAATCATGGCGATGCCATCGATATGGGTGCGCTTTCGTGCAGCACGATCTCCGTGACATCCGGCGCGATCACGCTGCACGACATCGAGCTACTTGGTCCCGGCGCTGGGCAACTCGAAATCGACGGCACCGGAAATCAGAATCACCGCATTTTTAACCATGCCGGCGGTGGCGGCCTCCTCGATATCAGCGGCCTCACCATCAACGGCGGAAAGTATGTCTCCAACGCCGGCTTGGGCGGCGGCTGCCTGCGTTCGGTCGGTGGCTCCCTGCGGATCAGCGACTCGGTCTTCCGCAACTGCATGGTGGTCACGCCGGTCGGGCAGGACGGCAACGCGCGCGGCGGCGCCATCGCGTTCTACGGCGAAGGCGACGTCCGCCTGTACGCCACGACGATCGAAAGCAGTTCGGCACGGACCGATCACGAGTTCGCAGAGGGCGGCGCGCTGTACTCGCGAGGCGCGGTCACCCTGCAGCAGAGCACGATTGCGAACAACTCGGTATCGGCCAGCGGTGACAGCATCGGGCAGACCAGCGGCGGCGGCCTATTTATTCAGGGTTCGGTCTTGATCGAGGACAGCACGCTGGATGGCAACACCGCCTCTCGGGACGCTGGCGCCGCATGGATAGGGGAGAGTGGCATCTTGATGCGCTCGACGGTGTCGAACAATTTCGCTGCCGCCGGCACCCCGGGCGTTGTCATGGTTGGCCATGCGAATGCCGTGGCCGGCATCTACAGCAGCACCATTTCGGGCAATGTCGCCGAGCAGTCCTCGCAGTGGCTGAGCGGCGGCCTCTACTTGAACACGGCTACCACGACGATCGCCAACTGCACGATCACGGCGAACAAAGAGACCAACCAAGTCGCTACGAAGTTCGGCGCCGGTATCGTGTTCGGTCGGGACGCGGTCAACGTCACGATGTCCGGCACGATCGCCGACGGCAACTATTTCGACGATGGCGAACCACCGTATGCTGCCGACGACATCGACGGTCCGGACGCACTAACGATTCTCGGCGACGCCAATATGATTGGATGGACGCACCGCCCGGTGCCGGCCGATACGATCTTCGAACTCGATCCCCGCCTCGGCCCACTTCAAGATAATGGCGGACCGACCCGGACTCACCTTCCGCTTTCTGACAGTCCGGCTTTGGACACGAACAGCCCCCACGGCTTCGACACGGACCAGCGCGGCTACCCGCGCATCATCGGCGCCGCGGCCGACATCGGTTCGGTCGAGTCAGGCAACGACGCTGTATTCGCCAGCGGGTTCGAACTCCCGTAATGGGAGGTCTCGACCAATAGAAGCTGGCATAACGCCTGGCGACACTCGCTCGGCTTCGCGGATTGCGGAAGCGGACTGATCGCTAGCGTCAGCAACATCGCCCGCCCGTCTGCGCAACAAAGAAGCCCGGGAGCGCCTGCTCCCGGGCGGGGGCTCCGGCCGTAGGTCACGTTCGACCGCTCGAGCGCCGTCGAAAAAAGACTTCGGCAGCCGTCTCGCTGCGGGTTCAAGCGTGCGGATTCGCGGGCGGCGTTCAGGTCGGGGGCAGCATCCATCACCAACAAGCTGGAGCTCGGTAATGTCTACCTCGTGCTCGAGTGTGGCGATGGTCGGCCCGACGGCGCGGTTCGCGCGCGGCGTGCTCGCCAAGCGATCGCGGCGGGACGCACTCGGCGTCGACGTGAATCTGTGGCACCCGCTGGTTGGCGGGGCATGCTTGCGCTGTTTCAAGCGTCGGGACCGCTCGTCCATCCGACGCTTGGTCATGACTCCTCACGCGTGTCGTCGGTCGGGTGGGAGAGCGGCACGGTCAGAGACGGACCGAGCGTAAGCTCCTGCACCGCCGTGGAGACGAGAGCTATACCACCGGACACCAGAAGCGCGCGCAGCCTTTCGTTCATCGCAGTCCCCTCAAGCCGCCAACCGATGCTCGTAGTTCGGATGCCGCTTGTGGTCGAAGATCGCGTGGAGCGCGGCGAGGTTGGCCGGCTTCGGATTGCACCAAGGATCGAGGCCTCGCTGCCCTCAACCGGGCGTAGCGGCTTCTGGTCGCGTGCGTCGATTTTCGTGCCGCTTAGAACCATCGCCAGTAGCGCGTGCCGTTGGGATTGACGAGCAGGAAGAGGCGCCGCCGTCGAATAGCTTCGTCGCGCGCACGCCTGCTTTGGCGGTGCGGATGCCGGAATCGTTGAGAGGCATGGGGGTACAGGATTCTGGATCGGCCCAGGTACCCCTGTAGTGACCCCCAGGCAGCCCCGGATGTCAATGCATGCACCGGGACAACGCTGGAGTATCAGCCAAAGAAAAACCCCGCTTTCAGCGGGGTTTCCGTACTTCCTTGGACGTCCATGGACTTCAATGTGGTGGAGGCGGCGGGAATTGAACCCGCGTCCGAAGGCACTAGGTGCCCGGCGCTACATGCTTATCACGCTGTTTGATCTCGTTCTGCGGCAACACAACGTGCGAGGCGCACCGCAGGACCAGCCTCTAAGTTTTAGCTGTCAGCCGAAAGGCGCCGGCATCGAGCGATCCCGTGATAATGACCCTACATCCACGAGCACAGGCACAAGTGGGTTCGGGGCTAGGCCTTAAGCGGCCAGAGCGTAGACGTTGTCGTTCGCGTCTAGGTTTTTTGCCACCGGATTAACGAGGAAGATGACGCCCTCGGCATGCTCCAAGCTACTTCGCATCCCCCGTCGAAACCGATCGCCCCCGGGGAACGCAGTCATCATGGTGGGCAGCGGCTGCGAAATCAACCCCGCGCTATTATGCGCGGCTTGTTCGCTGCCGAAGCGCATTCATGGGCAACATCGTCTGGCTCGCCTCGTACCCGAAATCCGGCAACACCTGGTTGCGCGCGTTTCTTGCCAACCTGGTCGCCAATCGCAGCGAGCCGGTACCGCTGGGCGAACTGTCGCGCTATGCCGACGACGAGGCGCGGCCGGATCTGTTCGGTGCGCTGGCCGGAAAACCGAGCACGTCGCTCGGCATCGATGAAATCGCGGCGCTGCGCCCGCAGGTGCATGCCGAGATTGCCGCGCGCGCGCAGGGCACGCGTTTCGTCAAGACCCACAACACGTCCGGCAGCTTCGACGGCCATCCGTTGCACAACTGGCAGGTGACCGCCGGTGCGATCTACGTCGTGCGCAATCCGCTCGATGTCGCGGTCAGCATGACGCATCACTTCGGTCTCGATGTCGATGCGGCGATCGAGCGCCTCGGCGACGACAACGTGGCGACCGCGAACGACGAGCTGTTCGTCAGCCAAGTGCTCGGCTCCTGGTCCAGCCACGTGAAGACCTGGGCCGACCTCGCCAGCGAGCGCGTCCTGGTCGTGCGCTACGAGGACCTGATCGACAAACCGGCCAAGCCGTTCGCGAAAGTCGCGCGCCTGGTCGGCTTGGGCCAGGATCGCGCGCGCATCGAGCGCGCGCAGCGGTATGCGAGTTTTCAGAGCCTTGCCGCGATGGAGAAGAAGCACGGCTTCGTCGAAGCCTCGGACAAGGCGCAGCGTTTCTTTCGCAAAGGACGCGTCAACGAATGGCGTGATGCGCTCGACCGCGAGCAGATCGCACGCGTGGTCGCAGCGCATCGCGAGCAGATGGCGCGGTTCGGCTACGTACCGGCGGGGTACTGATCACAGGCAACTGGCGATAGCGGCGGGCGGCACGCGCAGTGCATGCCGGTCGCGCCTGGGCAGCTGTTCGCCGGGGCCAGCAGTCGATGGATGACCAGCTTCGCTGTTGAAACGCACTTCCCGCGTTGGCGTGGATGAGGCTCGCGCTCGTGCTCCTGTTCCGGCGAGCCGGGCGCCGCGGCAGCCTCAAGCGAGCTTGTTGCGCCCGCGCATCACGCGCTGCTTCTCGCGGCTCCAGTCGCGTTCCTTCTCGCTGTCGCGCTTGTCGTGTTCCTGCTTGCCGCGCGCGAGGCCGAGGTCGATCTTGACGCGGTTGGTCTTCCAGTACAGCGCGAGCGGGATCAGCGTGTAGCCCTTGCGTTCGATCGCGCCGATCAGCTTGTCGATCTCCTCGCGATGCAGCAGCAGCTTGCGCGTGCGACGATCGTCGGCGACCACGTGGGTCGAGGCCGAGATCAACGGCACGATGGAGGCGCCGAACAGGAAGATCTCGCCGTTGCGCACGATCGCGTAGGCGTCGCCGAGGTTGACGCGACCGGCACGCAGGCTTTTCACTTCCCAGCCTTCGAGCGCGACGCCGGCTTCGTAGTGCTCGTCGATGTGATACTCGTGCCGCGCGCGCTTGTTCTGCGCGATCGTGCCGGTACCGCTTTTATCCTTGGTCTTCGCTTTGGCCATGTCACTTACACTTCAAGAAAACGAGTCACGATGATCCAGATTCGCCGCCACGCCCTGGTCCGCCATACGCCGGATCGGATGTTCGATCTCGTCAACGACATCGAAGCATACCCGACGCGGTTTGCCTGGTGCGCCGGCGCACGCGTGCTCGAACGCGACGGCGATACGTCGATGACGGCGCGGCTGGACCTGCGTTTTGCCGGCCTCACCCAAAGCTTCACGACACGCAATACGCTCAAGCGCCCGCAGCGCCTGCACCTTCATCTCGTCGACGGGCCGCTGCGCGCTCTCGAAGGCGAATGGACGTTCAGCGCGCTCGGCGACGACGGCTGCAAGATCGCGCTGGCGCTCGATTTCGACTACAGCGGCCGGCTCGCCGGCAGCGCGCTCCGGCTCGGCTTCCAGGGGCTGGCGAGCCGCATGGTCGATGATTTCTGTACTGCCGCGGCCAAGGCGTATGGCTGATCTGCCGGACATCGCGTCGAACGCTGCCGGCTTCATCTCCGTCGAACTCGCCTACGCCGAAGCGGAGCGGCAATTTCTGCGGCCCCTGCGCCTGCCGACAGGAGCGACGATTGCCGTTGCGATAGCCATGTCGGGCGTCGAACGCGAGTTCGGCATCGACGCCAGCCGGCTCACTGTCGGACTCTGGTCGAAGGCCGCGGCGCGCGACACGCTGCTGCATGACGGCGATCGCGTCGAACTCTACCGGCCGCTGCAGGCGGACCCGAAAGAATCGCGCCGCCGCCGCGCCGAACTCGCGCCGCTGAAAAAGACGCGTTGAAGCGCCGGCTCAGCCCTGATCGCCGCCGCCACCGCCCGGCTTTTTCTTCTTCTTGTCCTCGTCCAACGCTTTTTCGTCCGGATACTGGCGCTTGTACTTGCGCGCGTCCCTGATCAGCTGGTCGGGATTCTCCGGAAAATAGTCGCCATCGATCTTGACCAGCGCATCGTCCTTGAAATACAGGGTCAGGTCCTTCGTCTCCATCTTGCTGCGGCCGCGACGGATCGAAGAAACGTAGTCCCAGCGGTTCTGGTCGAACGGACTGATCACGGCCGGAGAGCCCATCACCAGCAGCACCTGGCGCTTGTTCATGCCTTCTTTGAGCGCGGTGACGGCTTCCTTGCCGAACAGATTGCCCTGCTGCGTATCGACCTTGTAGATCAGGCCACAGCCGGTCAGCGGAGCGAAGGCGAGGAGGGCAAGCCAGCGAAGACGCATGCGAAAGATGTCCAAGGGTATGGGCAAACCCCGATGATACACTAGCGCCCTGAATGACGAAGGCGAGGCCGGCAGGGAAGGGCCCGGAGGATGAACGTGGAATCGACCGAACTACGCAAGGCCGGCCTGAAGGTCACCCACCCGCGCATGCGGATTCTGGAAATCCTCGACAGCCACAGCGGCAAGCACTTCACCGCCGAGGATATCTACCGCGAACTGCTCGAGCACCACGACGATATCGGCCTGGCCACGGTCTATCGCGTGCTGACCCAGTTCGAAGCCGCCGGGATGGTGCTGAAGCACAATTTCGAAGGCGGCCAGGCGGTCTACGAATTGGATCGTGGCAAGCACCACGACCACATGGTCGACATCGAAACCGGCAAAGTCATCGAGTTCTCCAGCGAGGAAATCGAACGCCTGCAGCACGAGATCGCCGAGCGGCACGGCTATGCGATCGAGGATCACAGCCTGGTGCTCTATGTGAGGCCGCTCAAGAAGCGGTGATGGCGACGCTGAGACGTTCCTCGCTGCGAGGATCGAGCGCTTGTCCAAGTGGTGGACGCGTCCAGCGATATCGGCCGACCGCTTCAGCGTTGCAGTCTGCGCGCCTGCCGTTGGATTCTGGCTGGGCGGACTGCGCCGCATAGGGTTTTCATCGTCGGCCTCGCTGACCAATAGCGCGCTCTGCGCAGCGCTCGGAATTGCGGCGGGCATCATCGCCGGACGCAGGTTTGCGAAGACGTCGATGCTGCTCTTCTCGCCGTTCTCGCCGTTCTCGCCGTTCGGAATTTGGTCCGGCGGCTGAGCAGCCGTTGATACGCGCGCATTCGCGCAAGGCCATTGCGCAGACGCGCTCACGTGAGCATCCGTTTCGCCCGTCGCATCATCCCATCGCGCGCAGTGCGCCTTCGGCGTGCAACGCAGCCGGTGGCAGAAGATCGACCGCCGCGAAATCCGGCGCTGTCACGACGCGCGGCTGCGGCCGGCCACGGCCGAACAGCGCCGCCGGGCTGACGCCGAGGTTTGCCTTGAAGGCATGATTGAAATGCGCGACGTCGGTGAAGCGGCGTGCAGCGGCGTCGGTGGGCGTTGCGCCGGCGCCGAGCCTCTGGAATGCGCGGCGCAGGCAGCCAGACACGATAGCGGCATAGCGGCACGCCGGTTTCGCGCTTGAACAAGTGGCGCAGGCGCGAGCCCGACAGCGCGACCGATTCGGCCAGGCGACGTTCCGGCAGCCGCAGGTCGTCTCGTCCTGACGCAGCAGATGCGCCGAACGCCTGACCCGCGCATCGATTCCGCGAAAAAAACCCGCGCCGCCGACGTGGGCGATCCAGGCGGACATGCACTCATCGAGTTCGCGCCAGCTTGCGGCCTGGATCGATCGAACGGATCAGCTCGACCAGATCGCGCGATTCGTCGTCGTCGAGCGCGACGACGCCGTGCCAGCGCAGACGGCCATCGCGTGCGAGCGAGTCGCGCACCGCGGCCCATTCCTCGCCGTCCGAAGTACAAGGCGACGGCACGCTGGCCGCTGTTGTCGGCGCAGTGCGGCACGCCGGGAGGGACGACGACGCCGCGGCGCACGAGCCCGGGCGAGCCCGGGCTGTCCTGCACGCAGAGTCGCGCTCGAACGTCACCGGCAACAGCGGCGCGCAGTGCACGTGCGAGGAGGACGCGTAGCCCAGGCCGGATGCATGAAGCGGTGATCGGAGAAATAGATCAGGTCTTCGCGCACGGTCCACTCCCGCGATGCAGCCGAATCCTAAAAGACTCTGCGGCAGGAACGGTTCACGATTATCTGCAATCGGCAGCGCTGCGCGGAGAAAGCGCATGCACAGAGCCGATGAAAAACCGTCGCCGCTGGCCTACGAGGCGTTCGAGACCGCGATCAAGACAGCGCTGGCTCCGCTTGCCAAGGGCGCGATCACGGCGTTGAAGTCGCTCCATCTCAGCGCGGATGTCGGGCCGTGGCAGGACACGGGATGGAGCTGCAGGCCGGCGATCGCGTCACCCTCGTGCTGTCGGGACGGTCGTGCTGTCGAAGACGCACGACCTGTACTTCGAGCCGTGGCTCAGCGTGTGGGCGCGCATCGGCGCGCGGTCCGATCTTTCGCGGTACGCGCGACACGCACACGTTCACGGCGCAGTCCGCCGGCCATCTGCAGCTGCGCCACTATTCCGGTCTCTGGGTCGGCAGCGACGGCGACTACGCCGGCGATCCCGCACCCGTGAACACGGTTGCGCGCGGCGGCGTGGCCGTTGCGATCATCCTCGGGAGCGCGGCCGCCGATATCGCGGAGGCGCTGCGGCAGGTCACGCAGCAGCTCGCCGCGGCATGGTTCGGCGCGGAGGTCGAGCGGCTGCGCGCAGCGCCCGCACCTCCGCCGAACTGGAGCTACGTCTTGAATCCCGGCCCGGCCGAAATCTTTCGCGAACGGCTGCAGGGGCCGGCGGACGGCGGCTCGCAACCGCGCATCGAGTTGCACATGTGCAATGAAGTCGATCTGCTGAAGAAGGCGTGCATGCATGCGTCGACAGCGCAGACGCGGCTGCGCTGGCAGTCGCGTGTCGATCGGCTGCCGTCGGCGGCTGCGGAGGACAGCGTGCCGACGCACGACTACATCAGCGTCGCGGTGGCGTTCGACAACGGCCGCGACCTGACCTGGTTCTGGAGCGCGGACCTCGCACCCGAGCGGCATTTCCATTGCCCATTGCCAGGCTGGAACACCTGCGAGACGCATGTCGTCGTGCGCTCCGGCGCGCGCGATCTCGGTGCCTGGCTGGCGGAGGAACGCAACGTCTTCGCCGATCGCCAGCAAGCGATCGGTGGCGCGCTGCTCGCGAACATCGTCGGCGTCTGGCTGCTCGGCGTCAGCGTGTTCCAGCGCGGCTCCGGCGCGGCGGCGTTCGGTGCTATCGCGATCGTCGGCGAGACCGGCGGACACACCATCTGCGAGGAAGCGCGCCGCTGCTGCATTCGTTCTCGCGCGCGACCGCAACCCGGATCAAGACGTGCTAGCGCGCGACGCTGTCGAGCATCTGCTTCGCGTGCGCCAGCGTCTCGCGCGTGATCTCGATGCCGCCGAGCATGCGCGCGACTTCCTCGCGGCGCGCGGTTCCGTCCAGCGGATCGATGCGTGTTTCGGTCGACGCGCCGTCGCTGGATTTGCTCACGCGCAGGTGCTGATGGCCTTGTGCGGCGACCTGCGGCAGGTGCGTCACGCAGAGCACCTGGCAGCGGGTGCCGAGTGCGCGCAGCTTCTGGCCGACGACTTCGGCGACGGCGCCGCCGATGCCGGAATCGACTTCGTCGAACACCATCGTGCCGACGGTGTCGCTGCCGAGCGCGGCGACCTCGATGGCCAGGCTGATGCGTGACAGCTCGCCGCCGGAAGCGACCTTGCGCAATGCGCGCGGCGGCTGGCCCGGGTTGGCGCTGACCAGGAATTCGCAGCGCTCGGCGCCTTGCGGATCGGGATCGGCGTCTTCCGCCGTGGCCAGCTGCACGTCGAAGCGGCCGCCGCGCATGCCGAACTCGTCCATCAGCGCGCTGACCGCAGTGCCGAGTTGCTTCGCGGCGGCTGCGCGCTGGCGGCTGAGCTTGCCGGCGGCCGCGGCGTAGTTGCCGGCCAGGCGCTGCTGTTCCTCGCGCAGGCGCGCGATGCTGGCGCCGGCGCCGCGCAAGGTCTCCAGCTCTTCGCGCAGCGAGTCAGCCTGCGCCTTCAGCTCGGGCATGCGCACGCGATGCTTGCGCGCGAGTTCGTGCAATTTGCCGAGCTGGGCTTCGGTTTCGGCGAGGCGCTCCGGGTCCAGATCGAGCGCGTCCTGGTAGCGCGCCAGCGTGTCGCTCGCCTCGGCCAGCTGGATCTGCGCCGCATCGACGAGTTCGCCAACGGCCGCGAGCCGTGGATCGAGTGCCGCCAAATGGGCAAGTTCCGACTGCGCGCGCGCGACCAGGCGCAGCAGCGCGTATTCGCTGTCGCCATCGAGGCGCTCGGCCAGCGCCGCGCAGCCTTGCAGCAACTGACCGGAGTTGGCGAGGCGCCGGTGCGTTTCCTCCAACGCCGTCAAATCGTCGGGAGCGAGCGCGTAGCGGTCGAGTTCGTCGACCTGGTGGGTCAGCCATTCGATGCGTTCGGCATGATCGGCGCCGCGCGACAGTTCGCCGATGCGCGCGCTCGCCTCGCGCCAAGCGCGTGCGATGCGCGCGACCTCGGCGACCTCAGCCGCGTGTTCGCCGAACGCGTCGAGCAGGTCGAGCTGCTGGCCGCGGTCGAGCAGCGCCTGATGTTCGTGCTGGCCATGGATCTCGATGAGGCCGGCGGCGAGCGTCTTCATCTGCGTCAGCGTGACCGGACGGCCGTTGATCCAGGCGCGCGAGCTGCCCTCGCTGCGGATCACGCGGCGCAGCTGGCAGGCGCCGTCTTCGTCGAGATCCTCAGCGACGAGCCAGTCGCGCAGATCCGCGCGTTCAGCCAGGTCGAACGCGGCGGCGAGCTCGGCGCGTTCGCAGCCGTGCCGCACCATCGCGGCCTCGGCGCGGCCGCCGGCGAGCAGCAGCAGTGCATCGACCAGCAACGACTTGCCGGCACCGGTTTCGCCCGTGACCACGGTCATGCCGGTTCCGAACGCGATTTCGGCCTCGCCGACGATCGCGAAATCCTTGACGTAGAGACTTTCCAGCATGGACCGAGGCAGTTCCTGAGATCGGCGGAACGCTAGCATGCGGCCGTGTAGCGGCCAAGGCGTGCGGTGCGCCTGCAGCGAGGGCGTACATTGAATAGGGGCGCCGGCGGCCCTATTGAAAGGGCAGGTGGCGCTTGTTAGCTTGCGTCCAGCTGTGGCACTGCGGCGCCCAATCGGAATCCGATGATCCCTTCCTCCCGTCAGCCTGCTCTGGACGCGCGTTCGCGCAGCCTGCTGCGTTCGCTCATTGCGCAGTACATCACCGAGGGGCAGCCGGTCGGATCGCGCACGCTGGCGAAGTCGTCGGGCCTCGATGTCAGTCCGGCGACGATCCGCAACATCATGGCCGACCTCGAAGAGGCGGGCCTGGTCGCCGCGCCGCATACCTCGGCCGGGCGCGTGCCGACCTCGCAGGGGTATCGCGTCTTCGTCGACAGTCTGCTCGAAATGCGTCCGCTCGGCGAGCCCGAGGTCGATCAGCTGCGCCGCGAACTGCCGACCGATGCCTCGACGCCCGACCTGCTCGGCAGCGCGACCGCGCTGCTGTCGGAAATGACCCACTTCGTCGGCGTCGTCAGCGTACCGCGGCGCGAGGAGTTTCCGTTCCGCCACATCGACTTCCTCGCCCTCGACGGCAATCGCGTGCTGGTGATCCTGGTGTTCACCGACGGCCAGGTGCAGAACCGCGTGATCGCGACGCAACATGCGTACGGCGCGAGCGAGCTGGAGCAGGTCGCCAATTATCTCAATGTGAATTTTGCAGGCATGCGCATCGACGATATCCGCGCGCGCCTGCTGCGCGAGATGCGCGACGAGCGCGTGCGCCTGAACTCGCTGCTGTCGGCCGCGGTCGAGGTCGCCGAGCAGGCGTTTCAGACCAGTGCCGACAGCGATATGCTGGTGGCCGGGCAGACCAATCTGATGGGCAAGCAGGATGTCGCCGATGTCGACCGCCTGCGCGAGCTGTTCGAGGCGTTCCAGCGCAAGCGCGACCTGCTGCAGCTGCTGGAGCGTTGCTCGAGTGCCGAGGGCGTGCGGCTGTTCATCGGGGAGGAGTCCGGCTTCGCGGCGCTGGACACCTACAGCCTGGTCACCGCGCCGTACGGCGTCGGCGGTCGGGTGCTCGGCGTGCTCGGCGTGATCGGGCCGACGCGGATGGCCTACGAGCGGGTGATACCGGTCGTGCAGGCCACCGCGCAGATCATCTCCGGCGCCTTGAAGCGGGCCTGAGCGGCCTTATAACCCAGCCGGGCGTGCCGCTCGAGGTGCGCTGCGGCGGCGCGTGCGCCTGGGAACCCAAGCAACGAGCCTTCCGCGCTTCGGCGGACAGTGCGATTTTGATGCGGAGGAACGATGGAAAGTACAGATCAGAGGGCGGTCGACCCGAATTCGGCGCAGGCGTCCGGCAACGAGGACGTCGGCGGCAGCGACGTCGAGCTGTTGGCCCGCCAGGTCAGCGACTGCGAAACCAAGCTGGCCGAGATGCGCGATACCGTGCTGCGCGAACGCGCCGAGCTCGACAATCAGCGCAAGCGTCTGCAGCGCGATGTCGAGCAGGCACGCAAGTTCGCCAATGAAAAGCTGCTGGCCGATTTGCTGCCGGTGCTGGACAATCTGGAGCGGGGACTGGCGGTCGAGGGTGGCGACTACACGGTGTTGCGCGGTGGCGTCGAGCTGACCCAGCGCGAACTGATCCGGGTGGTCGATGCGAGCGGACTGAAGACGGTCGGCACGCCGGGCGAGCCGTTCGATCCGGAGCGGCATCAGGCGATGGCGATGGTCGACGGCAGCGGGCATCCGGCGGGCCGCGTGGTCGCCGTCATGCAGAAGGGCTACGTGTTGAACGATCGTCTGCTGCGGCCGGCGCTGGTCTCGGTTTCGAAGTAGGCGCTGCACACAAGCGCTTGAAACGCAAGCGCAGACCCCCAGATTTCGCGACAGTTACGGCCCGCGGGGCCGCATGAATTCAGAGCGGGAGAGTACAGAAATGGGCAAGATCATCGGTATCGACCTCGGCACGACCAATTCGTGCGTAGCGGTCATGGAAGGCAACACGGCACGCGTGATCGAGAACTCCGAGGGCGATCGCACGACGCCGTCGGTCGTCGCGTTCAAGGACAATGAAGTCGTGGTCGGTGCGACCGCGAAGCGTCAGGCCGTGACGAATCCGAAGAACACGTTCTACGCGGTGAAGCGCCTCATCGGCCGCAAGTTCACCGACGCGGAAGTGCAGAAAGACATCGGCATGGTGCCGTACAAGATCGTCGCGCACGACAACGGCGACGCGTGGACCGAGACCGCCGACGGCAAGAAGATGCCGCCGCAGGAAATCTCGGCCAAGGTGCTCATGAAGATGAAGAAGACCGCCGAGGACTTTCTCGGCGAGCCGGTGACCGAAGCGGTCATCACGGTGCCGGCCTACTTCAACGACAGCCAGCGCCAGGCGACCAAGGACGCCGGCCGCATCGCCGGTCTCGAAGTCAAGCGCATCATCAACGAGCCGACCGCGGCCGCGCTCGCCTATGGCCTCGACAAGAAGGGCGGCGACCGCAAGATCGCCGTGTACGATCTCGGCGGCGGCACCTTCGACATCTCGATCATCGAGATCGCCGAAGTCGACGGCGAGAAGCAGTTCGAAGTGCTGGCGACGAACGGCGACACGTTCCTCGGCGGCGAGGACTTCGACAAGCGCGTCATCGACTACCTCGTCGAGGAATTCAAGAAGGACCAGGGCGTCGATCTGAAGAACGATCCGCTCGCGCTGCAGCGTCTCAAGGACGCCGCCGAGCGCGCCAAGATCGAGCTGTCGAGCGCGCACCAGACCGAAGTCAACCTGCCGTACATCACGGCGGATGCGTCGGGTCCGAAGCATCTCAACATCAAGCTGACGCGGGCCAAGCTCGAAGCACTGGTCGACGACCTCGTCAAGCGCACGATCGAACCCTGCCGCACCGCACTCAACGATGCGGGCCTGCGCGTGGCCGACGTCCAGGAAGTGATCCTGGTCGGTGGTCAGACGCGCATGCCGAAGGTGCAGGAAGCGGTGAAGGACTTCTTCGGCAAGGAGCCGCGCAAGGACGTCAACCCGGACGAGGCCGTCGCTGTCGGTGCGGCGATCCAGGGCGGCGTGCTCGGCGGTACCGTCAAGGACGTGCTGCTGCTCGACGTCACTCCTCTGTCGCTCGGTATCGAGACGCTCGGTGGCGTGTTCACCAAGCTGATCGAGAAGAACACCACGATCCCGACCAAGGCGAGCCAGGTGTTCTCGACCGCCGAGGACAACCAGAACGCGGTCACCGTGCACGTGCTGCAGGGCGAACGCGAGCAGGCGCGCTTCAACAAGTCGCTGGCCAAGTTCGATCTCGCCGGCATCCAGCCGGCGCCGCGCGGCACGCCGCAGGTCGAGGTCACGTTCGACATCGATGCCAACGGCATCCTGCACGTCGGTGCGAAGGACAAGAACACCGGCAAGGAACAGCGCATCGAGATCAAGGCGGGTTCCGGCCTGTCCGAGGACGAGATCCAGCGCATGGTGCGCGACGCCGAGGCGAACAAGGAAGAAGACAAGAAGTTCCACGAACTGATCGCCGCGCGCAACAAGGCCGATCAGCTCGTGCACGCGACGCGTGCCGCGATCAAGGACCATGGTGGGAAGGTGCCTGGCGATATTGGCCGCATCGAGGAGGCCCTGGCCGACCTCGAAAAGGTCATGAAGGGCGACGACAAGGCACAGATCGACGCGCGCACGACCAAGCTGGAAGAAGTCTCGCAGTCGCTGCACGCGGCTGCGGCGTCCGCGCCGCCGGCCGGCGATGCGCCGGACGCCGCCCAGGCGGGCGCTTCGGCCAAGAACGACGACGTCGTCGACGCCGAGTTCACGGAAGTGAAGGACGACGGCAAGAAGTGAAATCGTCAGTCGCAAATCGGGGCTTAGCCCCGATTTGCTGCAAAGGGTCGCGGGTCAACGGGAATGGATGCCACGCCCACACCATGATTTGCGCGTCTGGCAGGACGCGATGAATTTAGTCAAGGATGTCTATGCGTTGACCGCAGCTTTTCCATCGGAGGGAAAGTTCGGACTCGTTTCGCAGATGCACAGGGTAGCGGTCAGTGTACCTTCCAATATCGCGGAAGGTGCGGCGCGCGGCAGCCGCAAGGAGTTTCTGCAGTTTCTTTATATGGCGCGCGGCTCATTGTCGGAGCTTGAAACCCAGCTGCATGTCGCTTCGGCTCTCGGAATTCTCAAGGACAGTAACGTGCTTGCAAGTGTCGAATACCTCTTTGCGTCTCTGGGTGGGCTCATCAAGGTGCAACGGGCGCGCACGCGACCTTCCCACGCACCATGTTCAGATGGCGCAGCCGTCGATTCGCAGCCCGCGCAGCGGGCGACTGACCCATGACGAAGCGCGACTACTACGAAGTCCTCGGCGTCGAACGCGGTATCGCCGAAGACGGCCTCAAGAAAGCATTCCGTCGGGTCGCGATGAAGTGTCATCCGGACCGTTGTCCGGACGATCCGGCCGCGCAGGAGAAGTTCAAGGAGGCCAAGGAGGCCTACGAAGTCCTTTCCGATGCGCGCAAGCGTGCCGCCTACGACCAGCACGGCCATGCCGCGTTCGAGAACGGCGGCGGGCGCAACGGCTTCAATGGCGACGTCGGCGATATTTTCGGCGACATCTTCTCCGACATTTTCGGCATGGGCGGCGCCGGCCGTGGCCGTACGCGCCGCGGTTCGGATCTGCGCTACCTGATCGAGCTCGATCTGGAAGAAGCGGTTTTCGGCATCGAGAAACAGATCGAAGTGCCGACCCTGGTCGAATGCGGGTCGTGTAGCGGCAGCGGTTCCGAGGACGGCAAGACGTCGACCTGCTCGACCTGCCGCGGCCAGGGTCGCGTGCGCATGCAGAACGGCATCTTCTCGATCCAGCAGGCCTGTCCGCACTGCGGCGGCGCCGGCAAGGTCGTGACCAATCCCTGCACCGAATGCCGTGGCGAAGGCCGCGTGCATGACGAACGTTCGCTTTCGATCAAGATTCCCGCCGGTGTCGACAACGGCGATCGCATCCGTCTGACCGGCCAAGGCGAGGCGGGGCCGAGCGGCACCGTGCCCGGCGACCTCTATGTCGAGGTGCGCGTGCGCGAGCACGCGATCTTCCAGCGCGAAGGCGACGACCTGCATTGCGAGATTCCGATCCGCTTCACCCAGGCCACGCTCGGCGCGGAACTCAAGGTGCCGACATTGGAAGGCGAGGCCGAGATCTCGATTCCGGCGGAGACGCAGACCGGCAAGCTGTTCCGCCTGCGCGGCAAGGGCGTCAAGTCCGTACGCAGCGGCCGCACCGGCGATCTGCTGTGCCGGGTCGTCGTCGAAACGCCGGTACGCCTGACTGCCGAGCAACGCGAACTGCTGCTGCAGTTCGAGGCGACCTTCGCCGGCGTTGACGCCGCCGCGCATTCACCGCGCAACAGTTCCTGGCTCGATGGCGTGAAGCGTTTCTGGGACCGCGTCACGTCCTGATGCGCGCCTGGCGCAGCCGGCCGCATGTGCCGCTGCGCTAACATCCGCGCTCCGTCTCCGGAGCGCGTCGATGGACACCCCGATTCCCGTAGCCATCCACGGTGCTGCCGGCCGCATGGGTCAGGCCATCCTTGCAGCGTTGCATGGGCATGGCGATGTGCGTGCGGTCGCAGCTCTCGTTCGAACGGAGCCGCGGAGCGCTGCGCCGACCCGCCTGCCCGACGTCGATGTTGCCTACACCGAAGACCTGCCTGCCGGCGTCACGCCCGCGGTGCTGATCGATTTCAGCGTCGCCGCAGCGTTCGATCGCGCGCTGGAGATGGCGTTGCAGCGACGCATCGCCCTCGTCAGCGGCACGACCGGCCTAGCCGCCAGCCAGCGTGCAGCGCTGGACCAGGCCGCCGCCTCGATCCCCGTGTTGTGGAGTGCGAATTTCAGCCTCGGCATCGCCGTGCTGAGCAGGCTCGTCGCGCAAGCAGCGCACGCGTTGCCCGACTGGGACTGCGAAATCGCCGAAGCCCATCACGCACGCAAGCAGGACGCGCCTTCCGGCACCGCGCTGGCGCTCGCGCGCGAGGTCGCCGCCGCGCGCGGCGTGGATTTCGAAACGGTCGCGCAGCCTTCGCGCATCGAGCGGCATACCGCTCGCATCGCCGGAGAAATCGGGTTTGCGGTGACCCGCGCGGCGGACATCGTCGGCGAGCACAGCGTGATGTTCGCGAGCGCCGGCGAGCGGATCGAACTGGTGCATCGCGCGACCGACCGCGGCATCTTCGCGCGCGGAGCGATCATCGCCGCCGGCTGGCTCGCCGGCCGTGCGCCGGGCCGCTACGCCTTGCAGGACGTCGTCGCAGCCTATCCCGGCTAGCGTGCAAATCGACGAGGGGATCGCCGCCGCGGCAGGCATTTCTCTCTCAAAACCGTGATCTCAGCCGCGCTGGCTGCCTAGACCTATGTCTAGGATGCCCGCGCCCTCGTGCCGGGTGTAGCGTTTGTCACAATTCGGTCACTAAAAACTAAGGTGACTGTAACAAGCGTCGGTCAACCTTGCGCGGATTACGAATGCTTAACCTCGTATCGACGGTGTTCCGTCGGTCCGCGTCCTGGGGAGGATCTGGGGAAGCCTTTCAACTCACTGCCTTGGAAACTATGAACATGATCAAGATTGTCTCCCCAGTTGCGTCCGGTCTGAAGAAGACCGCGCTGGCATCCGCGTTCCTGGCGGTGCTGTCCGTCGCGGGCGGTGCGAGTGTTGCCCAGGCTGCCGACGATGGCACCCTGACCTGGAATGGCATCACCCTGTACGGCACGCTCGACGTCGGTGTCGCCTATCAGAATCACGGCGCACCGCTCAGCGACGACTACTACGTCGGTCTCGACTACCTGGTGCAAAAGAACGGTCGCAAATCGATCACATCGGTCGCTCCGAGCGGCCTCAGCCAGTCCAAGGTCGGCATCAAGGGCACCGAGCCGCTGACCGACGACCTGTCTGCGGTATTCAATGCGGAACTCGGTTTCAATCCGACCTCGGGCAAGATTTCCGACGCGCTGCAGTCGATGGTCAACAACAACGGCAAGCCGCTCAATCAGCAGAGCGTGAACGGCGACGGCAGCCGCGCGGGCCAGGTCTTCAACGGTCCGGCGTTCCTCGGTCTGAGTTCCAAGACCTTCGGTACGCTGACCGCCGGCCGCCAGAATTCGGTGCTGATCGACGACATCGTCAAGTACGATCCGCAGGGCGGCTCCTACGCGTTCTCGGTGATCGGCTTCTCGGGTGCAGCCGGCGGCATGGGCAACACGCAGAACGTGCGTCTCGATGATGCGCTGAAATACAACTACAGCCACGACTGGTTGCGCGTCGCTGCCCTGTATCAGTTCGGTCACAACGGCGACAGCGGCAGCGGTCGCGACGCCGCGCAGTTCGACCTCGGCTTCGACTACGCAGGATTCTCCGTCGACGGCTTCTACGGCTACAAGAACAGTGCGGTCGGCGCGGCTGCGCTGAGTGCGACGCAGCTGGCGACGCCGGGCGTGCCGGATGATTCGCTCGCCGCAACGGTCTCCGACACGACGGCGTGGGCGCTCATGGGCAGCTACACGATCGGTTCGTGGAAGTTCTCCGGCGGCTTCGACGACATCACGTTCAAGAATCCGGATCATCCGCTGCAGGCAGGGTTCTCGGGACTCGGCGGCTACGACTTCAGCTTCGTCAACAACAATGCCTATCCATTCGACAAGAAGCTGAAGATCTCGTGGGCAGGCGTGAAGTACTCGCTCACGAAGGAATGGTCTTTCACCGGCGCGGTGTATCACTACGACCAGAACGATTACCACTCGGTCAACCAGACGGTCGACGGCCAGACGGTGGCCGTGCGCGCGCCGTGCTCGAACAACAGCGCGGGTTCGTGCAGCGGCAAGTTGAACGCGGCTTCGCTCGTGGCCGACTACCGTTTCAACAAGCGCTTCGATGTCTATGCCGGCGCGATGTACTCGGAAGTCGAGGATGGCCTGGCCAACGGCTACCTGCATCCGAACAACATGAACGTGATGGTCGGCGCGCGCTTCGCGTTCTGATCGGCGAAAAACTCGGGTGACTGCCGGTGTCACGGCAGTCAGCATCTTGGCCGCGCGATCTCCTCTCGCGCGGCTTTTTTTTCGTCTGCAGGAAAGGTGCGAACCCGCCCCGCGCAAATCGTTGAGCAACGCTGCGCCCTCCGCACAACCCGCACGCTCGCCTCGTGGCGGCAAACGCGTTATGTTTGCTGGACCACATCGAACTGGGGCGATCCATGATGCATAGGCAGAAAATCACGGCGCCGGCTTTCGCCGCGCGCATCGCAAGGCTGCTGCTGACAGCCACATTGTTCATCGCGCCGCTCAGCGCCATGGCGGACGACGAACTGGTGTTTGCCGCGGCGAGCCTGAAGCCGGCGCTGGACAGGATCCTCGCCAGCCCCGAAGCCGCGGCGATCGGCAACGTCAAGGCGAGCTATGCGGCGAGTTCGCAGCTGGCCAAACAGATCGAGGCCGGCGCACCGGCCGAACTCTTCATCTCGGCTGACCAGGACTGGATGGACTATGTCGCGACGCGCAAGCTGATCGTGGCGGACACGCGCGGCGATCTGCTCGGCAATGCGCTGGTGCTGGTCGCACCGAAGGACAGCAAGGTGCAGCTCGCGATCGCGCCGGGCTTCGATCTGGCCGGCGCTTTGGGCGCGGACGGCAAAC
>Ga0247776_10000070_pt1 | contig 28732 bp, 26 predicted proteins | sample UWRJL199509C5_FD_179912 | JGI IMG/M metagenome (GOLD analysis project Ga0247776, IMG submission 179912) | Plant litter microbial communities from Arlington Agricultural Research Station in Wisconsin, United States - UWRJ-L199-509C-5 | ecosystem: Environmental > Terrestrial > Plant litter >...
CGGTTGTCGTCGAGGAACTTTTCCACCGCGAGCACGGCCGGCTTGATGTCCTGCAGGCGATAGTTCGCGTTCAACTGATAGACCAGGCGCATCTGGCGAGACTCGCCATCGTCGAACATGTTCATCTTGGTATGCGTGATCGGAATCATGCTGGACACGAACAACGCGAGCACCGCCAGCATCGTCCAGCGCCGATGGCGCAGCGTCCAGTCGACGATGCGCCCGTAGCGTTCGCGCAGACGCGTGATCATCGTCTCGCGACCGAGGAACTTCGGCGGCGGCAGCTTCGAGGCCAGCATCGGCACCAGGCTGACCGCGACCAGCCACGACGCCAGATGCGCGATCGACATCGCGACCGCGATCTGCGTGAGGAAGATCGCGATGTCGTTCGCCTCGCCGAAGATGTTCGGCAGGAACACGACGATGCTGGACAGGGTGCCGGCGGCGATCGCGATACCGACCGCCTGGGTGCCCTGCACGGCCGAGTACCACGGCCGATCCGGGTACTTCTCGCGGAATTGATAGATGCTCTCGACGACGACGACCGCATTGTCGACCAGCATGCCGACCGCGAGCAGCAGGCCCATCATCGACAGCACGTTGAGGCTGATGCCGAAGAAGTACATGCAGCCGAGCGTCATCACCATGCAGATCGGGATCGCCAGCGAGACCATGAACGTCGACGGCCAGTCGCGCAGGAAGAAGAACAGCACGAGGATCGACAACGCCGTGCCTTCCAGGCCCGCCTTGCCGAGTTCGCTGAGCGACGTCGTCACGCTCTCCGCCTGGCTCTGCATCGGGAACACGCGCACGCCGCTGAGTTCGGGCGAGGACTGGATGCGCTTGACCTCGTCCATCACCTGCGTGCCGACATCGACGAGGTTCGCATTGCGTTCGCGGTAGATGTCGACGCCGACCGCCGGCTTGCCGTCGAGGCGGCGCGCGAATTCGAGACGCGCCGGCCGCAGTCCGATCGTCGCGATGTCGCCGAGCTTGAGTCCCTTTGCATCGAGAGGGATCGCGCGGATATCGTCGAGGCTGGTCCACTGCCCTTGCGGCTGTACGCGAAAACGCTTGCCCGCCGCATTGATCTCGCCCGCCGAGATCGCGAAATTCGCCTGCTGCAGCTTCTGGTAGAGATCGTTGAGATTGATGTTGTGCGCGCTGAGGCGATCGGATGAAAGCTCGATCTGCACTTCAGGCTTGCCGACACCGGAAATGTCGACGCGCGCGACGCCCGGAATGCGCTCCAGCGGCCGCTTGATCTCGCGATCGATCATTTCGTAGGCGTTGGAGAGGTCGCCATGCTCGTTGGCGATGCGCAGCTGCAGCACCGGTTCGTCGGTGGTCGAGAACTTCTGCACGAAATAACGCTGCACGTCGGACGGCAGGTCGGCACGGATCGCGTCGATCTTCTCGCGAGCCTGCACCGCCTTGATGGCGACGTTCTCGCCCATCTTGAATTCGAGGAAGATCTGCGCGGATTCGGCATCCGAGGTCGAATTCATGCGCTTGATGCCGGGCAGCGTCGCCAGCGCTTCCTCGACCGGGCGCGCGATCGTGCGCTCGATCTCGGTCGGCGTCGATCCCGGATACGGGATCTGCACGAACAGGAACGGGAAGTCGATGCTCGGAAACTGCTCGAGCGGCAGCCGGAACGCCGCGATCAGTCCAATCGCGACCATCGACACGAAGAACATGATCGCGGTGACGGGACGCTTCAGGCTGAGCTCGGCGAGAGTCACGCGGGCTCTCCCGCGGGAGCGTTTCCGGAGTCGTAGCCCTGTTGGGAAGTGTGCCCATGGATGGCCGCTTCTTGATCTTCGCGATCGGGAACGTTCGCACGAGCGCGACTGCCGCGCGCCGCATACCAGGCGTCGCCACGGCGATCGAGCAGGTCGTAGACGACCGGAATCACGACCAGGGTCAGCAACGTCGACACCGCCAGGCCGCCGATCACGGTCAGCGCCATCGGCGCACGCACTTCGGCGCCTTCACCGACACCGATCGCGAGCGGCGCGAAGCCGATCAAGGTGCACAGTGTGGTCATCACGATCGGACGCAGGCGTGATTCGGCGCCTTGCGCAAGCGCCTCGCGCTTGGCTACGCCGGCTTCGCGCAGCTGGTTCACGCGGTCGATCAGCACGATCGCATTCTTGACCACGATGCCGACCAGCATGATCAAGCCGATGAACACCACCACCGACACCGCCGAGCCGCTGAGCTTGAGCGCGAGGATCGCGCCGACCGCGGCGAGTGGGATCGAGAACATGATCACGAACGGATGCAGCAGCGACTCGAACTGCGACGCCATCACCAGATAGACAAGGAAGATCGCAAGACCAAGCGCGAACACCAGCGACTTCACCGACGAATCCAATTCTTCGCTCTGCCCGCCGACACGCACCTTGACGCCGGCAGCGAGCGGATGCGTCGCCACGATCTCGCGCACTTCGGCCACCGCACTGGCCAGATCGCCGTAGTGCAGGTTCGACGAGACGATCGCCACGCGCTCCTGCGTGACGCGATGGATTTCGCTCGGCCCTTCGCCGGCAACGACATCGGCAACCGCGGACAGACGGATCGGCGTATCGCTGCTCGACTGCGCGCTGTCGTTGAGCGTTGTCGAGCCATTCGTCGAAGCGGCCGTCGAGTTCGAGCTCGTGCTCGACGTTGAATTCGTGCTCGAGCTGCTGCCGGACGAGCCGCTCGCCGAGGTGGAAGCGGCCGAATTCTTCGCGTTCTGCGACGAACCATTCGTGGACACGTAGCCGACGACGAGGTTGCGGATGTCGTCGACGCTGCCGCGGTCGGACGCACGCGCACGGACCAGCACGTCGATCTTGCGATCGCGAAAATCGTAGCGCGTGGCAACTTCGCCCTTGACCTTGCGCACGACGCGGTCGGCGATATCGCGCGTGGTCAGGCCGAGCGCGGCAGCGCGGTCCTGATCGAAGCGGATCTGGATTTCCGGATAGCCGCCTTCGACGGTCGACTTGACGTCGGCAAAGCGCGGCGCGGCTTTCATCAAATCGGCCAGACGCTGGCCGCCCTTGGCGAGCGCGTCCAGATCGTAGCCGCGGATCTCGACTTCGAGCGGCGCCGAAAAACTGAACAGCTGCGGCCGTGCGAACTTCACGCTGGCATCGGCGCGCGTCATGCCGGCGCGCAGGCGTTCGATCTCGGCCGCCTCGATCGCCTTGCTGCCGCCGTTCTTCAGCGCGATCGACAGGCGTGCGATGTTCTCGCCCGATTCGGTCGGATTGGCATCGAGGCGCGTGCCGGCACCGGCGACGCCGTAAATCGATTCGACGCCGGGATCCTTCGCATGGCGCGCGGCGATCTCGGCGACCAGCTTGTCCGTTTCCGCCAGCGGCGTGCCCGGCGGCAGCGTGACCGTCATGTCGAAACGGCCTTGTGCGAGCTGCGGAATCAGATCGAGACCGAGCGAAGGCACCAGCGACAAGGTAGCGACCAACGCGACCGCGGCGAAGCCGAGCACGCGCCACGGATGCGCCAGCGCCTTCGGCAGCGAACGCCGGTAGAACGCCGCGGCGCGATCGTACGGCCACGTCACGAAGCGGCCGATGAAGCGCAGGCTGCGACCGAATACGATGCCGCACAGACGCGCTGCCATCGCGATCGTCCAGGCCAGGGCGCGCGGCACGGTCTGGCCGATGAACTCGCCGAGCGCCCGCGCGCCGATGGTCAGCGTGCGCAGGACGCGATGGTTCGGCAGCGGCCGCACAGGCTTCGCCGGCTCGTCGCGATAAGCGAGCGGCGAACGGCCTTTCAGCGAGGCGAGCATCGGGATCAAGCTCATCGAGACGACCAGCGAGACCAGCATCGCGAACGTGATCGTCAATGCCTGATCGCGAAACAGCTGGCCGGCCACGCCCTGCACGAAGACCAGCGGGAAGAACACAGCGACCGTCGTCAGCGTCGACGCCGTGACCGCCATGCCGACTTCGGCGGTGCCACGCACGGCGGCTTCGAGGATCGAGGCGCCCTTCTCGCGCAGACGCGCGATGTTCTCCAGCACGACGATCGAATCGTCGACGACCATGCCGGTCGCGAGCGCGAGCCCGCCCAGCGACATCACATTCAAGGATAGATGCAGCTGCCCCATGAAGAAGAAGGTCGCGATCAACGATACCGGCAGCGACAAGGAAATGATGAACGTGCTCCAGGAATCGCCGAGGAAGAAGAAGATGATCAGGATCGCCAGCACGCCGCCGAGCAGCGCATCGAACTTCACTTCGTTGAGCGCGTGCTGGATGAAGATCGACTGATCCTCGATGGTGCTGAGGTCCGCGCCGACCGGCAGCGAGTCCTTCAACTTGTCGAGCTGCGCCTTCACCGCTGCCGCAACGTTCACGGTGTTGCCATCGCCTTCCTTGTAGATCGCCAGCTCGATGGCCTCGCGCCCGTCGATGCGCACGACGCCCTCGCGTTCCTTGAAGCCCTGGCGCACCTCGGCGATGTCCTTCAGCTTCACCGGCACGGTGCCGTCGACCTTGATCAGCAGTTCACGCATCTCTTCGAGCGTCTTGAACTGGTTGATCGTGCGCACGAGAAAGCGCTGGCTGCCTTCCTCGATGCGGCCGCCCGATGCGTTCACGTTTTCGTTCTTAAGGCGCGTGATGACGTCGTTGATGTCGATGCCGAGCCGCGCGAGCTTCTGCTGGTCGATCGACACATCGATCTCGTCCTCGAGGCCGCCGCCGACCTTTACCGCGGCGACGCCGGAGACCGGTTCGATGCGTTTTTTCAGATCGTCGTCGGCGAAGCGACGCAACTGCTTGAGCTGCGCCTCGCTCGATTCGCCCTTCACCGACAAGCCGAGCCGGATGATCGGATCGGTCGACGGATTGAAGCGCAGCAGCAGCGGCTTCTTCGCTTCCAGCGGCAACTGCAGCGTGTCGAGTTTGTCGCGCACCTCGAGGCTCGACATGTCCATGTCGGTGCCCCAGGCGAATTCGAGCACGACATCGGACTGGCCGGTGCGCGAGACCGAGTGCACCTTGCGCACGTTCTTGACGACGCCGACGGCTTCCTCGACCGGCTGGCTGATCAGGTTTTCGATTTCCAGCGGCGCCGCACCTTCGTATTCGGTGCGCACGGTCAGCGTCGGATAGGACAGATCCGGCAGCAGGTTGACCTTGAGCCCGAACAGACCGATCAGTCCAAACAGCACCAGGGTCAACGTCAGCATGCCGACCGTGACGCGCCGGCGTGTCGCCAGCTCGGGCAGATTCACGATGCCTTGCCTCCGGTCGGCGTTCCCGCCAGCGCCTGCGGCGTATCGCCGAGCACCTGCACTTCCGTGCCGTCACGCACGGCATTGCGACCGATCGTGATGACGCGCTCGCCATCTTTCAGGCCGTCGCGGATTTCGACGCGGTCACCCTCCGCATAACCGGTCTTGACCAGGCGACGCTTGGCGACCAGTGCGGGCAGCGCCGGCTTCGCCTGTGCCGCCGCGACGGCTTCGCCGGCCTTGCCCTTCGGTGCCGCTGCAACCGGCTCTTTCGCTGCTTTCGGCGGCGCCAATTCGACCGTGAAGACCGAACTCTCGCCGTCTTCCTCGACCAGTGCGGAACGCGGCACCACCAGTGCATCATGGCGCTGGTCGTACGCGACTTCGATGCGACCGAACATGCCGGGCTTCAACGTACGCGTGGTGTCGCGGAATTCGCAGGTCGCGCGGAACGTGCCGCTGGCCGCATCGACGACCGGCGCGATGCGTGCGATGGTCCCCTCGAAACTCTTGCCGGTCAGCGCGTCGACGCGCATCTGCACCGTCTGGCCTGGCTTGAGGGTGTCGAGATCACGCTCTGGAACGTTCAATACGGCCTGCAGCGGGTCCATGTCGACGATTTGAAAGAGGTTCTGGTTGGTCTGCACCAGGTTGCCGAGCTTGATCGAGCGTTTGGCGACGACGCCGGAAATCGGCGCGACGATGCGCGTGTATGAAACGTCGAGCTGGGCGCCGTCGACGACCGCTTTCTGCGTTTCCAGGTCGTACTTGTCGCGGTCGTAGTCGGCACGCGGCGTGATCTTCAGCGCGACGCCTTTCTCCGACTTGTCGTAGGCGGCCTGGGTCTTCTTCAGCGTACCGACGGCTTGCGCCAGCTTGTTGCGCGCGGAATCGTCGTCGAGCATCGCCAACACCTGGCCTTTCTGCACGTGCATGCCTTCCTCGACGAGGATCTTCAGCACGATGCCGGTGGTCTTTGCCACGACTTGGGCGTCACCGACCGCCTCGAGCGTGGCCGTACCGGAATAATTGGCCGTGACCGACTGGTGTGACGCCGCGGCGACTTCGACCGGAATCGCCGCTTGCGCGGTGCTATTCGCATCCTTGTCGGCTCCGCCGCCGCCGCCACAGGCGGCCATCACGGCCATTGCGGCCGCGAGAGCGCCCAGACGCAGGCGACGATCGATCGGTCGGAATGAGTGGAAAGCGCGGGTCGGAAGCATTGGCAAGGCCTGCTGGGTTGTTGTGGTGTTATACTAAACTACATCACTATTAGTGTGCAATAGCGTCGACGGATTGCATGGACGCCATCTTCGGAAGAACTTGCGGCACGTTTCTGAAGAATTTGCGGCGCATTTCGGCCTGCCGTTCATCTGGCGGGTACCCCAGGGCTCGCATCGACAGAATGCCCGCATCGTCCTCGTTCGTCGTGAGCCGGTAGTCATGAGGCACGCGACTGATCGGATGCACAAAACCGGAAAAAAGTTGCGGCAATTTGTCGCGAAGTCGGCTGAGCACGCGCCAGACGATGCGGGTGCGCGGTAGCGCGCACGCCGACGTGATTTGAAAACGTGAGCGACACGCTATACTCGGTCGGCTTGACGCCCGTGTGATCAACCCCTTGCCGTCCCGGAATCGACAATGACCCGAGCGCCTCTGCTGGCCATCGCCCTGCTGTTCACTGCCCTGCCCTGCCTCGCCGCCGAAAAGGGCGACGCCGCCGCCGGCAAGACCAAGGTCTACACCTGTTCCGGCTGCCACGGCATCACCGGCTGGAAGAACGCCTACCCGAACTATCACGTGCCGAAGATCGCGGGTCAGAACTACGATTACCTGATCAACGCGCTGACCGAGTACAAGAAGGGCGAGCGCTCGCATCCGACCATGCGCGCACAAGGCGAAAGCCTGTCCGAGCAGGACATCCGCGATATCGCCACCTATCTCTCCAGCATCACGCCCTGAGTTCGGGCCGCATCAGGACAGACCTCAAGATGAAGCGCCTCTTCGCATCGCTGTTGATCACGACGCTCGCATTCACCGCCACTTCGGTTTTCGCCAAGGGCGATATCGAAGCGGGCAAGGCCAAGGCGGCCGTGTGCCAGGCCTGTCACGGTGCCGACGGCAACGCCGGCACCGATCCGCAATATCCGCGTCTGGCCGGCCAGTATCACGACTACCTCGAGCGTGCGCTGCATGAGTACAAGACGGGCGATCGCAAGAACCCGATCATGGCCGGTTTCGCGACCACGCTGTCGGACGAGGACATCCTCAACCTGGCGGCGTATTTCTCCAGCCTGCCGACCAAGCTGACCGATCTGCACGATCACGTGCAGGGCGACTGAGTAGACGCATCGCGCGACGGCGCGAGCAACCGCCGTTGCAGCAGCATCGAGACGCGGCCTGGCCGCGTCTTTTTTTTTCAACCGCTGGCTGACGCCGACCGCCGCATGTACGGGTTCTCGCCGCTGCTGTGATCGGTCGCATCGGCGACGCCGCTGACTTCCGGCACGCGTTCCTTCAAGGTCTTTTCGACGCCGCCACGCAAGGTTGCATCGACCATGCCGCAACCGTGACAGCCGCCGCCGAACTGCAGCACGACGACGCCGTCGGCGGTGACTTCGCGCAGCGACACGCGGCCGCCATGCGAGGCGAGCTGCGGGTTGATCTCCGACTCGATCACGTAGCGCACGCGCTCGACGACACTGGCGTCCTCTCCCGGCACCGATCCGCGCAGGGCCGGTGCGCGGATCGTCAACTGGCCGCCAGTCGCCGAGCGATCGAAGTCGATCGTCGCGCCGTCGAGAAAGCCGACGCTCGTCGCGTCGACGAACAACGAGTAGCCCTCGCACTGCACTTCCCATTCGCTGCCGTTGCGGTCGGCCGGTTCGGAGAACTCCAGCTGGCAATCGCCGCGTGGCGTGCCGGGATCGACGGCATGCAGCCGGATCCCCATGCCGGGCACGGCCTGCTGCTCGATCAACTTGCGGAAATGTTCCTGCGCGGCGCTGGATAGCGTGATCATCTGTCTGGCTTCCGGTGAATAGCTTCGATAAAACAGGACTAGTTTAGTCCTGAATTGCCTGGAGGTCACGCGCGTCTATACTTCGCGTTTTGGGACAGCCGCCATGACCGATACCATCGCATCGCTGCGCGCGCAGCATTGCAAGCCGCGCAAGGGCAAGCACGCCAGCCTCGGCCACGGCGAAGTGACGAGCTATCTGGCGCAGTTGCCGGACTGGCATCTGACCGCCGACAGCGGCGAGATCCGCAAGGAATTCCGCTTCGCCGACTATTTCCACACGATGGCTTTCGTCAATGCGATCGCCGCAGTCGCGCATCGCGAAGACCATCATCCGGATCTGGAAGTCGGCTACGACCGCTGCCTCGTGCGCTACTCCACCCACGATGTCGGCGGACTGTCACTGAACGACTTCATCTGCGCGGCCAAAATCGAAGATCTTCGGGTCGACTGAGCGTCAGCCGCAACGCGCGACAGCGTCGGCGACCGCCTCGGGCGAGGCGATCGTGATCACGCGCGGATGCGCATTGTCGACGCCGTGCTCCAGCTCGTGTGCCCAGGTCACGTGATACGGCATGTGGATGCCCCAGCCGCCGAGGCCGATGACCGGTTCGATGTCCGAACGCAGCGAATTACCGACCATCGCGAACGCCTCGGCGACCGTGCCGCATTCGCCGATCACACGGGCGTAGCTGCGGGCGCCCTTCTCGGAGACGATCTCGATGCGCTCGAACAGGTCGCCGAGACCGCACTGTTCGACCTTGCGTTCCTGATGGAACAGGTCGCCCTTGGTGATCAGCACGACGCGATGCTGCGCCGCTATGGCTTCGACCGCGGCGCGAATGCCGGGCAGCAGTTCCACCGGGTGCTCGAGCAGACCTTTGCCGAGCGCGACGATGCGATGGATGTCGGCGCCGCCGATCGCGCCGTCGGTCAGTTCGATCGCCGCCTCGATCATCGACAAGGTCATGCTCTTCGCGCCGTAGCCGAACAGGGCCAGGTTGCGCCGCTCGGCGGCGTGCAGGCGGCTGCGCACCGAGGCGTCGGCGACGTCGATCCAGCGCGCGAGGATACGCTCGAACTCCACGCCGGCGTTCTGGTAATAGCCCTCGCTGTGCCATTGCGTGTCGTCGCCGTCGAAACCGACCAGCTCGATCATGCCTTGCCCCGTGCCTGGCTTTTTTGCAGCGTGTCCACCACGGCGGCCAGCTCGGGCGCCAGTGGCGCGCTGAAACTATAGCTGCGCTCGCCCAGCGAAAACTCGAAACGCGCGGCGTGCAAGAACAGTCTTTTCAATCCCTTGTCGCGCATCGTTCGATTGAATTCTTTCTCGCCGTACTTCTCGTCGCCCGCCAGCGGGTGACCAATGTGCTGGCCGTGCACGCGAATCTGGTGCGTGCGCCCGGTCTCCAGCGCAACTTCTACCAGGCTGGCGCCCGCGTAGCGTTCGAGTTCGCTGAAGCGCGAGCGCGATTGCTTGCCGTCGGGATCCACGCGGACCATGCGCTCGCCGCCCTGCAGCACGGATTTGCGCAATGGCGCGTCGACGCTCAGGCGCGACTGCGGCAATACGCCCTGGATCAGTGCCAGGTAGCGTTTTTCGACGCGGCCCTCGCGGATTTCGGTCTGCAGTCCGGTCAACGCCGAGCGTTTGCGCGTCAGCACCAGGATGCCGCTGGTGTCGCGATCGAGCCGGTGCGCCAGCTCCAGCGTGTCGCGCGGGCGCGCGGCGCGCAGCAGTTCGATCGCACCGAAACTGACTCCGCTGCCGCCGTGACTGGCCACGCCGGCCGGCTTGTCGATGACCAGGAACTCGCGGTCCTCGTGCACGATCGCCGCCTCGATGCGGTGCAACTGGCCGCTCGGCGGCGTGCCATGCTCGGCCGGTTCAGCCGTCCGCACCGGTGGAATCCGCACTTCGTCGCCGGCGGCTAGTCGCTGATCCGGCTTGGCACGGCGCCCGTTCACGCGCACCTCGCCGCTGCGGCAGATTCGATAGATCAGGCTGCGCGGCACGCCCTTGAGCCGTCCGGCCAGGAAATTGTCGAGGCGCTGACCGTCGCGATCTTCGGGAACCGCGACCAGATGCACGCGTGGAGAAGGCCGCTGCTGTTCGCTCGCCACGGCTTGTGCCTCGAGTGTGGGCGACCTTGCTCTCCCCCCAGCGTCGGCGCTCTCTCTCTCCCGCTGCGCGGGCGAGGGACGGCGTTGGCGGCCTTCGCCCGCCGGCTTCTTTGTGGGGCCGGCGTCGCGATTTGTCGCCGAAGTCTGTGTCTTCATTGAAAAAATCTTCCCGGTACTGATATGCTGGCAAAGCGTGTCGCGCCGTTCCATGCCCCATCCGCGGGAGTTTGGAATAGCCTATGACGCACCCTGCCGTCGCGTCCTTTTGCTGCCTGCGCATTCGTCAACTCCGTCGGAGCGTTGCACAGGAGCGAGTAGCTGATCGTAATGGCTCGGGTCGCGGATTGCTCGCCGTCGGAAAGACGGCGTGAGTTCGCGGATGCGCAAGCAACCCCATTAACGCCGGCGCGCGGAAGCGCTGGCAGGAAACGGAGGCGCACCTGCCGCCGTCGGCCCGCGAAATGCGGGCATCGCGCAGCGCGACAACGCGCAGCGCCGACGACAGTCGAGCGCCGACTATAGGACACGACAATGAAGCGTATGTTGATCAACGCGACTCAGCGGGAAGAGTTGCGCGTAGCGATTGTGGACGGACAGAACCTGTACGACCTCGATATCGAGATCCCGTCCAAGGAACAGAAAAAAGCCAATATCTACAAAAGCCGCATCACCCGCGTCGAACCGTCGCTCGAAGCCTGCTTCGTCGACTACGGCGCCGACCGTCACGGCTTCCTGCCGCTGAAGGAAATCTCCGATCAGTACTTCACTCCGGGCGTCAATCCGAACAAGGCGACGATCCGCGAACTGCTCAAGGAAGGCCAGGAACTGGTCGTCCAGGTCGACAAGGAAGAACGCGGCAACAAGGGCGCCGCCCTGACGACCTTCGTCAGCCTGGCCGGCCGCTACATGGTGCTGATGCCGAACAACCCGAAGGCCGGCGGCGTCTCGCGCCGCATCGAGGGCGAGGACCGGCAGAACATCAAGGAAGCGCTCGACCACCTGCAGGTTCCGGACGACATGGGCCTGATCGTGCGCACGGCCGGCATGGGCCGCGACGCCGAGGAACTGCAGTGGGATCTCGACTATCTGCTGCAGCTGTGGAAGGCGATTTCCGAAGCCGCGCAGTCGCGCCAGGCGCCATTCCTGATCTACCAGGAATCCAAGCTGATCATCCGCGCACTGCGCGACTACCTGCGCAACGACATCGGCGAGATCCTCATCGACCATGAGGAGCTGTACCAGGACGCGCGCGAGTTCGTACAGCAGGTGATGCCGAACAACCTGCGCAAGCTCAAGCTGTACCAGGACACCACGCCGCTGTTTTCGCGTTTCCAGATCGAAACGCAGATCGAGAACGCGTTCGAGCGCACCGTGCGCCTGCCTTCCGGCGGCTCGATCGTGATCGACCAGACCGAAGCCTTGACCTCGATCGACATCAACTCGTCGAAGGCGACCAAGGGCAGCGACATCGAAGAAACCGCGTTCAACACGAACTGCGAAGCCGCGGTCGAGATCGCGCGCCAGTTGCGCATCCGCGATGCCGGCGGCCTGATCGTGATCGACTTCATCGACATGGACAGCCCGCGCCACCAGCGCGACGTCGAGGAAAAACTCAAAGACGCGCTCAAGCTCGACCGCGCACGCGTGCAGATCGGACGCATCTCGCGCTTCGGCCTGCTCGAGATGTCGCGCCAGCGCCTGCGTCCGAGCCTTGGCGAAGCGACCCAGATCGTCTGCCCGCGCTGCGAAGGGCACGGCCGTATCCGCGGTGTCGAGTCACTCTCGCTGTCCGCGCTGCGCCTGGTCGAAGAACATGCGATGAAGGACAGCACCGGCCAGGTGCTGGTGCAGGCGCCGCCGACGGTGGCGAACTTCCTGCTCAACGAGAAGCGCCGCCAGCTGACCGAGATCGAGGCACGCCACGACGTCAACGTGATCGTCGTCGCCGACGAAAAGCTGGAAACGCCGCACCTGGAGATTACGCGCCTGCGCGTGGCCGACATCGGCGAGGAGACGCGGCCGAGCTACCAGCGCATCACGCCGGTGGCGCCGACCGCGCTGCCGCAGATGCTGCGCCCGAGCGAAGAGCCCGAACAGCCCGCCGTCGCCGGCGTGGTTCGCGCGACGCCGGCACCGGAACGTCCGGAGCCGGTAGCGCCGATCGCTGCTGCGCCTGCAGCGGCAGCGACCCCGGCACCGGTGGCGCCGGGCGGCCTGATTTCGCGCTTCGTCGGCTGGTTCCGTAGTAGTGCAGCGGCGCCTGCCCAGAAACAGCCCACCGAACCGGCAGCGAACGCACCACGGCCGCAACCGGCGCGTCCGGCGCAAGCTCCGCGTCCGGCTTCCGCATCGGGACGTCCGAACCAAAACCCGCAGCAGCGGCCGCGCCCCGAAGGCGGCGCACAGCCGCAGGGCCGTCGCGACGGTCGCCCCGGCGGCGAGCAGCAGCGTGGCAATCAGAAGCCGGGCCGCGAGCAAGGCCGCGGCAATCGCCGCGACGAGCAGCGCGGTCCCCGCAACAGCGGCGAGCATGCCGCAGTCAGCGAATCGCGTTTGGCGACGGCGCCTGCGCCGTCGCGTGCGCCCGTAGAAGCCGCTTCGAAGCCGGCTCCGGCGCCGCAGCCAGCGAATCCGCCCGCGGCCGCCGCACCCACAGCGCCTGCGACGAATGTCGCCGCTGCCACCGAAGCTGCCGCGCTGACGAAAGACGCCGCCGGCACCGGTCTCGCGACGGAAGCCAAACCCACCGGTGAAGCCGGTCGCGACGAAATGCGTTCACGTCGACGCGGCCGCCGTGGTGGCCGTCGCCGGCGCAAGGAAGGGGGTGCGCCGGGCGAGGCGAATGCCGCCGCCGTCGCGTCGACCGATTCCTCGAACGGCTTCGGCGACGATGATTTCGACGACGAGGATGGCGTGGCGGAAACGTCGACGCGGACACGCGCGGTCGATCGGACGACCGATGCTTCGCGTAGCCAGCCTCGTTCCGAATCGCGCGCAGCGGCAGCGGCTTCGACCGATCCGATTCAGCCGCGTGCGGTCGTGGTGCCGCCTGCGTCCGTGACCGCGACTGCGACAACGAACGAAGCTTCGGAACCGCGCTCGCAGGTCGCTGCGCCCTCGCCTGCTGGTGCTCCGATCGTCAGCACGCCGGTCGCCACGCTTGCCGGGACGCAGCCGGTCGAAAAGCCGGCAGCGCCGACTCCGCACGCGAATGCGGCGCCGGTGCATCCGGGTACACCGACGCCTGTGCCCGCGAGCGCAGCCAGTGCCCCCGCGTCCAGCGCGCCGGTGATGAGCACGCCCCCGGTGTCGGCACCGAGTCCCGCAGTTGCTCAAGCACCTGCCTTTGTGCCGGCCCCGGCACCCGCGCCGGTCGTGAAGACGCCCGAGCCGAGCCCGGGCGTGGTTCCGCATGCCGCGATGGCGGCGCCGAAAGAAACGCCTGCGCCGAAGACCGAAGCTCCAGCGCCGAAGATCGAGGTCCAGGCACCGAAGATCGAGACGCCTGCCGCGCCGAAGATCGAAGCTCCTGTGCCGAAGAGCGAGGCAGCTCGCGCGAAGGTCGAGGCTGCAGCGCCGGTCAGCACGCCTGCGCCGGTCGAGAGCGTTCCGGATCGCGGGCGCACGTTCGATCTTCCGTTGTCGCAGCCGACAGCGCCGGCCGCTCCAGTCAAAACGTTCGATTCGCCGGCGCCCGTGAAGCGTGAGCCCGCCGAAAACACCGAACACGCGCCGAAGCGGCCGGTTCCGGAAACCAGGCACGATGTGGCGAAGCCATCGCCCTCCGAACACAAGGACGAGACGCGCAAACCGTCGGCGCCCGAGTCCAAGCCGGAGTAATGCGTTACGCGAGGGACTGCGCCGAACGCGCAGTCCCTGGTCACCTTCGTCTAGGCGCCGCTCATTGCGCGCGCGCGGTCGTCGAGCAATCCATGCATGTGCGCGAGGTGTGCAAGCGCGACCGCATTGTCGATGCCGAGCTTGTCGAACAGGCGATATTTGTAGGTCGCGACCGTCTTCGCACTGAGCTTCAGCTTTTTCGCGATCTGCTGCATGTCCTGCCCCAGCGCCAGCATCAATGCGACGTCGAGTTCGCGCGTCGACAGCTCGTCGAACGGCGATCCTTTGCTGCCGTCGATCGCACTCATTGCCAGCGACTCGGCAACATCCGGCGAGAGATAGCGCCGGCCATCGGCCACCTGACGCACCGCACGCACGAGTTCTTCCGCGGCACAGCCCTTGGTCAGGTAACCGCTCGCGCCGGCTTCGATCAGGCGCTTCGGAAACGGCGCCTCTTGGACGACCGTGAGAATCACCACGCGCGTACTCAGCTTGTGCTTGCGCACGCGATCAGTGAGCTCGATGCCGCTCAGCGCCGGCATGTGCACATCGACCAGCGCAACGTCGGGTTGTTCACGCCGGATCAGCGCGAGCCCCTGCTCGCCATCCGCGGCCTCGCCGACGATTTCGATGCCCGCCTGCGCTGCGAGAATCATGCGAAATCCGGTTCGCACCAATTCATGATCGTCGACCAACACCACGCGAATCATGTTGCCCCTCCTTTCGTCCTTGATGAGTCTGGCCTCAACGATGCGGGCTCGCAAGGCAGGCAATCCGCGAACGGCGTCGCGAGTACCGCAATGTTTACGATTCAGTGAGACGCAAGGGATTGACCACGGGCCTGCGCAATGGTGCAGCACAAAGACAGGGCCTCGATGTCTGTGATCGGCCCGAAACGACGTTTCCTTCTTCGACCCCTGGAGGAAATGCCCATGTCGACATTTACAGCTTCGGCATTGCCGGTCCCCGATGCCGAAGCGGTACCGACCAGCGCCACTCCGGCGCGTGCCACTCCGCGGCTGGCCCATGTCAATTCTCCGCGTCCACCGCGGCTTGATCAGAAAAAGGCGCCGGAACTGCGCCTTCGCGCTGCCGATGTGGCTGCGATCTGTATGGACTCCGGCTGTTACGGTGGCTAGTGGCAGCCGGCTCGACGGATTCCGCTCACATTGAACATCCATTTGAGCCGTGCGCGCAGCCAGCACCAATGGCGAGGGCGAAGCGCCGCGTCACCTTCTCGAGTGTCGTGTTCTGAACGCGTTCCGACGCTCCCACAACGTCACTCCCGCGAACGCGGGAATCCGCGGTGCTTCCAACACGCACGAGCGGGATTTTCGCATTTGCGAATGCGATCTTGAGAGCTGAGCTTCACGAGGCTCGAGGTCGCGTTCGACGCGGAGGCGTCCCATCGAGCTGCGACCTTGCTGATTCATGCGAACACAACTGAAGTCGCGCCCAGGTTCCGCCCGGAAGTGCGCCCAGGATATAAATCTGGATAAGTCACATTTGTTTACTTCTGTCTTCGCGCACCTTGCCTCATGCTCGCGAGCTCAGCTCGCGCGCGTCCCTTCTCGCGGAGCAGGAAGCCTGCCTCGCCATGGTCCCACAATGCACCATTTACGTGATTTGCCCCAAATGCGCGCAGGATGCCGCTGTGCCGCGCGCCATGAATCCCGATCGGCGGATGACCTGCGCCGGCTGCGGCGCAGCGTATGAATTCCGTCAGTTCCGCGAGGCGTGGTGCGAAAGCCATCGCGACGAACTCGCGCGGCGTTTCCCGGAGCTCGCCGTTCGCGCTTGAGGTCGCGTGCGCCGAGTACGCTCTTGGAAAAAATGTCGGGGTCGCCGATCCCGGCTCGAACTGACGTGTTTCATCCTGCGACGACCTGATGACACTCCGCGTCGGTCGCGTCGACTGCACATGACGTTCGCACGCGAGGGCGTGACAATTCTTGACGGCAGCATCGTACACAATGCGGCAGAATCGCCTCGCCGTGTCCCCCTGACGCGGCGTTCCATTTCCTTCGCCGCGCGTGAGCGCCGCACGATGATGAACAATTGACCAGAAGGCGACGATCGGGCCCGATTCAATATCGGGCTCGATTGTTTTCGAACAGGCGTCAATTCGCGCGATGCACTGCGTTGCCAAATGGTTCCCGCGTTGACTTCCTCGATCCCAGGGTCGGCCGTGCGCCTGTAGATGGAATCCGACCTCGTCACCGGCCAGGATTCCGCGCGCAGTATGCGAGCGCGTGCGTTCGAGGATGGCGTTGTCGCCAAGGAACGCCGACGCATCATGCGCAGAGGTATATGCTGGGCGGTGGACCGCCACGGTCTGATCGCAGGTGTAGTGAATGACCGCTTCGGCCATGCTGTTGGAAGAACTCGAACCGTTGATGCTGCAAGTCGCCCGCATGTGGGCATCGCATCCACGGCGCATGCACATCGATACGCAATGGACCCAGCTCGAGGCCGAGGCGCAGCCCGCCGGGTCGGAGTTTTATTTGAGCGTACTGCGCGGTATCCGCAATAGTGCGGCGGATGTTCGGCAGTCGTGAGTGCAGCGTGCCGATCTCTGCCAGTGACGTCGTGCCGGTGTGCGAGGCCCTCATGCTCGTCGAACCTGCTTCTTTCTGTGAGTGCTGATTCCGGCGTCTTCTCGAACGGGGATTCAAAGCTGGTTTTAGACTGATGGAGAGAGTGTCGTGTAAATCTGCGTTCGCCCCTTGTTCGCATACTTCCACTCACCGGACGTCCTCCACGCCGACTTACGGGGCGACTTCTATTCGCTCCGCGCCAATCGACGATGCTTTCGCGCCCGATCGCCTGAGCACGGAACGGTTCGGTCATGGTGCCATGGCCGATGAACAAGTCCGCGTGCAGGAAGAAGGCTCATCAGCACTTGTGAGACAATGGCGTCTCGCGGGGACGATCTCGTGTATCCAACGATCAATTCGGGATGACCCGATCTCAGTTGGAGCGTAGCTATGCCGTGGATTTTGCTTGTGCTGGCCGGACTCCTGGAAGTCGTCTGGGCCATAGGATTGAAGTACACCGAGGGCTTCACGCGCTTCTGGCCCAGTGTGGGAACGATCGCCGCGATGGTCGTCAGCCTTGCCTTACTCGGCGTAGCGGTGAAGTCCTTGCCTGTCGGCACGGCCTATGCGGTCTGGGTGGGAATTGGCGCCTTCGGCACGGTCATCGTAGGCATCACCGTGCTTGGCGAACCCGCCAATACGCTCAGGCTCCTCAGCGCCGGATTGATCGTGGCGGGCGTCATCGGGTTGAAGCTTGCTACGCCCGCATGAGCCCGACTTCGAATTGACGCCCGGCGTGCGAAGTGGCGGACTAGACACGTCCTTTGCCATGACGGCTGCCTGACGCTCCGCCTTCGGATCTTTCGTTCCGCCGTGTCCTTTCCGCCCTTAGCGTGTGCACTGGATCGCTACGCGCGAGATAACTGAAAAAGATTTCGTTCAGGGCCACCGCTGTAGAAATCCGCAGTGATCGCGGAGAGTCGACCATGAACATTGCGAATACTGCCCCGGCGTCAGGCTTGCAACCCAGCGCGGCTGTTGTAGAAGCCCTCAACACGCTTGCTTCGCGCGTCCCCCAGATGCTCGCCTCATCCGACGATGACTGTGACTTCTGGTGCGAGTTCTCAGGCGAGGCGGATGCGATCCTGGAGTCGGCGTCGGGCGATGACTACGAGTTCGCCAATGGACGAATCGGCGCGATATTGAAGGCTTACGGCATCGACGACGGCTACGGTTCGGAATTGAGCGATTTCTGAACTCGCGGTGGGTCTGCGGCGCTGGCCAGCCCCATGGCCCGATATCGAGCCCGGCGCCCCATTCGCGATGAGCCCCGGCGCGGCCGCGACGCTCGGAGCGTTCGTCAGCCAGCGCTCCATGTGATATCAGCGGATTTGTGTGCTCCCCCGCGCTACCGGAATGCGCGATCGCCAGACCGCTATAGAGCGCACGGATGCGGCCGACAGGACACATGTCGGGGACGAACTCGAGCATGCGTCGAAGATAGGCGCGTGCGTCTCACAGGCGGTATAGCACGCATAGCCACCACAAAAGAACCTAGGATCGCTCCTCGGCGGATAGGTGTATACCTGTATAAAATTGTTTCTGCTGACCGTGACGTACATCGTCCGGCCCGGCTTGCTACCAAGTCGCTTTGCCTGACGCTCTTACGCAATCCTCGATATTTGTGATTCGTGTCGCAAATTGTCGCGGATGGCCCAAGAGTCGGATCAGCTCTGGCGAGGATTGCAAGCCCCAAGTGATTGAATTTGGCGGAGAGAGTGGGATTCGAACCCACGGAGGTATCGCTACCTCGCCGGTTTTCAAGAGCGAAAACCCCCAATAATCAACAACTTGCACCAACACTAACCAACTGATCTTTCGGTCATTTTGATGGATGTAAAGATTGGCAGATGTTGGGCATTGTTGGTGCCGTTGTCCCAAGATTGTCCCAAGCGACTAGCCCTTTCTAGGGCACCCAGTCTTGCGCGTTGTGTGAATTTCCAGTCACGGGGCCTCTACATGCACAAGTTTGCAGCGTCGGAAATCTCCAAGGTATTCGGCGCGATGGGAGTACACCCGGGGTTTGCACAACCGGAGCTGGACGCTGTCTTCAGCAGATGGCCGCTTTACGAGGAAGTCGACGACTGGTCAGGCGTACCCGGAGGACTTCTAATGTGGGTCTGGAGGCTTCTGGCGTTCGCTTCAAGCGTTGACCTCTATTGCCCGCGGTGTCGCAGCATATCGGTGTTCAATCACGCTCAGGAAGGAGATCATCCAGGCAAGGCCGTCGCGGACTCGAAGGTGCCGGAATACGACCTTCGCGGAAAGACACAAATCAAGCTATCGGCTGTTTTCGTTTGTGCTCGCTCGCATGGCAGCCATCTCGCTTGGGTCGATCTCCTTCTGACCGAAAAATCAATCACGAAGACGGGTCAGTATCCATCTCTGGCCGACATTGCTCAGCATGGACTAGAGCACTACCGAAAGGTGTTAGGAGATGAACGCCAGCGGGAACTCAACATGGCGGTCGGCCTCAACGCGCACGGCGTCGGCATCGGAGCACTGATCTATCTCAGGCGCGCGCTTGAATACATCGTCGCGAGCGCCGAGCAGATTGCCGTCGCGGAAAATGGCGGTAACCCGATCTACTCTACTACAGATCGGATGGCCGATAAGATCAAAGCATTATCCAAACATCTTCCTGATCTCATCGTCGAGCAACGAAACTTCTACGGCATCTTGAGCGATGGATTCACAACAGGAGCGAACACGAGTGCAAGGCAATGTTCTCACCATGTCTTGATGGCATCAGACTGGCGCTCGATCAGATGGCGGCCGACCGAGAAAGACGCGAACGAACATTGAAAGCAAAAGCAGGAATCGACGCAATTTCACCATCGCTTAAGAACGAAACTTAGCCGACGTAACCATCCAACTCCCACATGCCCACGACAGACCACGACCCGCAAATCGTCCAGGTGCCGCAGAGATGAGAGTGCTCATTGCTCTCATACTTTTTCTTTCGCCCGTAGCAACCTGCTGTGCTCAGCAGTACGTCGGCTCGTCAGCGGACTCCGCCCGGATCGAAGAGGCTGACGTTGGCGAGATCGAGCGATTGACGCTGACGCTTGCTGACGGATCGAGCGTGGAAGCTCCCAAGATCGCAAAGCAGACAGCGTTCGACCGCCCAGTCTTCTCTCCAGATGGAAGCCGCGTTGCGTGGGGCGCGCTGGAGCCAAACTGCTGCACGAGCTATCCAGTTCCCGCTGCTCTCGTCGTGTTCAAGGCAAATCGCATCGAGCGCGTGATCACAGAGGAACAATGCATCTTCAAGCCTGTTTTTGTGCGCGACGGTTTGGCGATCGCCTACTTCACCGCGGCTCTACACGGTGATTCGGGTGGACTGGCGCACTTACGACGTCTCTCCGATGGAAAGGAGATTGGGAAGTACATCGTGCCCAACGACGGCAGTGAGCAAGTAGCCGCGCTGCGGCGAGCGCCGAAGTGGGTCAAAGAGATTCACGCCTTCGGCGAGTAGCTACAGCTTCTCAGCCGCGTGATCGACGGCCATTGAACGCGTCGGATGACATCATCGAGCACCTGACGCCGACGCGGGCAATGCGCACGGGCGAATCGACAGTATGCTTGCGAAACCCTTAATCACGGGAGAAGATCGACGTCACCCCGCTGCGTAGGATGAGGTGCAATGCAATACCGTTTTTTGGTTGCCACCCTTGGGATGGTGTGGTTGGCATTGTCGACGTCGTCCGCGTCTGGCGAAGGCTGCGGACACTTCACAGCGGTGCGGGAGAAGATGCAAGACGGGGGAACTCGTGAGCTGAAGATTGATTCTGCGCATGTGCTAGCGACCTCTCCGTGGATCATTGGAAAGAGTTCGCCTCAGCTTCAGATCGATCAGGCTGCCAGAATCGCTGAGGATTGGCGCTTGGCTCATCGCGATCGACTGGGACGGTTCGCAGTCAAAGAAGTTACTGCGAGACGTCTTCCGTGCGACGGAGGTAGGAGCGACCACTGGTACTACTTTGTTGAGTATCGGCCCGTGGTTGCAACGCCTTTGAATTTCGATAGCGAGTGGATTGGGATCTTATTCGACGGGACCGTTGTTGAGCCTACAGTCCAACCGTGACTGCTCGAACTAAGCCGCCAAGCGATGTTCGTAGTACGGATGCCGCTTGTCGTCGAAGATCGCGTACAGCGCGGCGAGGTTGCCCGGCTCGGGGTTCAACCACGCGTCCAGGTGTTCCGGCTTGATGTTGATGATGGTCCGATCGTGCCCGGCGGCGGCGACCTCGGGCTCCGGCTCGTCCGTGATCGCGGCGAAGGAGATCAGATCGGGTTCCTTGCCGGCCGGGTCTTTCCAGTGCGACCACAGGCAGGCGACGAGCATCGGCTCACGATCGCGCGGGGTGAACTGGATGACCTTGTTTTTGCCGTCACGCCCTTCGACGTTCTCGTAGAACGTGTCGACGACCATGATGCCGTGGTGATATCCGAACAGATTCTTCAAGAACCCCTCCAGGCTGTTCCTGCGGGCGTTGTACGTGCCCGGGTACTTCGCATCGAAGAAGGCAGGCGTGCCCGGCACACGGCACTGGTAGCGCATCGGACGCACGATGCGCTGTCCGTTCTGCTCGATCATCACCGGCACCTGCCAGCCGGGGAACATGCGCGCGTCGCGGTCTTCGATCGTGGTGCGCTTGATGTCCGCCAGTTTGCCCAACCCCTGCTCGACCTTGTTGCCGGCGATGCGCTGGTCGTCCTGCGCCTTCTTCGTGGTCTTCACCTGGAGCGTGCGCTCGGCGTCGGCCAGGCGCTTGCGCTGCTTGAAAATCTCCTGCTCCAGGCGCGAGGTCTCGGCGACGTTGAACTCGTCGATCAGGGCCTTGATCTCGCGCTCGGCGTCCGTCTTCGGATGCGCGAACCACGACTTGACGGACTTGGGGACGCGCACCTTCCCGCCCTCGCGGCGCTCCCAAAAGATGCGATAGAACTCGGGCAGGCTCAGCAAAGCGCCGAATGCTCGGACGAACTTGTCGTAGTCGCTGCGGATTTGGGCGGAGTAGCACATGGCAAGATTTTCCCTTGGTATGCCTGAACGCGCTACCGCGCAGGCTTCGGGAAGGCATCCAGTTCCTTCAGCACGGCGGCAAGGCCCTCGTCCGACTCGACAGCGAGCACGAGCCGATCAGGCGACTCTTGGTCGCGGATCGTCCGCGGCCGCAGCCAGGCGTCCGCCTTGTCGCGAAGGACCCAGTTCGCCGCGCGCCGGACGACACGCTGCCGCTCTCGACGCTTGATGCCGTCGTACCAAAGGCCGAACGCGGACGACACGGGATCGCCGCGGCTGGCTGGCAGCTCGGGGGAGCCGGGCACCGCTGCGCCTTGGAGGCGCCGGCCGACTTCGTACAGCGCGTCAACAGCGTCCTCCGCGAGCTCGTTGCGCTCGCGGTAGCTCCGCGTCTTGATCGTGGCGATCTCGTGCCCAATGCGATTGCAAGCCTCGATATAGGTGGATAGGTCGGTGCTGGTGTAACGCCGTTTGATCTCTCGGAATTTGGGGTCGGCCATGCGCTGAGGATAGCGGCGGGCGTCTCAGGGCTGGAGATCGGCGCCACGGCCGGTCGTTGACATTCAGAGCGGCCAAGCGGTTTATCCTACCGACACCTGGCACCTGGGGAGACGGCTATGCGTATTGGTGGACTGGTGGTTGCGGTGCTCGTAGCCGGAGCGCTGTACCTGTTCGATAGTCGCCCGATTGAACGTGCATCTGAGTCAGCGTCCATGCGTCCAGAAGCGCCCCTCGTATCGAGCGACAATTTTCAATGTGAGGGAAAGACTCGGTGTACGCAGATGGCGTCTTGCGCTGAGGCTACGTTCTATCTACGGAACTGCCCTGGTGTTCAGGTCGACGGCGATCATGACGGCGTGCCATGCGAGGACCAACTGTGCGGACGCTGACGTGGCCAATTGCTCACCACAGAGAGACTAAAAAATGAGCGCCGCACCATCAACGGAAGACCACGATACTGAGGTACTGCTTGCGTCTGCGGCAAAAGTAGTATCGATGATCAATGCTCTGGGAACGGACCAGGACGGCCGTTCGCTTGCGATAGTAACGATGGCAATGATCGAGGAATGCCTAAAGGGGCTACTCATTGCATTCATGATTGATCGGCCGCCCGTAACCGTCAAAGGAATGAGTGCATCGATGCTTCAATCATGGGCCGTTTCGCTGGGGCTGATTAGCGAGCGTGATCGAGATCTTATCTCCGCCATGGGCGAAATTCGAAACGTATTCGCTCATCAGTGGGAGGTCGCAAGCTTCTACGATGACCGACTTATCGACAAGATGCGAGAATTTCGATCGGCCGCCAAACATCCGGACGCAGAGGACAGCGACTTGTTCCAACCCGATCGCGTTTCAGCTGCGAACTTATTTAGGTATCTAGCCACCGGCTTGATTCAGACCCTCGTGTTCCGAAGAATCGCTGTTGGGAAAGCAAGGGCGGGTCTTGCGGCTCAATGGCCGCCGTCTTCATTGGATACGCGAAACGGATTCATGATGATGGTCGTCGGACACCCGGCGGCAGCCCCAGAGGATTTGGCCGAACCTATCTTGGCTGTAACCCCAGCTCCGCAGCCGCCGAGCGCCCCCAACTCTTAGAAGAATCCAGGACTGCTTATGCGTCGAGATATGGACTTGATCAGGCGGATAGCCCTCGCAGGCAGTGGCGACACGGCGATGCCGCTTACTGAGCTCGACGGAGTCGAGAAGCCGGTATTCGTCGAGCACGTAGCGCTGATGATTGAAGCAGGATTGGTTGATGGCGTCGCAGCCGGTGGGCGGCCCGAGGCGCGGGGCATTGCGATGATGCACCGGCTTACGTGGCAAGGTCACGATTTTGCAGACTCGATTCGCGACGAAAGTGTATGGAAGAGCGCGAAAGAGAAAGTGATCAAGCCTACAGGATCATGGACCTTTAGCTTGCTCACGGAGGTTCTCAAGATGGAGATCAAGCGTCACCTGCCCGGGCTTGAGAACATGATTTAGCTCGCGAGCACAATTGAAATAGCAAACGGCTCCGTGTTCAAGCACACGCTTGCCGATCTCCGAGCTCTCTTGCTCAGCGTTTAGAAATCGCCGTGACGCTTCTTGCATCCAGGACTGACGTAGCTGCTCAACCGCCTCGTCTATCACGCCGCCTTCGCCTCCGGCCCCTCAGTGCCGCCGACGATGCGCAGCCGTGTCCCGCCGAACGGGGGTGGTGGCTGGTGGTTCAGCACCGCCGCAATCACGTCGAGCATCTTGCGACCGCCGCCCGTTGCTTCGTTCCTGGTGAACCGCAGTAATGTCTCCTTGAGGTCGGGGTGAGCTGCCCCGGCGCCTCCGATGACGAGTGCCAGGGTCGGCACCGCCCTTAACGTTCTGGAACGTCTTGTTGAGGTTCTCGACCTTCTTGCCGGTCTCGTCCGCGACCCCGCCGAGCTTCTCCAGATTGCCCACCACCTTGTCGGAGTTCTCGCGCAGTGCGTCCAGGCCCTTGCCGGCGGCGTCGCTGGCGGCCTGCTGGATGGCCTCCAGCGCGATCGTGACTTGCGAGGTACTGCCCGTGAGCTTGTCGATCTGGCGGCTCGCGGCGAGCGTGACGGACGTCAGCGCCGCCTCGGTGCCGGAGATCGCCACCTTCGCCAGGTCGAACACCACAGCGACCGCGCGGAACACGACACCGATCGATGCGCCGATCGTGTTCAAAACCGTCGCGACGGAGGCCAAGTTGTTCTTGAGTTCGGCGATCGACTTGCCGGCCTCTGTGACGGCCTTCTCGGCGCCGTCCACCAGCTGGTTCCAGTCGAGGTGCGAGATGAAGTTGTCGAAGGCTTTGGTGCCGTCGTCGAACAACTTGCCGAGCGACGCCTTGAGGGTTTCGAAGTCCTCGGACTTGGCGAACGCCGTAAGCTGGTCCGCGAGTTTCTGCAGCTCGACGCGGAATGGTTCAAGCGACGTGCTTAGCAATCCCTCGCCGAGGCGGTCAAGTGCGTTCTTGAAGGACGTGAACGATCCCGACAGCGTGTCGTCGATCGTCTTGGCGGTTCGCTCCGCCGTTGCGCTGCATCCAGCCGTACTCCCTCACTACGACCGTGAGCACGCCCGAGAGAGCGGTGACGTAGCGGTTCACGGTTGAGCCGGTGATGGGCTTGCCGGCGCGCGTGTTGCTCTTGGAGAGCTTGTCACGAGCCTCGGCGATCGTCGCGGGCGAAAGGGTCACCAACGCGCGCGTGCCGAGTTCGTCTCGCCACCAGGTCAGCAGGCGCGTTTGCTCGCTCGCGTTCTTGCGGTGCTTGGCGCGCGGGAGCGTGACTTCAAGATAGCGATCGATCGCATCAGCAAGCGTGCGCTTGCGAGCTTCGGAGTTCGGGACGTGATCGCCTACGTCGATCTTGTGCTCGATGCCTCGCGCCCACTCTTCCGCATCGATCTTGCGCGCGAAGGACTTCGAGAGTGGCGGCCCGTCGAGACGGCGCACGCGAACACGCCAGGTCGCTTTGCCTGACGCTCCAACGCGCTTCTCGATAGTTGCCATCCGTTGTCCCAAATTGTCCCAGACGGCCCAAGTCTGGATCAGCTTTGGAGAGGATTCCATGCCCTAAGTGATTGAAATTGGCGGAGAGAGTGGGATTCGAACCCACGGTGGTATCGCTACCACGCCGGTTTTCAAGACCGGTGCCTTAAACCGCTCGGCCATCTCTCCGGGAATTCGGATACAGCGTCTTCACATCGACCGGCGGCGCCGGTTCGGCTGCGGGCATCCTGCCCTGCGCCCTGTGGGCCAACGAAGCTCCGCTTCGTTGTTCCGCGATACTCCTGCATCGCGGTCATGACCGGTGCCTGAACCGCTCCGCCATCTCTCCCGGATTCATCCAAATGCAACGTCGGATGCGGCAGCGACTGCAATTCCAAGCCGCCAATGATACCTCGGCGCGTTGCGCCGCTGAACGCCAACGCCTCAGCCGCGTGCAAGCGGCACGTCGATGCTGAATCTCGAACCGCAGCCGAACGCGGAGGCCACGTGCAGCGTGCAGCCGAGTTCTTCGGCGGTGCGTTTGACGATCGACAGCCCGAGCCCCAGGCCTTCGCTGTGAGCGTCGAGCTGCTTGAACGGCTCGAAGATCGTGCCGAGGCGCTCTGCCGGAATGCCCTTGCCAGTATCGGCAACTTCGATGCGGACGACGTCCTCGAGGGTGTGCGCTTCGACCGCGACGATGCCTGCTTCGGTGTACTTGATCGCATTGCCGACCAGGTTGCCGATGATCGTCGCCAGCATGCCGGCGTCGGTTTCGACGTTGGCGTCGCACGTCGTGACACGAAATTCCAACGCGCGGCGCTGTGCGTGCGCGCGCCAGGTCTGATCGACGTGCGCGAGTACCTCGGCGACGGCGATCGGCTGCAGCTGCGGGCCTTCCGAATGCGAGGCTTCGGCAAGGTGATCGAGGTCGCTCGCCAGGCGCTCGGCGGCGCGGATGCCGATCGCCGCCATCTTCAGGTCGGATGGGTCGATGCTGTTGGACTGGTAACGTTCCAGCGCCATCAGCATCAGTTGCAGCGGCTGTTTCAGATCATGTCCGGCGACGGCCATGATGCGCGCGTTGTGCCGGTGCAGGCGCTCGGCGTCGGCGAGCGACTTGCGCAGTTCCAGTTGCGCCATGGTTTGACGCGCCAATGCCAGCAGGATCACGCGCTGCTCTTCGCTCAAGCGGCGCGGCTGGGTATCGAGCACGCAGACCGAGCCGAGCGCGTGGCCTTCGGGCGTGCGCAGCGGCGCACTCGCGTAGAACCGTACGTCGTGCCGGCCGGTCGCCAGCGCGAGCGCATCGAAGCGAGGGTCCTGCGCGATATCCGGCACCTCGAAGATGCCTTGCTGCAGGATCGCATGGGCGCAGATCGATGCGTCGCGATGCGTCTCGCGCACGGCAACGCCGACTTTCGACTTGAACCACTGGCGCTCGCTGTCGATCAGGCTGATCGCCGCCATCGGCGTCGCGCAAACCTGCGCGGCGATCCTGGTGATATCGTCGAATGCCGCCTCCAGAGGCGTATCCAGAATCGAGTATGCATGCAGGGCCGCGACGCGATCGGCCTCGTTGGCGGGCAATGGCGGACTGACTGCGATTGACGATGACATCAGCTTCCCTTCCCGGCCGCCAAGCGCGAGCCGCGACCGAGTTTAACCCCTCGCCCGCGTCCGCGCCGTTGTACAGCCCTCCGATGCCGTGACGTCGTGCGGCGCTTTGCCGTACGCTTCCCCGCATGGGGGATCCGAAAACCGACGAGGAATTGATGCTCGCATACGCCGGAGGCGACCTGCTCGCTTTCGAGATGCTCTACCGGCGCCACCGCGGCCTGTTGTACCGCTTCCTGCTGCGCAACCTGCGCCAGCGCGCCGATGCCGATGAGCTGTTTCAGGAAACCTGGAGCCGGCTGATCGCGGCGCGCGAGCGCTATCGGCCGGAAGCGAAATTCAGCACCTGGCTGCTGCAGATCGCGCACAACCTGATGGTCGACCGTTTCCGTCGCCAGCGTCCGCAGGCCTCGGCCGAGGAAACCGAGACGGTGCTGCGCAATCTCGATGCGCCCGAATCCGAGCAGCCCGAGCGTGCACTCAGCGAGTTCGAACAGCGCCGCCGCCTGCAGCTCGCGCTCGAGGAACTGCCGGAAGAGCAACGCGTCGCCTTCCTCCTGCGCATCGAGAGCGGCCTCGGGCTCGACGAGATCGGCGAGATCACCGGCGCCGGCCGCGAGACGGTGAAGTCGCGCCTGCGCTACGCGCTCGCGCGCATCCGTGCGAGATTGGCGACATGAGCACGCCGCGCAAACCCGATGACGAACTCGAGCGCCTGCTCGCCGACGACGGCGGCGAACTCGGCGCACTGTACCGGCGACTGCCGCGCATGGAGCCGCCACGCCGTCTCGATCGCAACGTGCTCAACGAAGCTGCGCGCGCGATCCATGGACGCCCGCCGCGACGGCAGCGTTGGCTGGTCGGGCTGGGTTCCGCCGCGGGTATCGTGTTGGCCGCCGGGGTTGCCTGGCACGTAGGGCAGGATGCCTTGCAGCAGCCAGGGTACGAGCGCGCGCGCAACGCGCCGACCTATGTCCCGGTGCAGCCGATCGACCCATCCGCGCGGCGCAAGCAAACCAATGCGCCGGCCTCGGCCGATGCGGTCAGCCCGCACCCGGCGCCGACTGCCGCACCGGCAGCGCCCGCTGCACCGATCGAATATCAGCATTCGCGATCGGCACAGATCGTCGACAGATTGAAGAAAGAAACGACCGCACGGTCGCCGCCGCCGCTGCCACCGCCAAGCATAGCCACGCCACCTCCGCCGCCAGCGCCGGCAAGGCAAAGCGACCCCTTTTTCTCGGCTGAGAATGCCGATTCGGCGGCGTCCGCCGCTGGGGCGGCGAAAGCCGAAGCGAAAGGCGATCTGGCCGGCTCGGCTGCCCGCGAGAAGGAATCCGCAGCAGGCACGGACGCCTCCGCTGCTCGCGCCGAAAAACCTGCGCGTTCGGCCACCGGGCCGGCGCCGACGACCTCGGCCGAACTGCGCCGCGACATGCAGCTCGCCCCGCAAGACTGGCTCGCACATATCCAGCAGCTGCTACGTCAGGGACGCCGTCAGCAAGCCATCGAAAGCCTGCAGCTGTTCCGGCGTGCGCATCCGGACTGGCAGCTTTCCGATGACTTGCGCGCACTCAGCGATTGACGAGACAGGCATCGATGCACGGCGTGCTTTTCCTGTTGATCGGGCTCGGCCTCGCGTGCGACTTCGGCATGCTGCTGAGCGGCGCTCCGGCAACGCCCCTGCCCTCGTCCGTCGCCGACGCGCCCACCATTGCGGCGCCGGCAGAACGGTGGCTGCTCGTCATCGGTT
>Ga0247776_10000072_pt1 | contig 26871 bp, 25 predicted proteins | sample UWRJL199509C5_FD_179912 | JGI IMG/M metagenome (GOLD analysis project Ga0247776, IMG submission 179912) | Plant litter microbial communities from Arlington Agricultural Research Station in Wisconsin, United States - UWRJ-L199-509C-5 | ecosystem: Environmental > Terrestrial > Plant litter >...
ATCCGTCGCCGACGTGAGGATAGGTACGTCCAATGACCGATGTTTTGAATGAAACCCCTGAAAGACCGACTCCCTGAGCGATAGAAACAAACTATCACTCAGCGCATGAGGGTGGGCTTCTCAACAGCCTGCTAGCGCTGCATCTGCAAAATGTCCTGCATCGGCATCATGTTGTGGTTGAGATTCGAAACGATCCACAGCGAACCGAACACCAGCAGCATGACGATCAGCAGTCCGAACGCAAGCGCCAGCAAATTGTTGACATTGTCGGGGCCTGACGTGATGTGAAGGAAGAACACCAGGTGGACGCCCATCTGCGCGATCGCCAGCACGGACAAGGCGATCGGGATGCTCGGCGTCCACACCATCGTGCTGCGTGCGAGCGTGAACGAGACGATTGACAACAGCGTCGCCAGCGCGAAGCCGACGAGGTATCCGTAGATGGCTTTGCGGATATCGCCCGCGCCGTGTTCGTCGCCGGGCGCGATGTCCGCATGGGTCTCGCGCTGCACGCCCGTCGTCGAACTCATCGGCTCACTCCCACCAGATAAACGAGACTGAAGAGCGCCACCCATATGATGTCGAGGGTGTGCCAGAACAGCCCGAAGCACAGCATTCGCCGCAGCACGTCGTCGCGAAAGCCTTTTGCGAAGACTTGCGCGACCATCGTGAGGAGCCACATCAGACCTGCGGTCACATGGATCCCGTGGCAGCCGATGAGCGCGAAGAACGCCGACAGGAAAGCGCTTCGACCAGGGCCGGCTCCGCGCGCGATGAGTCCGGCGAACTCGCGGAGTTCCAAGAACAGAAAGGCGGCCCCGAGGACGAAGGTGATCGCCATGCCGGCGTAGAAGAGCCGGCGCTCGCGATAGGTCGCACCGATGCCGGCGAGACCGCAGAACAGGCTCGAGGTCAAAAGGCACGCGGTCTCGATCGCGACGGTGCGGATCTCGAACAGGTCGCGCCGGCTCGGTCCTGCGGCCGTGCTGTCGGTCAGCACCGCATAGGCGGCAAAGAACGCCGCGAACATGATGATGTCGCTGATCAGGAAGATCCAGAAACCGTAGCCGACGATGATTCGTTTCGTCGCGCCGTGCTCGTGCTCGTCCACGGCACGCGGGCCGCTCGCTGCAGGGCCCGCGGCGTCCATCGCTAGCGCGCTCATGACGTCGCCTGCTTCTGCAGGAACGCCGCGCGAGCGCTACGATGAATTCGGTCGAGTCCTGCAAGGGTATCGGCACTCACGGTGAGTTCGGACTCGTCGCGCCAGGCAAGCACGACGAAGGTGGCAAAGGCGCCGACGAAGGCGCACCCGACCAGCCACCAGATGTGCCAGATCAGCGCAAAACCCATGATGGTCGCGAAGAATGCGCAGATGAAGCCCGTCGCGCTGTTGCGTGGCATCTCGATGTCGGCATACGCAGGCTCCGGGCCGAGCGAGGCCTTCTCGCGCTCGCCGCGCTTGGCGGCCCAGTAGGCGTCCGCTCCGTCCACATGTGGAAATACCGCAAAATTGAACATCGGCGGCGGCGATGCGGTTGACCACTCGAGCGAGCGTCCGTTCCATGGATCGCCGCTGTCGTCGCGCAATTCCGCCCGATGTCGGATGCTGTAGAAAAGCTGCACCACCTGCAGCACGATGCCGACCAGGATCAGCGCCGCACCGACCGCCGCGAGCAGCAGCCAGGGCTGCCATGCGGCGACCTCGTAGTGCTGCATGCGACGCGTCATGCCTTGCAGGCCCAGCCAGTAGAGCGGCATGAACGCGACGTAGAACCCGATCGTCCAGAACCAGAACGCGGCCTTGCCGAGTCCTTCGTGCAGGCGAAAGCCGAACGCCTTCGGAAACCAGTAGGTATACCCGGCGAACGCGCCGAACAGCACGCCGCCGATGATCACGTTGTGGAAGTGTGCGACCAGGAAAAGGCTGTTGTGCAGCACGAAGTCCGCCGGCGGCACCGCCATCAGCACACCGGTCATGCCGCCGATCACAAAGGTCACGACGAAGCCGAGCGCCCACAGGAGTGGTGAGGAAAACACCACGCGCCCGCCGTACATCGTGAAGAGCCAGTTGAAGATCTTCACCCCGGTCGGCACGGCGATGATCATGGTCGCGATGCCGAAGATCGCGTTGACGTTGGCGCCGGCGCCCATGGTGAAGAAATGGTGCAACCACACCATGAACGCGAGGATGCAGATCGCCATCGTCGCCACCACCATCGAGCGGTAGCCGAAGAGCGGCTTGCCGGAGAACGTCGAGAACACCTCGGAAAAGATGCCGAACGCAGGCAACACCAGGATATACACCTCGGGATGACCCCAGGCCCAGATCAGGTTCATGAACATCATCACGTTGCCGCCCGCTTCGTTGGTGAAGAAGTGGAAGCCGAGGTAGCGGTCGAGCAGCAACATGGCGAAGGTGGCGGTGAGAATCGGGAACGCCGCGACGATCAGGAGATTGGACGCCAGCGTCGTCCAGCAGAACATCGGCATGCGCAGGTAGTCCATGCCCGGCGCGCGGACCTTCAAGACCGTCGTCACCAGATTGATGCCGGACAGCAGCGAGCCCACCCCGGATATCTGCAGCGCCCACAAGTAGTAGTCGACGCCGACGCCGGGCGAGTAGGCAAGTTCGGAGAGCGGCGGATACGGCAGCCAGCCGGTGCGTGCGAACTCGCCAACGACCAGCGAGATGTTGACCAGCAAGGCGCCGGAGGCGGTCAGCCAGAAGCCGACCGAGTTCAGCGTCGGAAAGGCGACGTCGCGTGAGCCGAGCTGCAGCGGCACGACGAAGTTCATCAGCCCGATCATGAAGGGCATCGCGACGAAGAAGATCATCATCGTGCCGTGCGCCGAGAAGATCTGGTCGTAGTGTTCCGGCGGCAGGTAACCGGGCGCGTTCAAGGCAACCGCTTGTTGCGAGCGCATCAACAGCGCGTCGGCGAAACCGCGCAGCAACATCACAAGCGCCAGGACCGCGTACATGACACCGATCCGCTTGTGGTCGACGCTGGTCAGCCATTCCCTCCACAGGTACGGCAGGTAGCCTTTGTGGAAAATCCAGGCGAGCACAGCGAGGATGCCGAGTCCGACGACGCTCGATGCGACCATCACAATCGGCTGGTCGAATGGAATCGCGCTCCAATTGAGTCGTCCCCACATGTCAGCGCCCCGCCCCGTCGTCGTGTCTCGCCGCAGGATTTGTCGCCGCGGGCGGCCCTGGAGCTGGCGGGATCGTCGCCATCGCCACGCGATCGAACAGCGTCGGGTCGATCGACCGAAAATGCGTCACTGGAGCAGCAATGCTTTGCACCGCGAGCGCCGCGTAAGTGGAATCATCGAGCGCGTTCGCGCTGGTGCGCACCTCGCCGAGCCACTGGTCGAAGGCGCCGCTCGGCACTGCGCGCACGTCGAAGTGCATGTCGGAAAATCCGTCGCCGCTGTAATGGGACGATCGACCCACGTAGTCGCCGGGGTGATCGGCTTGCAGGTTCAGGTTCGTCACCATGCCGTTCATCGTGTAGATCATGCTGCCGAGCTGCGGAATGAAGAAGGCATTCATGACGCTCGACGACGTCAGCGAGAAGTGCAACGGTGCACCCGCCGGCACGACCAGCTGATTCACGCTGGCGATGCCCTGAGCCGGGTAGATGAAGAGCCATTTCCAGTCCAGCGAGACGACTTGGACCTCGAGCGTTGGCTCCGTCGAGGCAAGCGGCCGCGCCGGATCGAGCTGGTACGAACCGATCCAGGCGACCCCACCCAGCAAGATGATCACCATCATCGGGATCGACCAGACGACCAGCTCGATCCGGCCGGAGAATTCCCAGTCCGGTCGATACGTGGCCCGACGGTTGGAGGCCCGGAACCACCAGGCGAACCCAAAGGCCGCGAGGATCGTCGGTATGACGATCGCCAGCATGATGGCCAGCGAATCGATCAGGATCGTCTTTTCCGCGACGCCGACAGGGCCACGCGGATCGAGTACGCCGGTTCGGCACGCGGACAGTGCAAAGGGCAAGCCCGAGCACATCCAACGGATCGCGCGCGTCGATTCAATCAACAGCCGCCGCCGTGTACCTGCGTGGTCATCGCGGCGACGAGCGTGCGACACGTTCTGTGCAACCGGATGCAACGTCGACCCTGGCCGCGGCGCCACCCAACCCGATGCCTGCCTGGACGCATAGGGTCGTTCGAGCACTGGCATGGCGTCCTCTCACCCGATCCCACGGCTTGCTCGCCAAGCCGGCGTCTTGCACCCGATCATGGCACGAAGCAACGCGGCGCGCCGCGAGCGCTTCCGCTTCGAGCCGTCGGCACAGGACAGCCCGCGACGGGATCGATCGATGGTTCGCTGCACCGGCAAAATCGCGTTTCGCTGCGGTTGATGCCGGCTACCTTGTCCGCCCCCGCGTGGAGATCGTCATGGCCTCGTCTTGCGCGTACGCTGCGCTACGACGCAGGGGGAACCATGGCAGACGACGACGAGCGCGCAATTCTTCAGACGGTCTCAAAGCCGGGGCGCCCGCTCCGCGTACGGCTCGCAACCATCGCACGCTGTCTGGTCATCCTGACGGCGATCGCGGTCGCCGCCGTCTTCTACATCGCCAGCGACATACTCACCACGCTTGCTCTCGCGCTTCTCCTCTCCTTGCTGCTCTCGCCGCTCGTCACCTCCTTGGAGCGCGCCAGGCTGCCTCGGGCGCTCGCCAGTGGTGTGGTGGTGCTTCTCGCCGTGGCTTGCACCGTCATCGCCGTCGTCGCGCTCGCCCAGCCCGTGCGTGACTGGGCGGAGAAAGCCCCGGCAGCGATCCAGTCGGTCAAGCAGCGGCTTCGCACCGTGCAAGGCTCGGTCGAACAGGTGACGAAATCCGCGGAGTCGCTCACTTCGCTGGAGCCACCCGCAAAGGGCCGTCCGACCACCGAACCTGCGCCGGCAACGAGTCTGCTGCGCAGCGTGCTTGCCGGCACCCCGCATGCACTCGGATCGTTGGCCGCCGTCATCCTGCTGTTGTATTTCTTTCTCTCCTCCGGCGACAACTTTCTTCGACGATTGGTCGAAGTGGCGCCCGGCATGACCGAGAAGCGGACGGTCGTCACTATCGCGCGGGACATCCAACGTGAAATGTCGCGCTACCTGTTCACCATCACCCTGATCAATGCCGGCCTTGGTGCAGCGACCGCAGTCGCTTGTGCATTGCTCGGTGTTCCGAACGCGCTCCTATGGGGTGTATTGGCGTGCTTCCTCAATTTTGCGCCTTACGTCGGGGCTGCCATGACGATCCTGGTGTTGGGCGTCGTCGGGCTGACCGAGTTCGAGTCCCTTGGGCATGCCATCGCCGTACCGCTCACGTTCCTGGTGCTGGCGACGATTGAAGGACAGCTCGTGACACCCACCGTCATCGGCCGCCGCTTGGCCGTCAACCCGGTCGTCGTTTTCGTGTGGCTGCTCGTGTGGGGTGCGCTTTGGGGCATCATCGGGCTGCTGCTTGCCGGCCCGCTCCTGGCTTGTTTCCGCATCGTATGCCAGCACACGGCGGCGCTCAGACCGATATACGTGCTCATCGGTGAAGCGAAGATCGACGCGGAGGATTGAGCCATCAACGCTGGCGTCGCATTGGACCCAGGCACACGGGCGCCCGCGCTTTTTCTCGCGTTGCATTCTTGTCGAAGCCGACGAGGCGAACAGCACGGCCGATTGAGCAGGCACCCCGGCCCCGCACTATGCAGCGCGATCGTGCGCAGTCGTTGACACTCAACTTCGAAGCCAATCGGCCACGGCCTCGATAACGGGTTCGCGGTCGGGGAACGCGTTCCGCCCTGCCGGCAGGGCCGTCGAGTTTTCGAGTGCTTCAACGATGCGTTCCGCGCTCGCCCGGAAGTCGCGACCTGCCTGCGCTTGTTTGACCATCGTCTCGAACTCCTGACTGGGGATGACCCCTGCCGTGTTGCCGTCGATGTTCACGCTCGCTCCGCGGTCGATATCGAAGAAGTACGTCCATGCCTCGCCGCTGACCGGACCTGCTGAGAAGCTGAAGTTCCTGACCTTCATAACCGATCTCCTGTTGATACCCGACTAGCTGTGGTGTGTAGCAGTCGTTCGCTTACCGAAGGCCGAACGAGCAAACGTCAGCAAGCCCAACGCACTGCCTCGGCGCCGGGAGCCGGCCCGGGAGCGCAAGAGCAGCAGCCAGGCGTCGTTTCGCAGCGTATGCCGCCTCGCGCCTCGCGCCGCGGCTGCAACCTTGGGCGTGCAAGTCTTGGAGCTCCGTCAGCGCCTGCGCAGCAGACCGCAGAGGTAGCGCCACGGCGTCGACGCGAGCGCAGCGCGCTACGATGAGCCGTGCTATGGCAAGGCGGCCGCGCTGCACGCCGCACAGCGCCGCCAGTCTTGAACGCGGCAGCGTTTCTTTCTGCGAAAGATGCGGCGCCGCGGAGCGGAGCGGTCGACGGAATCGCCACCGCGACGTGTAACGCGCGAGTGCCCCGCTTGTGCCGTTGCTGAATCGACGTGCCCGACTTGATGGGCAATCGCGAACGCCGCGAGGAGTGCCGCGACACCGTAACCGCAGTACGGCGATGGCCACCGCGTCATTCGGATCGCAATCGTTTCTCGCTGTGTATTCAAACGACGTCTCGAAGTCTAGATGCGCGGTCGCGGGTGGAGATGCTGGCATCCATTCTGCGACGGCGCGGCAACGGATTTGTTTTGCACCCATTGGCGGTTTTCTTTGGAGTCTCCATGGCCAAGGTCGATGACCGGGATCGTCGGACGCACGGTCCGCTCGAATGGATCGACGAGGGCGTCGTCACGGTCGTCGGAAGCATTCGCATGCCGCTCGGAAATTTTCCGCGACGAATGACCGTCGTCGCGCTGTCGGGTGGCCGCTCCGCCGTGTGGAGTCCGATACCCCCGCAGGAAGGCGAATGCGTGAAATCGAAGAGCTGGGTGCGCCGCGTTTTTTGATCGTGCCCAATCCGGGGCATCGCTTGGACATCAGGCCTTGGAAGGCTCGCTATGCAGCCGCTCAAGCCGTGTGCACACCGGGCGCTCGCGCCAGCGTGCAGGAAGCCGTTCAAGTGGATGCAACGACCGACGTGCTCGATGATCCGGCGGTGCGGCTCGAGGTGGTAGCTGGCCTCTCGGGAAAGGAGGCGGCGTTGTCGGTGAATCGAAACGGCCAGATCACCCTGGTACTGAACGACATGCTGGCCAATGTTCGGCACCCGCAGGGAGTTGGCGCAGGTCATGGCCCGTTTGTTCGGGTCCGTGTACACCGACCGGCGATGCCATGTGCATGCCGCTACCGGTACGTCAAAGATCCAGACGCGCTGGCGAAATGGCTGCGACAGTGGGCTCGCGATCGCCGCCTGGTTCGAAATTGTCGTGAGTCACGGGGAGGTGATTGCCGACGAACCCAGCGCGGTCCCGACGCGAGTCGCCAATGAGTTAGGTGGTTGAAGCGAGGAATACGATCACGATCGAATACGCACTCGCCGCTTTGCTGCGCCGCAAAACCTACGTCGATGAAGCTGAAGCGGCCACCGCCGTGTTGTACGTGATTCAGCGTGCAAGGCATAGACAGAGTGTCCGCCCGATGGGTGGGGTCGTCCGCGACTCGTGTCCGGATGCCAGCTCACTTCACAAGGAGACTCTTATGCGCATTCTCACCGTGACCGCCAGCCTCGGGTTGCTCTTCGCCGGCTCCCTGGCCCTCGCCCAGTCCGCCAATGACCAAAAGGCGAACCCTCCCACGGGAAATGAAGATTCCGATCAAGGCAAGACCGAACACATCAATTCGCAGGATCACAAGACCGGCAACGACTTGTCGGCGAACAAGGCAGCTGGCAAATCGACCGACGACTCCGATCCTGCCAAGACCGGTGCGATCCATGCTCAGAATAGCGGCACCGGCAACAATCTCCTCGGCAACAAGAAAGGCGTCCACGGGACCGTTGCCTTCGACACACTCGACACCGAGCACAAGGGCGTATTGACGAAGCAACAAGGGATGAAAGATCCGTGGCTTGCCAAACACTTTGCAACCTGCGATTCGGACAAGGACGGCACGGTGTCCGGCGCTGAATACGCCATTTGCACGAAATAAGGACACGACCGACGCAGCGGCATGCGTCGGCGTTCTTCATTCCTATCCTCTCAGATCGCGAGGCCCGTACCCTGCTACGTAACGGACCCATTCGTCGTCGACAACCAAGCATCACCCGCGCTGTCCCTGGGCGATTCAACGATGGACGCGAAGCGACCTCGATCGGCATGCACCGTGCCAGAGGCGGCCGCTTGCTCGACCGCGCACCCTTGCGACGGCCTCGCGGCCGGTTGTTCGTTCGGCATCGTGCGACGATGTCGTGCGCCTTCCGCGTCAGCTGCCATCGAAGTCACCTGCGAACAGGCAGTCGATGTCCGGAATCGCGAATCCGGCGAGGCCGTTGCGCGTCTGCCCGCTGACCTCGACGAAGTTGCCGCCGACGATCAGGCGCCCGCGACACGTGTCTGAGAGCGCACGCACTTCATCGCTCGCGTCGGGAATGAAGCTTGCATCGAACATGCCTGCAGTCGCGCCGGTCAGCAGGATACGCGCCAAACGCGCCCCGCCCGGCACGGCTGCGGTGAACGTGCCGCCAACGTAGAGTGCATCCACCACGACATGCAGCGCGGAAACCGTGCCGTGCGGTTCGGGGTTGAAGCCGGTGTCGATGGCGCCGCTCGTCGCGTTCAGGCGCGCCAGATAGTTTGGGCTGCTGCCCATCGCCGGAAAGAAATCGCCGCCGACATACAGCCGGTCGGCGCGCGCTTCGAGGGCATGCACGACGCCGGAAATTCCGCCATCGAACGCGCGTACGGCTACCGGCGCGCTCTGGCTGATGCGCGCGATGCCCTGCTTCGCGATGCCGGCGATCTCGCCGAACTCTCCGCCGACGACGAGATCACCGCCGACCGCGGTCATCGCGAACACCTCGCCGCGCGATGAGCTGCCGGGCGAGTAATGCGTCGGTGCGTTCCAGCTCAGGTCGATCGCGCCGCTCGCCGGGTCCAGGCGCACCAGTCCGAACGCGTCGTTTTGCAACAGATCGCCGCCGACGAACACGCCGTTCGCGGTGACCACGATCGCGTGGACCTCGTTCGCCGCGGTGCCCGCGAACGGGGAGTTCCAGCCGGTGTCGAGCGCGCCGTCGCGATGCAACCGCGCGATGCTGTTGCGCGGCGTGCCGCCGACCGTCTCGAACAAACCGCCGACGTAGATCGAGTCGCCGGCGATCGCGAGCGCGCGGATCTCCATGGCGGTCGAGCTCGCGAACGCCGGTGCGAAATCCATGTCGATCGAGCCGTCCTGGTTGAGACGCAGCAGATGATCGCGCACGATGCCGCCGGCAACGCGGTTGAACGAACCGCCGAGCAGGAGCTTGCCGTCCGGCTGGCGCTGCGCCACCGCGATCTGACCCGGCACCCATTGGCCGGACGAGAACAACTCGGGACGCAGATCCGGCGTCGCGTCCGGCAAGGTGGCTGCGCGCGACGGCAGCGAAGCGGCGGTGGCGAAGACGGCGGCGAGGCCGAGACGGTAAATCAGCGAGAGGCGCATGGGAGTTCTCCGTGGGGTCGTCTTCCCGATACGCAGGATCGCGCCGGAAACCCCAACCCCGGCGTTTCTTCGGGGTGACGACGGGCGTTCATGCCCCGCCTGCGCGCGATTCGGGAAGGCTGAAGCTCACGACGCACGGCATCGATACAATCGCCGGCGTGGACCCGTTTTCCAGCGATCACGACCTCACCACCCTGCTCGCGGCATGGCGCAGCGGCGACGACGCCGCGCGCGAGGCATTGATGCGGCGCGTCTACGCGAACGTGCGCGCGATCGCCGCGCAGTCGCTCAGGTGCATGCCCGGCGCGACCCTGAGCGCGACCGACCTCGCACACGAAGCCTTGCTGCGCCTCCTCGGCAGCGAGCTCGACTGGCACGATCGCCGGCACTTCTTCCATGTCGCCGCGCAGGCGACGCGCCAGGTGCTGGTCGATGCCGCGCGCAAGCGTCTCGCCGACAAGCGCGGCGGCGGCGCCCAGCATGTGGAGCTCGACGAAGCCGTCGGCATCGCGAGCGTCGAGAGCGACGAGTTGCTGCTGCGCGTCGATGCGGCACTGCGTGATCTGGCCGGCCAAGACGCGCGCCGTGCGCGCACGGTCGAACTGGTGTATTTCGGCGGCCTGAGCCGGCCCGAAGTCGCGGCCGCGCTCGACGTTTCCGAGGGCACGATCGACCGCGATCTGCGCCTCGCGCGCGCCTGGCTCAAGACCACGTTGGAGGGCGAGTCCTGACCTCGCTCGACCGCCATGCCGACGACTTCGAACGTCTGCGCACGCTCGCGCCGGCAGAGCGCGCCGCCGCACTCGACGCGTTGCCGCTCGATGCGCAAGAGCGCAAGCATCTCGCGCGCCTGCTGGCCGCCGACGCGGACACGTCCGATCCGCTCGCGCGCGCGCTCGGCGATGGCGCCGCGCGTCTTTTCGACGCGCGCAGCGAGCGCCTCGGACCGTATCGCCTGCTGCGCGAACTCGGTGCCGGCGGCATGGGCACGGTGTTCCTCGCCGAGCGCGTCGCCGGCGGCTTCGCGCAAGCGGTCGCGGTCAAGCTGCTGCGCGGCTTTCCGACCGCGGACGGCTTGCGCCGGCTGCGCCAGGAGCGGCAGATCCTTGCCGGACTCGATCATCCGCACATCGCGCACCTGATCGACGGCGGCGAAACCGCGCAGGGCCAGCCGTGGCTCGCGCTCGAATATGTCGATGGCCTGCCGCTGCTCGATCATGCGGCACTGCACGCGCCGCGCCTTGCCGACCGGCTCGTGCTGTTCGATCAGATGCTCGACGCGGTCGGCCACGCGCACCGGCGCCTGGTCGTGCATCGCGACCTCAAGCCCGCTAACGTGCTCGTCAACGCCGCGGGCGAAGTGAAGCTGCTCGACTTCGGCATCGCGCGTCTGATCGACCTCGATGAGACAGACAGCCGTACGTCGACGCGCGTGTTCAGTCCGGGCTACGCGAGCCCCGAGCAGCGCTCCGGCGCGCCGATCACGACCGCAACCGACATCTACAGTCTCGGCGTGCTGCTGCGCGAACTGACGGGCGCCCGTCGTCTCGACGGCGCGCCCGCGCACGCCGGGCTCTCCGCGCTGCCGATCGCGATCTCGCGGCGATCCTCGCGTGCGCGATGGCCGACGATCCCACACGCCGTTATGCGAGCGCCGATGCGTTCCGCGACGATCTCGTTCGCTATCGCGAAGGGCGCCCGGTACTCGCCGCGCGCGGCTCGTCTGCGTACTACGTGCGCAAATTCATCGCCCGCCATCGTATAGCCGCCGCCGCGACGATGGCGGCGGCCGCGGGCATCGCGTTCTTCGTGGGACGGCTCGACCTCGCGCGCGAACGCGCGCTCGCGGCCGAAGCCGTCGCGCAGATCGCGCGTGCCGCGTCCGAACGCGATGCGGCGAGCGCACGCGCGGCGCTCGATTTCCTCACCGCTGCGTTCCGCGCCGCCGCGCCGGAAACCGCGCTGCGCCGCGACGTGAGCGTGCGCAGTCTGCTCGATGCCGCGCGCGCTTCGCTCGCAACGCGCAAGCTCGATGCGCCGGCCACGCAGACCATGCAGCGCCTGCTCGGCCGGCTGTACGCCGAACTCGGCGAGCGTGGTGTCGCGGTCGGGCTGCTGCGTGCGGGCCTTGCCGGCGCCATCGCCGACGATCGCGCCGACGCACTGCGCCTCGCCGCCGATTACGACCTGCTGAGCGGCCAGTTGAGTTCGGCCGACGACGGCGCTGATTCGACCGCGGCCGCGAATGCGGCCGACGCGCTGCGCGCGCGCTGGGCGCCGGACGATACCATCGAACGCATCCGTACGCTGATTTCGCTCGCGACCGCGCGCGATCGCGCCGGCGACGGCACACGCGCAATCGCACTGCTGCGCCAAGCCGATGGGCTCGCGCGCGAGCACGCGGTGACGGCGGATCTCGCCGCGCGTATCGCGATTCCGTTTGCGGGCGCCCTCGCCGGCAACGATTGCAACGAAGCCGAAACCGTTGCCGCGAGTGCGCTCCGGCGCGTCGAGGCCGAGCTGCCGCGCGAATCGCCGCAGCGGCGGCAACTGCTCGCGGCGCGCGCGAATGCGCTGCAAACCTGCGGCCGCTGGGCGGAAGCCGAGCCGTTGCTGCGCGAGGCGATTGCGCTGCAAAACGACGTCGTCGGCCCCGGCGGCGGCGACATGATGCGCCTGACGACGCAGCTCTCGCAGCTGCTCGCACAGCTCGGGCGATTGCCGGAAGCAGCGGCTCTGCTGACCCAAAGCGGCGCTACCGAAGCGTCGGACTTGGACGACACAGAAGTAGCGACCTTGCTCGGCAATCGTGCGGATCTGCTCGACGCGGCCGGCGATTACGTAAGTTCGCTCGCCGCGAGCCGCGAGGCGGCCGCGCTCCTCGACCGCGCCGGCATCGGCGCCGATCATGCATTGCGCCGTCAGTTGCGCAGGAATCAGGCGCGCACGCTCGCGCTCGTCGGCGACTACGGTCACGCCGTCGCCGAACTCGCCGATTTGCGCGAACGCGCCGCGCGCGTCGATGGCGCCGGGTCGGTCGAATATGCAAGCGTCGTCTGGCAACTTGCGGCGGCTGCGCGCGTTGCGCAGCATGCCGAGACCGGCATGCCGCTGCTGGAAGAGGCGGTTGGCCTCTGGCGCCAGATCGCGCCGGCCGACCATCCGATCTTCGCGTATGCCGAACGCTGCCGCGCAGTGTTCGCGATGATTCAACGCGATTACGCGCGTGCCGACGCCGCGTTCGCGCAGGCATTGCGGCAGCTCGAAGCGCTGAAAGTGCCGCTTGGCGATCTCGCGACCGCGCGCAGCGAGCGCGCCGAACTCTGGCGTCGGCAAGGCCGCATCACCGATGCGCGCGCCTTGCTCGCACAGGCGCTGCCGGTGCTGCGCGACAACTACTTGCCGACGCAGCTATTGCGTGCGGGTGCCGAGCGCACCGCCGTACAGTTGGGCATGCGCTGACGTGGGGCGATTCGGTTCGCGACGACGCGACTCGAAATGTTCGAACGCCTGATGCTTGGAGCTGTGCGCTCGCCTTGTCCAGGCGAGCGCGGAGATCCGTCCCGCGGCCGCGGCAACCGATGCCGCGGCGCGGCGCGGCGTCGATCGATCGATCGTCGTTGGGCGCTAGTGTGCGCGCTGACGCGCAAGATAGACCCCGGTGCGACTCGCAGCGACGCGCGACATGGCGTCGGGGTGGCCTTCGAAGACGACGCGCCCTCCTTGGTCGCCCGCACCCGGACCCAGATCGATGGCCCAGTCGCTGGCGGCAACCAGACGCATGTCGTGCTCGACCACGATCACCGTGTTGCCCGCATCGACCAGGCGCTGCAGCTGTGCGATGAGCCGGTCGACGTCGGCCGGATGCAGTCCCGTCGTAGGCTCATCGAGGATGTAGAGGGATTCGGCCTTGCCGACGCGCTGCAGTTCGGTGGCGAGCTTGATGCGTTGCGCCTCGCCGCCGGACAACTCGGTCGCGGGCTGGCCGAGCCTGAGGTAGCCGAGTCCGACTTCCTCGAGCACGCTCAGCGAGCGGCAGATCGGTTCTTCGTCCTGGAAGAACGCGAGTGCCTCCTCCACCGTGAGGCCGAGGACCTCGGCGATGTGACGGCCTTGATAGCGAATCTCCAGCGTCTTCGCGTTGAAGCGCGAACCGCCGCAGACGGGACACGGTTTGTAGACACTCGGAAGAAACAACAGCTCGACCATGACGAAGCCTTCGCCGTTGCAGTTGGGACAACGTCCCTTCGCGACATTGAACGAAAACCGTCCTGCGTCGTAGCGCCGTGCGCGCGCGGCTGGCGTCTTTGCAAAGAGCCGGCGCACGTGGTCGAACAAGCCCGTATACGTCGCCAGGTTCGAGCGGGGTGTGCGGCCGATCGCCTTCTGGTCGACGACGATCAGCCGCCGCAGCCCGCCGAGCCCGCCGACAAGCGAGCCGGCGAACGCGTCGACAGCGGCAGGCGGCATCGTGTCCCCGGCCTCCGCGTCGGCGACCGGCACACCCAACGCGTCAGCGACGAGGTCGACCACCGCCTGCCCGACCAGGGTGGACTTGCCCGAGCCGGAGATGCCCGTGACGCTCGTCAGCACACCCAGAGGAAACCGGACCGCGAGTTCGCGCACGTTGTTTTTGCTGATCCCTTCGAACGTCAGCCAACCGGCGGGGCTTCGTCGGCGTGCGGCCGCTTCCGAGGGCTGTGCGAAGACGTAGCGCCCCGTCTCCGAAGCCGCGACCTCGGCAAGCCCGTCGAGCGGGCCGCTGTACAGCACCCTGCCCCCTGTTCCCCGGCGCCGGGGCCGACATCGACGATCCAGTCCGCGTGGCGGATCACATCGAGCTCGTGCTCGACGACGAACAGCGTGTTGCCGGCGGCCTTGAGCCGATCGAGCGCGCGCAACAGGGCTTCGGTATCGGACGGATGGAGTCCGGCGGATGGCTCGTCGAGCACATAGACGACCCCGAAGAGGTTCGACCTCACCTGCGTGGCGAGGCGCAGCCGCTGCAGTTCACCGGGCGACAGCGTCGGCGTCGTGCGGTCGAGCGTCAGGTAGCCGAGGCCGAGGTCGAGAATGACCTCCAGCCGGCGCGTCACGTCGGCGGCGATGCGACGCGCGACTTCCGCCTGCTCCGGATGGCGCTGTTCGATCGCCGCCAGCTGTGAAGACGTCGTCGCCGCATACGGACGCAGCAACTCGCGAAGCGCGTGCATCGACAGCCGCGAGGCGTCGGCGATGTCGAGCCCTGCGAACGTGACCGACAGCGATTCGCGGCGCAGCCGCTTGCCAAGGCACGTAGGACATTGCGTGCCGCCCATGAAGCGCGCCACGCGACGCTTCATCAACGCACTCTGCGTCTTCGAATAGGTCTGCAGGACGTATTTGCGCGCTCCGATGAAGGTACCCATGTAGCTCGGAGATTCCTTGCGTCGAACCGCGCGCTTGACCTCGTCGAGGTCGAAGCCTGCGTAGACCGGCACCGTCGGCTGCTCCTCGGTGAACAGGATCCAGTCGCGCGTGCGCTTGGGCAGCCGATGCCACGGCAGATCGATATCGATGCCGAGCGTGGTCAGAATGTCGCGCTGATTCTGTCCTTGCCAGGCGACCGGCCACGCTGCGATCGCTCCGTCCCGAATCGTCAGCGACGGATCCGGCACCATCGCATCCGCGGTCACGTCGTAGATGCTTCCAAGGCCATGACAGGTGGGGCATGCACCTTCCGGCGTATTGGCCGAGAACGATTCGGCATACAGCAGCGCTTGCTTGGCTGGGTAGTGGCCCGCGCGCGAGTAGAGCATGCGCAATAGATTCGACACCGTGGTGACGCTGCCGACCGACGAGCGCGTCGTCGGCGAACCGCGTTGCTGCTGCAAGGCGACGGCGGGCGGCAGGCCATCGATGTCGTCGACGTCGGGAACACCGAGCTGGTGGAACAGGCGCCGCGCGTACGGCGAGACGGATTCCAGGTAGCGGCGTTGCGCTTCGGCGTACAGGGTGCCGAAGGCCAGCGAGGACTTCCCCGAGCCGGAGATGCCGGTGAAGACGGTCAACGCGTCGCGCGGAATGCGCAGATCGACGTTTTTCAGATTGTGCTCGCGAGCGCCTTTGACGCGCACGAAACGGCGATCTTGGTCAGGGTGCAACGTATCCACAGCTATCTCTCCGTGCCGTTCGATACAGCAGTCGTGCAACGCGCATTGCCGGGCGACGCTAGGTTCGGCCGACTCGACCTTGCCGAAGATCGTCCCGCTTCGACAGCCGGCGCGGTTACCGGACACCGCCACTTGCGTCTGCACGATGCGACTCGTCGCTACCTGCCGCTATCCGTTTCTACACATCGCTGCTCACGCTTGCAAACGTCGACTCACATCGACCAGCGTCGACCGGCGTTTACACAGACGCACGCAAAGAATGTCCTAGCGCGCTCCCTGACAGCGCCTGCGCACTCTTCAACACGATCGACATCGCGCTGCGCCGTCCGCCACGTTGGGTGGAGTGAGGCGCGGCGACAGCATCAGAAAACTCGCCGTTGAGCTACGAACGGAGATCGGCGCAGGACAATTTCGCGGCGGCCAGAAAAAAGAAGGAATTCATGCCGGCGAGGTTACGCTCGGTCGCCGAGGACGCCGGATCACAGGTCCATCACCGCTTGCATGTCCATCACCGCTCGCAGGAGACGAGGAGGTAATTAGTTCGGAATAACCTGCGCCGTCTGAGGCGGAACGTCGCCCGCCTCCGCCTGCGCGAGCGCGCCTTTCCACTTCCACAACACAAGGATCAGCAGCACGTCGACGACCACTGCGAAGACGCTCGCTTCGGGTCCGAAGCGGCCGCCATTGATCCACTCGGGGCCGTCCTGCAGCAGCGGACGGAACCAGCCGGTCTGCTCGAAACCGCTCACGCCTAAACCGAGCAGCGGACCGAGCGTCCAGTTCCAACCGAGGTGGATGCCGATCGGCATCGCGAGGCTGCGCGTGCGCAGATAGGCTAGACCGAGCACGATCGCGCCTAGGAAGAGTTCCACGCTGGCCAAAGCCAGGGTCGCGCCGTGCATGCCCGGGTTGTCCCAATGGCCGGTCGCGAACAGCAGACCCGTCGCGATCAGCGCAACCCGCGCGCCCGCGCCCGCCACGAGGCGCTGGAACACGAAACCGCGGAACAGCGTTTCCTCGAACAGCGCGACGAACGCAAACACGTAGGCGCCACGCGCCAGCGTCGCCGCGCTGCGCGCGGGGTCCAGTTCCAGGCGTGCGCCGTCGGCCATCCAGATCATCGCCACCGCGAGCAGCGCCGTCGCGATGCCGAAGCAGGTGCCGACGCCCAGCTCGCACGCCCAGCGGCGCTCCAGCATGAAACCGATGCTCGACAACGGTTCCCTGCGCAGGCGCACGCAGATCCAGGTGACCAGCAGCAGGAAGCCCAGCCGCAGCGGCTCCAGACCGTCCTGCGGCACGCCGAGGTGTTGCAGAGCGTGGCTCACCGGGGTGTATACCAGCCGGCTCGCGAGCAGCAGCGCGATGAAGACGAGAATCCACCAACCGTTGCGCAGGCGGCCGGCGGAACCGAAAAGGATCTTGTTCAAGCGCACCTCGGGCTGACGGAAGAGAGCGGAACGTAGATTGGATGGTCATCCGGTACGCGGCGATTTATCTTGACATCAAGATACTCGATGTCAAGCTATAATGAATGATCGACCGAGGGTTCCATGGGGCGCGAAACAGGACGTGAGGACGACGACAGGATCGACCGGCTGCTGGCCGAGTGGCAGGCCGAGCGGCCGGAACTCGACGCGGCCGCGATGGCCGTCGTCGGCCGGCTGCTGAGCATCGGGCGCCAGCTCGAAGCACGCGCCAACGCCGCACTCCAGCCGCTCGGCCTGCACTACACGGACCTCGACGTACTGGCGACACTGCGCCGGGGCGGGCGGCCCTACCGGCGCACGCCGACCGAATTGCGCGATTCGGTGTTGATCTCGTCAGGATCGATGACTGCCTGCCTCGACCGCCTGGAGCGCAACGGCCTGATCGCGCGCATCGCCGATCCGCACGACCGCCGCTCCAGCGCTGCCGCATTGACGGGCGACGGGCGAAAGCTGATCGACAAGGCCATCCCGGTGCGTTTTGGGGAAGCCGCGGACGCGCTCATGGGCTTGTCTGCCGCCGAACGCTCGCGCCTTGCGGCGCTGCTGAAGAAGCTGGGCCAGACGTTGAGTCCGTCCGCCGAGTGAAGGAGCCGGCGAAGGAAGAAGACCACCAGGGTTCACCCTCTTCGAATCATCTGTCGCATCCCGTCTGCGACTTGCGAGGTCACGCCGCCTTCCTGCTTTCTGGATGTGCCGGTCGAACGGTGCCCGATGCCAGCAGCGCGCATTCATCGGCGCAAGGCGACCATCCGTCGTCCGATCGTCGGGCCTGCAGATCAAAGGAGGTATCCGTGGAGAATGAAAAATTGATTCTCCGCCGCGCGAATGCGCGGGAAGGACTTGGAGTCGCCGCCTTGGTAGCTCGTCTCGTCGAGTTTGGTCCTCCGCCGTGGCGCGATCCGGACCGCATGATCGAGATCGATCGAGAACGCGTACTACGGTCGCTACGCTCTACCCAAGATGACCCCGCCGTGTTCGTCGCCACCTGCGGGAACCGCATCGCTGGCTTCGTGCATCTTCACGGCCTCGTCGATCAATACCACATCGAACCGCACGGGCACATAGAGGACCTCGTGGTCGCGGCGGAGTTTGAAGGCAGGGGTGTCGCGCGTTTACTTCTGCAAGCGGCCGAACGCTGGGCGAAGGAGCGGAGATTCGACTGGCTGACCCTTTCTGTTTTCGACCAGAATTCCCGCGCGCGTCGGATCTACGAGCATGCCGGATTTGGGCGTGACATTCTGAGAATGGTGAAACCCCTGCCGTAGGTTTCGCGCATCGCTCCGTCCACTGCCTGGCTGCCGACTCTGTTCGGAAGTCGCCGCCGGAATAGCGGCGGCGGCGTGGTTACCTAGTGGCGCTCGGCGATCAGTCCCAAGCGTTCGGCGTCTCCGGCGAACACTGCCAACACGTGGGCCTCGTCGGCGTCTTCCGGAACCGCAATGGTGACGCGCACGTGTTCGCCGTCGCCTTCTTGGAGCCGTGCGTGCGCGCCGGGATGGCGAGCCTGGTATTGCTTGAGCAACTTGTCGGCATCGGCGATGACGGAAGCCGTGCGCTCCTCAGCGTCCGCAGATGAAGCTGCGCGGCTCAATCGAAAGGTGTGATCCATGAAGTTGTCCGTTCGCTATGGCAGGTCAGCATACGGCACATTGAAGCGGCGTACGATGGACCCTTCCAGAACACAGGGCGCGCAGGATTACCGAATGTACCGATGTACATCGATGCTCCAACGACGTCGGACCTTGCGTCATCGAAGTCATCCTGACCGTGTTCAAAAATACGAGGCTGACGCCGGCCGGCTTGCCCAAAAAGCACAAGCACGTCTTCGACTGCTGCTCGAAGCATGGATGCACCGGAATTGGACGTTCGTGAACTTCAATTTCCGAACGCCGGCGCGCGCACTCCGCAGCTGCTGCTGCCGAGGTACGCCGCTCGCGTCGCTGGAAATTTCTTCATTTGCACTTTGCAACGACGCTGAGTTAGTTTTGACGCGCCGCAGCATCAACCACACGAGGAATGCAGATGTCGGACATCACCCGCCGCAATTTCGTCAAGGTCCTCGGCACGGCTGCGTTTCTCCCGGGCGCCGCAACGCCGGCACTGGCCCTCGCCGCCACCGAGTCCGTCACTCCCGCGACAACGAACGACGTGCCGGTCTATCGGTTCTTCAACGCCGAGGAAGTCGCGTTCATGGAAGCGGCGTGCGAACGCCTGATTCCCGCCGACGAGTACGGCCCGAGTGCGACGCAGGCCTGGGTGACCAACTACTTCGACAAGCAGCTCGGCGGTGCCTGGGGTGCCGGCGAACGCCTGTATCGCAGCGGTCCGTGGCAGCAGGGCACGCCGACGCAGGGCTACCAGTTGCCATTCACCCCGGCCGAGCTGTTCCGCGCCGCGATCCGCGCGATCAACGCCGAATTCACCGCGCAGGGCAAGCGCTTCGCCACACTCGACGGCGACGCGCAGGATGCCTACTTGAAGACCTTGCAGGCAGGCGGCAAGGAACTCGGCGACGTGCCGTCCGGCGTGTTCTTCGAACTGCTCCTGAAGATGACGATGGAAGGCTACTTCGCCGATCCGATCTACGGCGGCAACAAGGACATGCTGGCGTGGAAGATGATCGGTTTCCCGGGCGCCTACGCCAACTATTACGAGGCGATCGACGCGCACGGCGTCGCCTTCGTGCGCGAGCCGATGAGCATCGGTTCGGACGGCCACGGCCACACCCACGTCGATCCGAACATCCCGGCCAGCCTCTGACCGAAGCCTCGCCACTCCGCCAGCGTCTACAGAGAGCCAGCCATGACACAGACAATGAAAGCCGCCGATGTCGTCATCATCGGCGTCGGAATGGTCGGCAGCATCATCGCCAAGGAGCTGGCGGCCGCCGGCTACAGCGTGGTCGGCCTCGAGCGCGGTGAACCGCGCTTCACCGTGCCGGATTTCCAAGGCCCGGGCGTGCACGACGAACTGCGCTTCGACATCCGCAAGGCGCTGATGCAGGACAACACGCGCGAAGCGGTGACGTTCCGCAACGTGAGTTCGCAGACGGCGCTGCCGATCCGCCGCTGGGAATCGTTCCTGCCGGGCACCGGCCTCGGCGGTTCGCAGGTGCACTGGAACGGACAGACCTATCGCTTCCAGGAACAGGACTTCGTGCTCGCCTCGCACGTGCGCGAACGCTACGGCAAGGATTTCCTCGATCCTGAACTGCGCATCCAGGACTGGGGCGTCACCTACGCCGAACTGGAACCGCACTACGATCGTTTCGAATATCTGCTCGGCACCGGCGGCAAGGCCGGCAACCTCAAGGGCAAGATCCAGCCCGGTGGCGATCCATTCGAGTCGCCGCGCTCGCGCGAATATCCGACCCGGCCGATGAAGGAACATTATTCCGGCGCGATGTTCCGCAAGGCGGCCGGCTCGCTCGGCTACCATCCGTTCCCGCAGCCCTCCTCCAACCTCAGCGAGCCATACACCAATCCGGAAGGACTCAAGCTCAACACGTGCGTGTTCTGCGGCTTCTGCGAACGCTTCGCCTGCGAGCACTACGCCAAGGCGGTGCCGCAGACGTTCATCCTGCCGGTACTGCTGAAGAACCCGAACTTCGAGCTGCGCACCGGCTGCCAGGTGCAGCGCATCAACCTCGATTCGAGCAAGACCAAGGCGACCGGCGTCACCTACATCGACACCGCCGGGCGCGAGTTCGAGCAGCCCGCCTCGTTGGTGATCACGTCGTCCTTCGCGCTCAACAACGTGCGCATGCTGCTGCTGTCCGGCGTCGGCAAACCGTACGACCCGGCCACCGGCCAGGGTGTGGTCGGGCGCAACTACGCGTACCAGACGATGAGCACGGTCGCCTCGTTCTTCGACAAGGACGTGATCATCAATCCGTTCATGGCCTCGGGCGCGTCGGGCACGCTGATCAACGATTTCGCCGGCGAGAACTTCGACCATTCCAAGCTCGGCTTCATCGGCGGCTCGTTCATCGGCGCGGTCAACACCAATGGACGGCCGATCAACTATCACCCGGTGCCGCCGGGCACGCCGGCCTGGGGCAAGGGCTGGAAGAAGGCCGTCGCCGATCACTACAACCACACCGTGATGTTCAGCGTCCATGGCAGTTCGATGGCGCAACAGCAGAACTACCTGGATCTCGATCCCACCTACAAGGACGCCTGGGGACAACCGCTGCTGCGCATGACGTTCGAATTCCCGAAGAACGATCTGAAGATGGCGGACTACGTGACGGCCAAGGGCGTCGAGATCGGCAAGGCGATGGGTGCCAAACAGGTCGTCGGTGCACCCGCCAAAGGGCCTTACACCGTCACCAAATACCAGACCACGCACAACACGGGCGGCACGGTGATGGGCGCCGACCCGTCGACCAGCGTGGTCAACAAATACCTGCAAGCGTGGGACGTGCCGAACGTGTTCGTGGTGGGTGCGTCGAACTTCCCGCAGAATGCCACCTGGAATCCGACCGACACCGTCGGCGCGCTCACCTACTGGGCGGTCGATGCGCTGAAGAAATACATGAAACAGCCCGGCAAGCTGGTGTCGGCATGAGCGCGCGCGACGCAGTCCGTTTGCTGGCCGCGGCCGTGCTCGCGGCGCTGCCGTGCAGCGCGTTCGCCGCCGCAGCGATCATTGGCGATGCGGCAGCCGGCGCGACGCTCGCCGCCGCCTGCCAAGCCTGTCACGGCGCGCAGGGCGAAGGCCTACCGACAGCCGGCTTTCCGCGCCTGGCGGGCCAAAGTGCGGTGTATCTGGACAAGCAGCTGGCCGACTACGTCAGCGGTTCGCGCGCGAACGCCGTGATGGCGCCACTTGCGAAGACGCTCGATGCGAAGAAACGCGCCGATCTGGCCGCCCACTTCGCCTCGCTGTCGCCGCCGGCGGCAGCCGGCGCCGCGCCCGCCGATGCGCAGGTTCTCGCTCGCGGTCGCCTGCTCGCCCGCCAGGGCGACGAAGCCAAGCAGTTGCAGGCCTGCGCCAATTGCCACGGTCCGGATGGCCGCGGCGAATCCTTCGCGGCGCCTTATCTTGCCGGCCAATCGGCGAGCTACCTGACCGCCGCGATCGGTGAATGGAAGAGCGGCGCGCGCAAGAACGACGGCGGCCGGCTGATGGCCGAGGTTGCCGGGCGTCTCGACGATGCCGACATCGCCGCCGTCGCTGCATACTTCCAAAGCGTAGGTCCGCTGCCCTAGCGGACCGTATCCCTACCCTCATCTGCGGAGTTGCATCATGTCCTTGTCGCGAATCGTGCCACCTGCCAACGTGTGCCTGCTGGCGCTTTCCCTGTTCGGCGCGTCCGCGTCCGCTGCCGATGCGCCGGCGATGAAACGGACCTTGCTCGACAAGCATGACCAGACCGGCGTCGCCGGCAAGGAGATCGTGCTCGGCACAGCCGAACTGCCGGCCGGCGCGTCCAGCGGCTGGCACAAGCACCCCGGCGACGAGAGCGGCTATGTGCTGAAGGGCGATCTCGTCCTCAAGTCGAAGGGCCAGCCGGACCAGGTGTTGAAAGCCGGTGACCATTTCTTCAATCCGTCCGGTCTCGTGCACAACCTCGTGGCTGCCCCCGGCAGCGACGGCGGCGCGGCCGTGTCGACCTGGATCGTCGACAAAGGCGCGCCGCTGGCGGCACCTGTCAGCGAGTAGCACGGGGCGCCGCGCAAGCAGGCTGCTTGGCCCAGGCGGTTGGTCGTCGCCGCGACTGCGATCCATTCAGCGGGGTCGGTAGCGCCAGCGTTTCGGGTTCGACTCGGAGCTGGCTGCGCGCCGGGGAACCGGGGCACGCACGCCGACCCGCTCGACGCCGACGTCGGCTGTACCCGGTGATGTTCCGGCCTGCAGGCTATCGAATCATCGCTCTCTGTCGCGGAGGGTTCGAGCGTTCCTGCGAAGCCGGATGAGAAGCGCACCTCGTCAATCACGCCTTCCGACGTCGCGATCATGGCCTGCGTAGCAACCACGGCGGTTTCCCACGGCAATCCGAGTTAGAGGGCGGGACGCCGCAGCGGATATCGCCGCAAGCAATGGCTCGCGCACCCGCGGGCATGAGGCCGGCAAGGCCGCCCCATTCTCGCCGCCTCCGCGTTTGCAACGCAGGCCCCGCCGCCAGCTGGCCGTCCTCGGTGCCGGCTCGACAACCTCGTTCCCGATGGGGCCGGGTAAGCTACCGCCATGACCCACGTTGTCTACACCTTTGGCGACTTTCTGCTCGACCCGCTGACGCGAGAGCTGCGGCGGCATGATGTTGCGGAGAGCTTGCCGCTCAGCACGATCGACTGCCTGATCTACCTCGTCCAGCATCGCAACCGATCCGTAGGGCGTGACGAACTCGCGTCGGCCGTCTGGGGACGGGCCGATGTCAGCGAAGCTTCGCTCACGCAGGCGATCATGCGGCTGCGCCGCGTGGTGGGCGACGCGTCGTGCATTCGGACGACGCCGCGGCTGGGCTATCGATGGGCGTTCGAACCCACCAGTGAACGCCCGCACGAACCGCAACCTCCCAGCCAGCTGCCTCGCAGCGTTCCGGACGTCGCCGCGGCAGTTTCGGTCCCTACACCGCGTCGAAAGGCAGGAAGGCTATGGCTGGCAGGCGCGTCGACGCTGCTCGTGGCCATCGTCGCAGCGGGTGCGTGGTGGCTGTTTAACCGCAGCGTCGCCGATCCTGCGGCCGCCCCGCTTCCCTCATCCATGACAGAGCCTTTCGCGGTGATGGTGGTGCCTGCCGGCGTCGATGCACCGGACGAGTGGGTGTGGCTGCGCTTGGGACTGATGGACCTGATCGCCAATCAATTGCGCGACGGCGGCCTGACGACGACGCCGAGCGAAACCACGGTCGGCCTGATCAACGCCAGGCGGCTCGATGCCGACAAGGTGGAAGTGGATCCTTCGGTCGCAAAAGTGGCCACCCTGCTCGTCAAGCCCAACGTCTCGCAAACCGGCGGCCGCTGGAACGTGCGCCTCTCCGCGCACGGACCGGCTGCGATGGAACGCGTCGCCGAGGCGCAGGACCGGGATGTGCTCGTCGCCGCACGTCGCGCGGCGGATACGCTGCTGGTCCAACTCGGCCACACGCCAGTGATGCGACCGGGCGCTCCGGAAGGCGTGGAGGAGCTTGCGCAACGGATCGCCGCGGCCGGTCTCGCGGGCCAGCTCGACGTCGCCCGCGCGCTGGCCGAGCACGCGACCCCGGAAGAGCGGGCGCGTCCCGAAATCGCGCTGAGCCTCGCCTACGTGGACTTCTACAAGGGCGACTACGAAGCGAGCCGCGCGCGCTGCGAATCGTTGCTCGACGAAGTTTCGGCGGAGCGAGACCCGCACATGCGCGCGCTCGTGGTCAATCAACTGGGCGTGATCGATTTTCGGGAGCAGAAATTCGCAGACGCGGGTGCGGCCTTCGACATGGCACTCGACCTCCTCAAGTTCGTCAAAGACCCGAAAGCGATGGCCGCCGCCTACACCGGGCGCGGCGTGGTCGACGTCAAGGCCGGGCGTCTCGACGCCGCGACCGCGGCGCTCGGACAGGCGCGCTTGCTGCACGAAATGAGCAACGATGCGTTCGGCACGGCGAGGGTCGACCTGAACCTCGGCGCGATCGCCATGGATCGCGGCCAGCCTCTCGTTGCGGCCCCGTTGTTCGAACAGACCGCCGATCGCTTCGAAGTCCTGTCCGTGCCCGAGGCACGCGATTCTGCGTTGCGCTCGCTCGCCGATGCCTACGCGATGCTGCTCGAACACGACAAGGCGCTCGCCGCCACCGATCGGCTCGGACGGGCGGACGTGCAAGCGCCGAATACCCGCGAGCAGTGGTGGAACACGCTCAGCCGGGCAGTCGCGCTGGCGGGTGTCGGCCGTCTCGAGGAAGCGGTCGTTCTGCTCCAACGTCTGAAAAAAGACAGCGACCCGGTCGCAGACGCGGCCGCCCGCAGCGAGGCCGATGCGTCGCTGGCCGACATCGCGTTCGCGCGCGGCGATTACACCAATGCCGAAAAACAATTCCGGGCGGCACTGACGCCGACCCTGGAGGCGATGAACGACCAGGACTATTTCGGCGTCTGGTTCAGCCGAGTACGCGCTCTGCAAAACCTGGGCGATGTCGCCGCTGCGGTTGCGGAATCAGCCCGCTTGAAGCAATGGGTCGCCAAGGCTCCGAACGACCGTCGCGAGCTCTACCTGCGGCTGCTCGAGGCCGAGCAACACCTGATCGAAGGCCGCCCCGAGGCAGCGCTCGCTGTTTTCGCCGACGCATTGGCACGCGCTGAACGGTCCGGCATTCCCGAAGACATTCTGGCGACGGCGAGCCCGTACGCCAACGCGCTCGTGGACGCGTGGAGAATCGACGAAGCGTCCGCGGTGGCCGGACGCGTCGCACCATGGTCGGAGCGCGACATGCGCAGCGCGCTCGTCGAGGCCCGCGTTTATGATGCAGTGCACAACTCAGAAGGTGCACAGCGTGCAATGCGCCGTGCGCGCGAGCTTGCCGGCGAGCGACCGTTTCCGGCCACCACGCGATAACGGAAAGGGGATTCGACGCAGCGCATCGCGGCAACCGAGCAATCCCAAAGAAATCAGCAACTTTACCTCCAAATTACGTCTGTTTTACTTCCTTTTTCAGCCCCGATATGCGCACTGACGCACGCACTGCGCCATCGTGTGGTGGCTCCGGCAGCGGGACCCTTGCGCCTTCGACAGCGGCGTGCACGACCGCCCAGGCGGCATCGGGCGGATCAGTGGGCGCCGCAACATCAGGGCATGGGAGAGTGCGTCACCCACGTTTGGACAGATATCCGCCGCGTCAGTACCGAGCTTGCCGTCTGCGGCGCAGGCCTCGGGATCGCGGTCGGCAACCGGTTTGGCCGGCGGCTTCGGCAATCTCGGCCGCGCCGCTGGCGAACCGGGCGGACATTTTCTGGCTACTTCGAGTCTTCGTATCATTATGAGGGAAAGATCTAGTATGAACGGTTTCATTTCCGCTTCGCGTCCGCGCATCTTGCGGACAATATCGCCACTGGCCTGCGCGGCCCTGCTGGCATGTGCGATCCCGCTGCACGCCGCAGCGCCGGAGAAACCCGCGTTTTCGACCTCCAGGATTCCGCCCGCGCTGCGCAATGCGATCAGCGGCACGCTCGGCACGGACCAGTGGACGCAGACCCAGGAAGTCACCCAGACCAGCCCGGGCTTCACGCCGGAGTTCGGCGTCGCGGTTGCCATCCACGGCAGCATGGCGATGGTCGGCGCGCAGCAGCAGAAAGTCGGTGACAACGAAGACCAGGGCGCGGTATTCGTGTACCAGGAATCCAACGGCGTCTGGACCATGACGCAGCAGCTCCTGGCAAGCGACGGTGGCGCGGGCGACACCTTCGGCGGCTCGATCGCGTTCAACGACACGACGGCGATCGTCGGCGCGTTCGGGGCGTTGATCAACGACAACTTTGCGCAGGGCGCGGCCTACGTGTACAGCCTCACGGACGGCACCTGGACGCAGACGCAGAAGCTCACCGCCGACGATGGCCAGATGTTCGACCAGTTCGGCTACTCGGTCGGATTGAGCGGCACCACCGCGATCATCAGCGCCGACGCCGCCCAGGTCGGCAGCAACGCGTTTCAGGG
>Ga0247776_10000073_pt1 | contig 26309 bp, 39 predicted proteins | sample UWRJL199509C5_FD_179912 | JGI IMG/M metagenome (GOLD analysis project Ga0247776, IMG submission 179912) | Plant litter microbial communities from Arlington Agricultural Research Station in Wisconsin, United States - UWRJ-L199-509C-5 | ecosystem: Environmental > Terrestrial > Plant litter >...
GGTTGATCATGAAGCGTGACATCGACTGGCACTGACCGCAGGGTTGCACTCCAGCCAGTTGAGATGTAAACTGGGTGTGAGCCGCCCCCGTAGACAACACATCGCCCGCGGGGGCGGACCCCCAATCCCGAAAGGAACGAAATCATGAAGATTCGTGGGCGCGGCGTATTGGTGCCGATCCTGGTGCTCGTCAACGGTGCCGCCGTGTGGGGGCAAACCGGATGGGCGCTCGACCATATCGTGGATGAGGCGTGGGTTTTCACCGCCTCGCTCACTCTCTCCCTGATGTTCTCCGTTGCCATCGAGAGCATCGGCGTTTACCTGGCCATGATGGCGGACGCGGCCGATGAGCTGGGACTGCCGGCGGGTGGCAAGCGTCTCGGTTCGTACGCGGTGGGCCTGTTCTCCGGCGTGCTGAACTTCTCGCACTTCCTCAGCATCTCCTTCGCCGCCGCGGTCGCCTTCGGCTTCCTCAGCGCGATCTCCCCGTTCCTGTGGGGCATCTACGCCAGCGTGAAGCGCGGGCGCGCCGTCGCCCCGTCGCGTCGCTTCTGGCACCCGCGCAAGAGCATCACCCTGCTGCGCTACGCGGCGTGGGAGGGCATCGCGGATGAGGATGAGGCGCTGCATCAGATGCGCAACCTTCCCGCCTCACGCCCCTCGATTCACGTCGACGCTGAGGTGGGGGAGACCTTCTCTCTCGCGGAGCTGACGCAGCCCGCCGAGCTGGCCGAAGCGCCTGTCTCGCCGGCGCCGATCGGCTCGCGCCCCTCGCGTGCGAAGTGGGATGCCTCGAAGGTGATCAGCATGATCATGGATGGCGAGCCCCGGGCCAACGTGCTCGCCGCCACCGAGGTCTCCCCCGCGACGTACGGGCGACTCGTCAAGGTGGCGCGCATGCTCATCGCAGACCCGCGCGCCGTCATCGACCACCGCGCCGAGAAGCTCGCCCCCGAGCACATCGCCGCCATGCGCGAGCTGGTGGGGCGATGAGCGATCGCAAGGTGACGCAGGGGATGGTGCAGTATGCGCGCAACCAACAACTCATCATCCGGGAGTACTGGCGCGCCGGCACCATCACGCTCGAAGAAGCGGTGACCGGCTGCAACGCCTACAGCGATTGGCTCGGCATCGCACAGGTCAATATCATCAGCTTCCTCACGAAGCCACGATGAACGCCGAAGCTCGCGTAGCCCTCTGGTATTTCGTACTGGGGAGCTACGGCTCGCTCTGCTTCATCCTCTCCGCATTTCTCCTCACTGAACTTGTGTGGAAGATCAAAGACCGCAAACGAGGGAGACACCGTAAATGAAGAACGTACGCGCGATAATCGCGCTCCTTCGGTTCGTGTGGCTGCTGGCTCAGCTCACCTACCGGTTCTGGAGCGGCCGGCCGATGGATGGCCAGCGCAAGACGAACGCCACGTTCCGCAGGCGCGCCACGCGCTCGCTCGATGAGAGCGGCACTGCGCTGAAGTGGGAGATGCTCGCCGGCTATGAGCGTCTCCTGTGGCGTCTCGCGGTCTCCTACGCCCTGCTCCTCTCCTTCGTTCTCCTCATGCTCTCCCTGTTCGATCTCGCGCGCCCGGTGCTCCTCTGGCACGTGAGCGTCGTGGGAGCGCTTCTCATCGCTCGCTTTGTGCGCCAGCGCGTACGGGATCACGGGTATCGACTCCCGATCCCCACCCGCATCGAGCACGAGCTTCTCCCCGAGGAGGAGCTGCTCCAGCTCACCGCGGGAGAGCAGATCGAGGCGGAGAAGGTGAGCAAGCATTGGGCCATCAGGTGGGTGGAGAAGGATGGTCGGCTGGAGTGGGAGAAGGAGAAGGTGCTCCCGCTGGGCCGCTCCATCGCCGCTCAGCTTCAGGTGGCGTGGACAGAGCAGGAGATGCGGAAGCACATCTCCATCCCCCGCAACTACAAGGATGAGGGCGGCGGCAAGGTGGAGATTCTCCTCCCCGCTTCCTTCACTGGCGTTGACATCGGCGCGCAGACGCGCCTGGTGGGAACCGTGGCGAAGAAGCTGGGGATCAAGGAGCCGGTGGCGAGCTGGCAGATCGAGGGCAGTGCCCCTCGCGTGCTCATCGGCCAGCCTCCCGCTCCCCCGAAGCTCGTGCTCTTCCGCGACGTGCGCCACTTCTTCGAGGCTGCCGAGCCCTTCTCTCCCTTCTACGGAGTGATCGCCGGGGGAGAGGGCCTGCACATCGGGATGCACTCCGACACTCCTCACATGGCGCTGAGCGCAGGGAGCGGCGCCGGCAAGAGTGAGATGATCAAAGTTCTTCTCATGCAGGCTCTCCACTGGGGCTGGAGCGTCGTGATCCTCGACTGGAAAAACGAGAGCCAGGAGTGGGCGAAGGGATTGCGGGGAGTGCGCTACCACTCCACCGAGGAGAGCATCCACGATGCGCTCATCGCCATCGGGGATGAGGTGGATGCTCGCAAGAATGCTCCTCCCGGCACGAAGCACAATCCCATCATCGTGGTGTGCGAGGAGTGGAGCATGACCAGCGATCTCCTCTCCGAATACTGGGGAGCACTCCGGAGCACCGCGGAGCCCGAGGAGCGCAAGCTCATGCCCACGCGCTCGCCGGCGCTGACGGCAGCTAAGAAGGTGGTCTTCACTGGCCGCTCGCTGGGCCTATTCCAATTGCTGGTGGCCATTCGATTCAGCGCCCGAGTAACGGGAGGGAATGCCGATCTGCGCGAGTCGTTCCAGGTGATTTTGATGGCTCGATGGAAGATCCAGACGCAGAAGATGCTCGCCGGAAACATCAAGCCTTTCCCTGCGAACAAGCCGAAGGAGGTGGGTCGCTGGGTGGTGGTGGCCGGCGAGGAGGCGACCATTATGCGTGCCCCCCTGGCGACCGATGACGAGGCGCGTGACTGGGCCACGTCAGGGGTTCTACCTCCTCCTTCTCCCTTTAGCGAGCGTTATAGGGTATCGCAGGGGCAGGAGGGTAGCATGCGTCCTACCCTGGGGGATCATCCTGCCCCCGAGGTAGCTGGGGATAACAGGAATGGTCTGCCGGTGCTCGAAGCCGAGGTAGTCGAGATCCAACCCAGGAAGCTCACTGAAATGGTAAATGATCTTCAGGATACGGTGGATGACAAGCTGACTCTGAAGATCCTTCGCAAGGCCGCCAGCGACAAAGAGAGTGGCTTTCCGCTTCCTGTGGGAATGGGCGCACATGGGGCCTATCTTTACGATCCTGAAGCAGTTAGGATCTGGACTAGAAAGCGTTATGCGACGCGCATGGCTCGGAGTGCACGATGACTGAATACTGCAACGGGCCTGGTCACAAAGAGGTCTTCAGTACGAAGGATCTCGCCCGGGCGGCCATGCGCACGCGCAAGAAGCCCGGGGGTAAGGCGTATCGGTGCCCCTGGGGGGATCACTTTCACTACACCTCTCACAAGAAGCCGAGGAGACCACGATGATCAAGATCCGGGAAGAGACGCTCCTGGCGCTCCGGTCGGGGCTGGAGCATGCCCTGCGGGAGATGGCGGCGCACGGGGAGATTCTCCTGCTCGTGAAGGAGGAGCCGAAGGAGATCGGGAGCGCGGTCTATGACATCGATGGCGACCGCTGGGAGAAGTTCTCCGATGGCTGGAGCATGGGAGCTGGGCCGCGCGATCCCTGGGAGCGCGTGCAGGACTTCGGCCCGATCACGTGGGAGAGCTACCGATGAGTCGGCGGAAGGGCGGGCTCTATGTCTGGCGCATGAATAAGCCGCATGCGCTCCTCGGTTGGCCCATCATCGGCCGGCACTTCGGATACGCCGGGATGACGAACAGCTTCTATCACCGCGAGAAGCAGCACCTCGAAGGGAGCATGACCTACGGGAAGGTGTCGGCGCGTTGGAGCGACCTTCGCCCGAAGGTCTACCGCATTCCGCTCCCGAACTTCATCCTTCACGGCCGATACCGAAGGAAGGTTACCTTCGCACTGGAGACGCTGATGATCGCCGTGCTTTGCCCGGTTTACAACGTGAAGCAGCAACCACCGTGGAATTTCCGCAAGATCCCACCGGCGCGCGCGTACGCGATGCGGGCGGCCAGGGATAGCTACGGGCGCGGATGGAAGATCATTTGCTCGGTCATGCGGTGGGTCATCAACGTCACGATCATCTCAGTACTCTTCGGGAGTTGGTGGCTGACGCGATGAAGCCGAGCTATACGCAGAGGCAAGCTCTCCTGGCCGCGCTCGATGGCGATCGCATCGTGCGCTTCCTTCCTGGGAGCAGTGCCTCACGCATGCGCAAGAACATGATCGAACGAGAGTGGATCACTGAGGATGGCGAGGTGACCAACTATGGCGAGGTAGCCGTGCAGATCGGGCCGCGCCTACGCCACGCGCTCCCAGGCAACGGCCCGTGGAAGATCGATGAACACTGCCCCTCGCACCTGCACAACACCACCTATGCAGCGCGTGGCGTGCTCATCGTGCGTGGACAGAAGGTCGGCAAGTTTCCGAAGTGCATCTGCCCGCGGGCGCTCGCGCTGTGGGATGAGATGCGTCTGAAGGCAAACGCCAAATACCGCAACCGAGCGGCGCTCCCGCACTGGTGGCAGGGACCGTGGAGGATCCTCGATGAATGCCCCGCCAGCGGACACAACACTGAGCGCCGTGCGTTGAAGCCCGGCAAGGGGCGGCCGGCGTGCATCTGCCCGCGAGCTGAAGCCTTGAAGGCTGCATACCGGCAGAAGAAGAACGCGAAGCGGCGCGCCGAGTACGTGCCCGTGGAGCGTCTGAAGGCGGTAGTGCTCAGCGCGCCGACCAACGGAATCGGCGTAACGCTCTATCGCGCTCCCGATTTCTCCCGGGGCAAATGCAAGGATGAAAGGGAGCTGTTTGACCAGGCTCTCACGAGCCGCAACCGTTCTGTGCAAGATGCGGCAATCAGGGTGTGCCGCGGTTGCTCCGTCGTGGAGCAGTGTGGAAACTGGGTAATACAAGAAGAGGGCGATAAGCCCGGAGGATTCGGCGGTGTCTGGGGTGGGCTCAGTCCGCAAGACCGGAAGGAGAGACATGACAGAGCAGAGCGTAATCCCGTACACGCACCCGAATCGAGCGTTCGGGGTGCTTCGGGGGCCGGTGCACGAAGTGCGAGCGGAAGCGGCGCGGCTGGAGCAACGGGGGAAGATTCGGGTGCTCGGCCAGGGGGTGGTCTACCGCGACGCAGGGCGTTCCCTCATCGCAATACCCTACGTCCCGCTCACTAAGCGGACGCCGGCGCAGCGTCGCTCCCTGCGCGACCGCATGCTCATCTGGAGTGGGTACGGGGTGATCGGGCTCGGCACGCTGACTGCCCTCCTGGCCGCCCTCTGGCACGTCCGCTACATCGCGCTCGCCGGCGTGGGACTCGTGCTGCTACCCACGGCCATCGTGTGGCTCTACCGGCTGTTCACCACCGGGCACGCGTGCAAGGGCCTGCACTGCGCCGATTGCCCCTCGCACAAAGGTTAGACCCTGTAACAAGTTGACATCTCGACTGGCTCCGGTAGGCTATGGGTATCGGCAAGCCACGAAGACGAAAGGCTGATCGCATGAGCAAGCAGGGGAAGAGCAAGTACGCGGCGAAGGGTCGCGGGGACTCCTACGGCACGTGGAAGGACGGCGTTCAGCGGAGCGCCGAGACTCTCGCCGGCCGCAAGGTCGAGAAGCTGATCCAGTCGTGACCGGTCGCCACCGCAGCAATCGGATCAACACGAACGCGGGGGGCGAGTACTCCCCGCGCCACGCCGCCGGTCCCCGCGGTTGGGATCAGGCGCCGGTGCTGAAGCGCAAGAAGAGGGGGCGGTAGCCGATGGCCAACACCGGCGGGTGCTCAAAGTGCGGGCACGAGAAGAAGTGCAGCACCAACGAACCGTGCACGAGGTGGGTGCGAATCCCGGAGAAGAATCGGGACAGGCTCTGTAGGTGCACCGGGTGACACGAAGAAGCGCGACGCTCGATCGAGCGTCGCGCTTCTGTCTGTGCCGATCAGATGCGCTTACCCACCTCGGCGCGCGCCGCGTCGATCGTGCTCTGCGAGAGCTTGCCGGAGACGCTCCGCTTGATCCAGCCGCCGAACCAGCTCGCGCCCGCGGCAATCAGGCTGTACGCCGTGACTTCGAGCGCGTCGGGCAACTCCGGCACGAAGTCGGTCACGGTGCCGGCCAGGAGGGACTGGCCCACCAGCGCCACCACCAGCACGCCGAATGCACCGGCCTTCACCTTCGCTTCGGTCACGGTCTTCTTCAGGTCGCTCATCCCTGCTCCTTCTCATCTGCGCACTGGGTCTCCAGTATCGCAACCTTCGAGTCGCGCTGCGCGCGTCCCGCGTCTGTGGTGGGTGGAGCGATTACGTACGCGTGCAGGTCGCTCCGCAGCGCCTCGCAGAGCTTGCGCTCTGCGTTGATGCGCGCATTTTCGGCCAGGAGGTAGGACACCAGCACCGATAGCGCGCACATGCCGAGCATCGAGAGCCAAAGCTTCCACCCGGGCTGTACCCTGCTCATCGAATCACCTCGACAATGATCACTGCCGCGGCGAGGATTCCGGCTCCGCTGGCTGCGATGGCGAGGCGCCCGTACCACCCTGAGCGCGGGCGCGGAGTGCGAGGATTTCCCCGATTCCCGGCACCCCGATAAGGCTCCCACCCAGAAGGAGAAACCACTCGTTCACCGTACCCGGTGGCACGAATAGGGCCTGATGGATAATAAGCCCCCATCCTCCCAAATAGGAGATCACGTCGCGTGCCATCGTGACCCACGAAGGGAATCGACTCGTGCTGTTCGCGCTCACTCATGCCTCGCCTTCCCGCCCTTCATCCCCGATCGGTGGATGGATGGATTAGCCGAGCCCGCCGAGCACGTTGCGGATGGCTTCCTCGGTGCGCGCCTGCACTTCGTCCCCCGTGAGCGTTCCCGCGGGGAGCCCGGCGAGGATGGCCTGTGCGAGCGCGTTCACGTCGACGGTGGCGGACGCGGCGATGGCTGCGAGGATCTCAGCCTTGTCGGGATCGTCCTGCGTCACCTTGACCAGCGTTGCCTGCGAGGCAGTGCGTCCCTCCGCGGAGTAGTTGCGCGCGTTGATGCCGGCGCCGTAGGTGTTGGTGACGTAGGTGCGGAAGAGCCACTTCCCGTCTTCATCGTTTGACCCTGCCGGCGCGGGCATTGGAGCATCGGCCAAGGCAGCCCCGAGCGCCGCCTTGCCTTCGGCACTCTTCGCCCACGCCGTCATCTCTGCTGCATTCATGTCGTCTTCTCCTTGAACTGCCGCGAGGATTCCCCACGGCGAGGTGATCTTCTCTGGATTGCCGGGCGCCGCGCCGCTGCCGTAGCGCAGCGAGACGTGTCCGTGCGTGTCGTGGGGATCGCTTCCGGTGTAATCGCGCCACTCGCTGAAGCCCCACGAGCGCGAGGTGATCTGCCCATCGCAGATCATGTTCTGCACGCGCACCTCGGTGCCGGCCGCGGCGCGCTTACGGATGATCTCGAAACAGCGGAAGAGCGTCCACCCTGGCCGCTTCAGGTCGCTGTCTACGTCTTCGGCGTGGACTTCGTTGATCGAGTCGCTGTCTTCGTACGGTGTCGCTCCGGTCTCATCCGGGTTGTGGTCGCTCGATCGGGTGCTGTGCTCGCTATCCCCAATCGAACCGTCGCTTGCCTTGTCTCGGTTCGGAAACGCTGCGTTGAATTCGTTCCGAAGGGAAACTGCCGCTGGCGTCCGCTCCCATGCCATCCTCGGTACTCCCGTCATGTCTGCCCATATGTCGTCCGAGCGCACGGCGCTCTGTGACACGTCGATGCCGGCGATGGGCGATACCCGATACTGCATCACTGCCAGCTCAGCCCAACCCCCGTACCCAGCATCCCACAGGGGAGAGGTGTCGCCGGGGTAGGCGGCCTGGTAGCCGTCATTCGGGGCAGCCCAGAGCCACGGTGAGCGGTCGGCGCTGGCCACCAACCACCCATGGGTCTCCTGCCACCAATCGCCCGTGTACGTGACGATGGGGCGCCCCAGGAGCGCCCGCATGCGCTCGATGTAGTCATGATAGATCGACACGTCGGGGATACCCCCCACGCTGCCGGAGGTGGCTTCGATGTCCACCACCACCGCGACCCCCGGCACATTCAGCCCTAGTAGCGCCATCTGCCGATAGGCGTAATCTGCCTGCGCGACGCCCGATGCGTCGCCGGTGAGCCAGTGAAAGCACGACAGTTTCTTGCCGGCGGCGCGAGCTTCGCGCACGTACTGATCGGCGCGCGCGTGCACAGTTCTCTGCCCGACTCCATGCGACGTCTTGACATTGATGCCGTCGATCCCCGCGGCCCAAAGCTGGGCGCTGGTGATCCCCGCTTGATACGACGCGATATCTGCAATATGGATCGTCATTAGATGTCAACGCCGGTGTCCGCGACCGCAATCCCCAGATCGACCACGAAGAGGTTGATACCAGGAGAGTCTGCCTGAAGCGATGCGGTGATTGCGCCGGTTACAAATCGAGCGCTGAGCAGGAAAGATCCCGTCACGTCGGCGCTCGGATGCACGAGAGCGATTATCGGGGGGTACGTGTCATCCGAGGTGGAGTTGGCGGCAGTCAACTCCGATCGGCCGATTTCGGTGGATGCGGTGGTCGCTGCGGCGCCCGTCAGGTCCTGCCGAATGTCCGCGGTGTAGTGATCGGAGGCGCCTACCGAGGTAGTGATGCTGAGTCGGATGTTCGCAGCCACAACGGCGTACGTGCGTCCATTCTTCAGCGCCACGCCATCCACTCGCAGATAGCCCGTGTTTGTGGTGGAGAGTGCCTTATTGGAGCCTCGGTTTCCGAGAGCGATGATGCCCAGCGGATAAGCGTCATTCAAGTCATCGGCACTGAGGGGGCGCCCCACGAACCAACTGTCAATTGCCATAGCCTTACCTCCCTGCCGTAGTGATGCGATAGATGGTTACCGGCGAGCCCGCGGGAATGTTCTTTATGACGGCGTTCACGCTGCGCACTACGGTTGCTGTCTGCACGTTCGTAGTGCCGGTGACGTTGGTTAGTGTCATCATTTCGCCTGCGATCATGATGGCGAAGGAAACGAACACCCCACCGAGCAAATCAGCCGCGGTCGCCCACCGCGCCGAACCGGCCGCGGTGGTGAACGTCAGTGACGTTGCCGTGCTGTTCGCGGCGCCGCATGTGGTCGCGGTGGCCTGCGCGCGCGCGATGGAGAAATTCGACAGGTAATTGCGCCAGAACGTATACGAAGTGCCGTTGAAGTTCAGTGTGAAATCTTTGTTGCTGAGTGTCTCCTGGTAGCCCTGAATGAGTTGTTCGACCGGCCCTGGCTTCTGCCCCGCGGGCATGTTCGTGATCTCCAGCCAGCGCCCCACGTCAGCCGTGAGAAGCTGCTGCGCGATCGTGCTGGCGAAGAGCGTCTCCTGCCGCTGGAGCATCACCATGATGTTCGGGAAGCGCGCGCCAGGATCGGTGCCCAGCGACGCAAGCTCGCCCGCGATGGTGGCTGTCTGCTCATCGGTGGCCACGTTGAATTCGCCGCCCCCGAGCACAGTGCCGATGGAGTCTGTCCCATACCGGCCAGAGGTAATGACCTGTCGAGAAGAGCCACCCCCTGGCCGAGAAACGGTGATGTCGTTCATCACGCCGTTGCTGTCTCGCGTAGGCTTCGGAGTGGCGGCGAGCTGCGATCCCGTGTCGTGCTGGAGCGTTGTCACCTTCGGGGCGATGCCGATGCGCGAGCGCGTGATGTAGGTGAGCGCGTTGCCGCGCCGGCGCGAGCCCACGAGAATTCCGCCATCTACCGCCGCACCATCGTAAAGGTTGTTAAGAACTGTGTCGACGCGCTGACGACCAACGGGTGCCGTTTCGTAGTACCAACCGTCAAGCTCGGGGACGATGCCTTCCTGTTCGCACAGGCGCCGGTATCGATCCCCATACAGCTCCCCGATGTAAGCGTTAGCCGCATTGTAGAAATCATCGTTGACAAACGATGTGGTGGCCGTATCGAGCACGACGTGCGCAATGAACATGTCTGTATTGTTGGAGCTGCCATTGACGGTGAAGCCCACGAAGCGCCCGACGCTGCCTGCGATGGTGCCCGAGCCACCGAGGAAGTTGGACGCGCCAACCTCCACCCACGCGAGCGCCCACGCGATATTCGCGCCCGAGGTGGTCAGCTCGATACGCATCGAGATCCAGTTGGTCATATCCACGCCACCGGTGAGATATGACGAAGTCAGCAACGATGTGCCATCGGGCGCGAAGGCTCGAATGGTGAACGACGATCCATCGGTTTCGAGGCGCCACCACTTGACAGTGCTCGATCCGGTCACCTGCCCGCTGATCACCTGCACTGTGGTGACGGGTAGGGTGCCCATCTTGAAAAACCACAGCATCGAAGCGGTGCCGGTGATCGACGTGATTCGAGGCTCGCCGCGGATGAAGGCGCCACCGTTCTGGAATTGCGCCGCCCCGTCCGATCCCGGCAAATCGTCATCGGCTTTGAACGTGACGAACTTGACGCTCGCCGCTTTAGTGTTCGGGGATGCGGCGCTGGCCCACGTGCTGCCGGCGCCATCCTGAAACGTCCAATAGCCCTTCGGGTTGAGCGCGATGCGATTCTGGTAGATCGGGGAGGCGAGCGGCGTCTGCGACGTTTGCAAGCGCTGGATGAGATCAGCCGCATGCACGCGCACATACATGTCCTTACCGGTGCTATCCCATTCCTGCGGCAGGCTTTCCAGTTCTCCCCAGAATCTAACGGCATCCGACGTGACGTAGCTGCCGGTGCCCAACTGCGTGAAGGTGTTGCCGAGCCCGTCAGCGAACACCTCAGTGCCCACGCCGAGCGCTCGGAAGTTGGCTTCGGCCACCAGCGTGCCACCGCTCCCGAAGAAGCCGTTATAGATGCGAGTGGCGTAGATCTTGCCGCTCCACGTGTGCCATCCGGTGAACAGCCCGGTGCCGCCCCAACCGCTACCGATTTCGAGGTTGCCCGTACCGCTGAAGATGGGGGCAGCGCCGAAGGTGGTATTGACCGTTTGACTGAGGAGTGTCCACGTGCCGTCAATCGTGGGGGCAGTGTAGAACGATGACGTATATCCGCCGAGCCCGTTGTTGACGTCGAAGGTCACTCGCACTGCGAGGCGCCCCGTGGCGACCGGGACACTCGCGGAGTTGGATGTGAGCCCGGCGCCGGCGTTGCCGGTGGGGCTGAACGTGAAGCAGAGCTGCCCGTAGGTGGAGATGGAGAACGCCCATGAGAATTGCGTGCTCGTGTCGCCCGACTTACTCATGATGATGGTGCGATCCCGATTACTGTTCTCCATGTCCCTTACGGGCACGAACCAGGAGGCGGGATCGATCTCAGCCATGATGTCAATGTCGCCAGTGATATCGAGCTGTGCCTTATCCGCTGACACGAAGTAGTTCGGTCGGTCGTATCCGGGCGCGTAGAAGTAGCCATCAGCCGCCGCAGGGATGACGAGTCGAAACTGCGTGTAGAGCGGGAGCTTCTCGAAGTACGGAGAAAGGGGGTTGTCGTCGGTGTATTTGCCGCGATCGGCTGCCAGCTCCCCGCCGTTGTTCAGCATGAAATCGCACGTCGTGGGAGGCATGCGCCCCATGATGTCTCGGCGCCCGCGCGTGATGTTGATGCTCTCGTTCGATCCCCGAATGTCGTCAGTAACATCGGTCATCACGCCATCGATGAGCATGTGGGCCAGTACCGGGTTAGCGTCAATAGGAAACGCCATGCTCAGCTCCCAAACGTATTCTGTACGCTACCGCCACCAACGCGATGAACGATCAGCCGAATCGACTCGGAGAGGAATTGCTCCAGCGCTGAGCCCCCGCCGACCCAACGCGCTTCGAGCACCATATTATCGGCCAGGGGGGTGCCCCCACTCGACTGCTGTTCCGCCATACGCTTCGAGTCGCCGGCGCTGTGCACGCGCGTGCCCGGGGGGAGATCGAGCAACTCCGGCCCGCCCTCGCCGGTCCAGGTGAGCCCGTCACCCATCGAGCCGTTGGCGGCGCCGGTGATGCCACCGTGCGCATACTGCTTGCGAATCGAAGCCGCCGCCTTGCTGACGTTCGTCACGCCGGTGATGCGCATGGCGATGGTGACGGCGCGTGGAATGTCGTTGGCAGCGTCACGAACACCGTAGAGTGCCCTCCTGGCCGCCGCAGCGCCTTCGACCTTCGCATTTGCCTTGTACGTCTTGGCGAAGCTGTTACCGGCTTTCTGCGCCGCCCCGAATTGCTTCTCCAGTCCATCAATGGCTTTATCGGTCAAGCCCGCGGCACGCAGGGTAGCGCGTAGCGCCGGCGTCATCTTGCCGTTGAACGTCGCGCCCAGCTTACCCACGTTGGATTCGAGCGAAAGCGCCGCCATGGCCTGCTTCTGGAGCGCCGCCTGCGCTGCGTCGCTACTCTCCCCGTGCTCCTTCGTGGCTTTGGCGGTTTCCTCCTGCGCCTTGCGCAGCTCGCGCTGTGCCTTCAGCACGCCGAAGACCGGATCGGTTTGCGCCGTCAGCTCATCGCTCAGCCCAGCGAGCGCGTTCTGCTCCCCGCGGGCGGCGCGCTCGGCGTTGCTCATCTCTTCCGCGACGTTGGAGGTGCTGCCCGCCATGTCGTCGCTGGCGTCTGCCGCATCTTTGTAATGCTTGCGCAGCAACGGAATCAGGGGGCCGGTGATCCATGGATTGTTGGCCAGCTTGCCGAGCTGATCGAGCGTCACGCCGGTGTACCGCAGGAGATCGGCCATGGCGCCAGCCACGAGTCGAAGATTGTCAGCCGCCTCGGGACCGCCGCTCGCCAGCGTCTCCACCATGTCGCCCACGCCATCGGTCACCAGCCTCAGGCTGTCTCCCAGGCCATCGAGCGCAGGACCTGAGTCTTTGGCGACGTTCACACCCATATCCACCAGGCGCTCGCCCGCCTGCGTGATGTTGCGCGTGAACGGCACTACATCATCGGAGAGCGCGTCAAATGCTGTGCCCAGCTTCGTCGCTACGCGGTCGCCGGCATCTTCGAGGATGCCGAGAGAGTCACGAATCGGGCCGCGAAAGACTGCCGCCTCTTTGGTGAGCGCGCCCATGAATTTCTGTGACGCTTGCTTGCCGGCATATTCAAGATTCTTGTCGCCCTTGACCGCGAGCATCACGCCGGCGCCGATCACTCCGGCGCCGATCCCGCCAGAGAGCGCAGCCCCGAGAGCCTGAATGAGCACAGGTCCCGCCACCGCGCCGGCGGCGCCACCGATGATGAGCCCCACGTGATTACCGGCCGCGGTGGCGATGGGCGCACCGGCAGTCTGGAGCATCCCACCCAGCTTCGACATGAAGCCGATGGCAATTTTCGGATCGGGCGTGAGATCGAGCATCTCCGAGAGCTTGATCTTGTGCGCCTTCTGCGATGCGCTCAGATCAGACTGAATCCTCGCCATTGCCTTGCGAATGTCGATGCGCTGCGCTGCGTCGTCGGTATTCGCAAGCGCATGCGCGAGCTGCCCGAGCGCCGCCTTGCTCGTGGCGATCGACGTATCGAGCCGAGCCAGATCCGACTTCAGGTCGGCGCTACTACGGCCCATGCGAGTCATCGCATTGCCAGCCTTATCGCTGGCGGTCTCTACATCATGGAGCTGCTCTTTGGTTTCGGTGAAGCCCCCGGTATCCTCTTCAGCTTTGACCTTGATGACGATTTCATTACCCGCCACCGCGCACCTCGCTTTCGATCGTCAACATGCGCATCAGGTCTGAATCCTCGCTTTTGAGCTGGGAGGGGAGGCAGCCGAAGCGATCGCACTGCGCGAGAACCCACATCGCTTCGGCTGCCTCCGCGGGGAGTGTTACGACGTTTCCATCGGAATCGATAGCTCCACGTTCTCCACCTCCGGTGACGATTCGCCACCGTTGGATCTCCGATCTAAAGGGGCGCTGATCCCGCGCGAGGCGCGCATCCACTCCACGATGATCAGATTCTTTGCCGGCGCTTCGAGACGCGCGAAGACTTCCTCCGCGGTGGCCGGGAGAGGAACGGGCTCACCGTTCATCTCCAGATTCCACGAGACGAGATGCTGAGCCAGAAGCTCAGCCTCGCGCTGAAGGTCGCACGTGCTCATCTCCAGCACGATGGAGATGGGGGCGCCGCGCATGGTGACGATTGCTCCCTCCCAATCCGTGTCAGTGAAATCGAGCGTGAACTGTCGACTGATCTCGAATCCCATCCCAGGGCTCCCTTACGTCCAGGTCGGAACGGTGCCATCGGCGAGCACGCCGGGAACCGTTGCCGTCAGCGAACCATCCGCGCCGCGCGCGAGCTGGTAATCGGTGTAGAGCATCTCAGTGGCCAACGTCTGGCCGGAGATGGCGAGCGTCTGCGTGCGGTTCACGCTCGTGCTGCTCACGGTCTTGAAGACCGCGTGGGACATGTTCGATGCGTCGTTGAAGGCGGCCAGGGAGAGCGTCGTGCTGGCATCCGCGAGGAGAAGCTGACGTTCGATGGCGCTCTTGTTCACGCCGGTGATGTCCTGCACCCCACGGGGCGTGGCGAACTGGAGAGAGTTGACATCGTTGGAGATGTCACGCGGGGTGCCCGACGCGTCATCGATGGTCGTGGTGAACGGAAAACCAGGCTCCTTAGCCATGATTAACCCCTTTCTCGCATTTCTTTCATGGATTCGAGGGATTCGCCCATGTCATCCACCCAGCTTTGCGGGCGCAGGCGGCGCGTGGGAGTATCGAGCGGATTGCCGCGGAAGTCGCCGCCCTTGATGAGGAAGAATGGCTCGCGCATCAGCGACTTGCGGTGCTCACTGAAGCAATCCTGGCCGGCGTAGAAAGTGAACGTCAGAATGTCAACATTCTGCGTGGCAGTGAACGAGCGCCCCGAGTGCAAGCGGATATAGGTCGCTTGCTTCCGACCCAGCTCGGTGCTGAGATCGATGACGGTTTTCCATCCCTTTTCTCGATTGGGGCAGTCCACCTCAGCGCACGTCGCCGGACGCGTGAATTTCTTCGTTGGCGTGGCGATTTCGTACGTTTTGTATAGTTCAGGCCCGACGCGCGGGAGAATGCGAAAAGGTTCCATTACTGATGCCATCCCGCTTCGTATCGGACGAAGTTGATCCCGAACACTGCGTTCGTGAAGGTGCCGGTGCTGACGGCACGCACGTAGCGACGCACGGTCGCGGTGCTGGTCTGCCCTGCGGTGATGCGCTGCCCCGCGTACGGGCCGGCGCCCGAGACCGCGGCGAAGGTGGCGCCCGAAAGGTCGGCCCACGTTGCGTTATCGGCGCTGTCTTGAATCTTCAGCGTGATGCTGGTGCCGGTGAAGGCGAATACGTGCAGATACGCGGCCCACCCGAACGAGAAGCTGATCGGCAGCGCTGCGAGATCCACGCTGGTGCCGTTGCCGGCCGCGCCCTGCGTCACCTTGCCGCCGAGGAGGTTGCCCCACTCCAGCCCGAAGCCGTTGGCGTTGCCCGTCACCCCGAAGGTGAAGGAACCATCAGCGGCGCGCGCGCCGTCATAGTTGAGCTGCTTTTCGATCATGCTCGCCGCGCAGCTCCCGTTTGCGGTACCGCGGCAATACGTCGCCTGCCGGTCGGCGGTCGGTAGCGTCTTGTGCGAGCTGTGCGCGGTGTCTGCGGCGATCCCGGGATTCCAAAACGCGGTGTACGTCATGGCGCCGTCGTGCACCAGTCCGATGCGCTCCTCGGCGCTGCGGTTGATGCCGGCGACCGCTTGCACGCTCATCGGGCAGGAGATGTTGCTGAGCGAGCCGATGTCCCCCGAAACGTCAAGGCCATCGATCCACAGCGCATCACCCATTCCGGGCTGTTTGGCCATTACGCCACCTCGTCTAGTTGATCATTGAGAAGTAGGGGAATCATCAGATCCATGGTGCGAAAGACCTTCTTGTCCTGCTCCATGTACCCGGGCTGCGCGTTCAGCTTGTCGCCATCCATGCCATAGATGTCAACGCAGCGCACCAGCCCGCCAAGCGTGAAGTTTCCTACGAGCGCCTGAAAGTAGGTCATGGTGGCGTTGATGATGGCGGGATCGATATCATCGGCGGGCTCGCTGAACGCGTTGAAAAAGATGCGCCCATCGATCTGCCAGCGCATCGAGGCGCTTTTCAGGCCACTCGATGCAATCGTTGTGACCGGCCCGGCCATGAGAGCCAGCGTGACGGCATCGCCCAATTGAGGGGCGCTCTTCGGTTCGTGGCCATTCACGTTGGTAAACAGCCCCGTTTCCATTCCCAGGGAGATGAGCTTCCCCATCACCAACCTAGCGTCGGTCATCCCATCCTCCCCATATACGTCACCACAACGCCTTGCGCGATGACGCTGGCGCGAGCCTCGATCTTCCCCACCATGAAGCGATAGGTGCGGTAGCCCTTAAATCGAGTCGTCTTATTGCGCGAGCCGATTCCTTCGAGCCAATACCCGTAGATCACTTCCTGATCCCAGATTTTCCATCCGGGCGCTTCCTTCGCAGCAACGTTCTTGAATCGGTAGAATGGCGTCTGCTTCTTGAAGACATCATTCATGCGCGTTCGAATCATCGAGGCGCCGATGGTCGCTACCTTTTGCTCGATCTCATCGCAGCAATCGGCAACGGCCTTCTCTGCGCGCCCATCGAAGAGCGGCCCGCGCTTGTCAACCGTCACGCTCATATCGCACGCATCCGAACCTTGCGCCGATAGGTACCCTCCACGCGTTGCTCCAGCGCGCGCACGCCGCGCCCGCTTACTGGGCGTTCGTTGTCGCCCGAGCCCGAGGTGCGCGCATAGCCGCTGTTCTGCTGAAGGAATTCGTCCTCCGCGTACGCCTGCGCGAGGGCGCGCACAGCCGAAGGCGGTTCCCAGCGCAGCACTGTCGCGCCGTTCGTCGCGGTCGCCGCAGTCGTCCCGAGCACTCCGCGCTCCACCGTGAGCGCGTGCTGCCAGAAGATCGAGACAACGCCGTGAGCGGCCAGGGTAGAGCCGTCCACCGCACGCCTGATGATCAGCGTGTTCCCGGCGATCTCCTCCACGCGCACGCGCTCGGATTCGAGGAGGAGCGTCTCCCCCTCGGTGAAGATCGAGCCATCGGCAACGCTCATGCTGTTCGCGGTCGCGCTCGATGCCAGCGACGGGGAGAAGACTCCGCTCGCCGCCCACCCCTTGCCAGTGAGGAGCATCCTCTCCTGGCCGATCCGGAGCACCGCGCCAACTCCACCGGCCGGCCGCGACACGGTGATGGTGGTCGCGCTCGTGCTCACGATGGCGCTGGCGAGCGTCGTCTCCGTCACCTCGATCACTGGGGCGCCGGCATAGACGCCAGTGATCGAGATGGCGCGCTGCGGCCCGCCGGCGAAGGAGTATGAGGAGTCGCGCTCGATCTCGATGCGATCGTAGGGAGGACCGTCGTCGGGACGGAGGAGATATCCGGTGTTGGCGGGGATCGTCACGCCGTCGCTGCTCACCGCGCTCGCGCTCACCAGCTCATTCGCATCGAGCCAGAGGAGCAGGGGAGTGGAGCGATCACCCGGGTAGTCGAAGGTGCGCGTAGCGGTGAGCGGGTAGAAGATGCGGTGGCAGAAACTCTCCACCATGCGCGAACCGAGGTTGCACGCACGATCGAGCTGGCGCGCCATGTACGCGCTCGGCTTCACGTCCAGCGCAGACATGACGTCTTCGCGGTAGACGTAGGGAATCTCTGCCATCGTTAGACTCGCTTTCTGGCCAGGGTGTCAAGCACCCCGATGGCGATCATGTGAAGTTGTGAGTGAGCGCCCCGGGGCTGCTTCGAGGAGTGGTCGCTACCCGGGCTCTGCCTAAGCCTCGCGCTCGTGATCAGCGTACCTCAGCCCTCGGGGGGCGGGGGCGTGCCGCCGCCGGCCGGCGGCAACTGGGTGGGCGGGGCACCCTCAGCGGGCGCCTGCTGCACCTGAGCGACCATCACGACGTGCTGAGCCGGCACGAAGTAGCGCGTGCCGGCCACGGTAACGAGGAGCCCGTCCGTTTCCCGCTCGGCGGCAGCGCCGTCGATCTCGAAAGGGCCTGCGGCCCCCACCGCACTCGCAAACGTCTGCGACACGTGCAGGTAAACCGGCGCCGCGCTATCGGTGAAACCCCTCATTGCCACTCAGCCCCTTCTGGCCGCCAACCATCGAACTTGCAGTAGAGCTTCCCGTCCGGGCCGGTGAGCAATGGCTCACCGTCGTTCGGGCACGCTACCGGCGCGAGCTGCTCTTCTTCGCGCTGGTATTCGCGTTGCTCCGCTGCGATGCTGACGAGCTGCTGCCATCCGATGACGCCGCCTCCTTCGTGTCTTCGTCGGGCATGCGCGCCTCGGCAGCGCGCGGGCCATCGGGGTCGACGCGCGGCTCTTCGCGCTCTTCGTCCTCGATCTCTCGCTCATCGCTCTCGAAGCCCGGGTAGACGGTGCCATCCACGTCGCGGGACGGGTCAAGCTCGCTCAGCTTGCCGGTGGCGTGCTGGACGATGCCCTCCATCCCTTCGGCGCTGGCGTTGCTGTCGGGATTGATCTTCGGCATGATGCTCCTTACCACTCAGTGCAGCGCGCGGAACCGTTGGCCGAAGCCCAGATGCCGCGCACTTCGCCACCGTAGAAACGGCCGGCGGTCGGAAATTCGTAGTAGGCGCCGGCAGCTATCTGCGTCGTGTAGCTCGTGACCGACGCTGCCGCAGTGCCGAACGCGAGATAGAGAATCGCGCTCGATTCGTTGAAGATGGTGCGGCCCCCCGCACCTCCGTTGGCGGCGAAGATCAGCGTATCCGCTGCCGCGCTCGCCACAGAAGTGCGGGATGCCGTCTGATCTGAGATCGAGGCCACGTTAGGCCACCGTCACGTACGCGCCGTCATCGAGCGGCACGTACGTCAGCACCCACTTGATGGTGCCGGTGGCTGCCGACCCCGAAGTCACCAGGTCGATCGTGCCGACCTGTGCGATGTAGGGGTCGAGCGTGGCGTTTCCACCCCCAGCGTTGGCAACGATCAGCGCGCTCCCCGAAGTGGGGTTGAGCGTGATGATCGAGCCCACCTCCTTCGAAGCGGTGGACGTGGCCGAAGCCCAGTCCACATCGGTGCCCGAGGTGGGATTGCCCGTGACCTTCAGTGTGTTGGTGGTCGCCGGCGTGGCCACCACCACTTCGCCCACGAGCGTGGTCACCATGACCTTGCCGCCCACGACGTTGAAGATGGGCGCCTGCGCCGTTTGGGGCTGAAGAGCGGCAGCGCGCGTCACACGCTGCCCGAGGAGCAAACTGCGAAGCTGGTTCCCCTGAAGGAAGTTCGGCATCGTCATGCTCCCTTACGCTGCGTTCACAGCGCGGAGGTTGCCCGGCTTGCGCTGGACCAGGCCCTCAGCGATGTAGACGAACGAGGCCGAGGCGTGCGACGCGGCGATCCAGCGGAAGCCGTCGCTGAGCGCGCCCGGCGGGATGAAGATCGCGGTGAGCGACTGCGCCAGGGTCACGGTGCCGTTGGAACCGGCGAGCTGGCGCGCACTCCACGTGCCCGAAGCCTGATCGTAGTAGTACGGCCGGTAGGGGATCGTCTGCGAGGTGCCGCCCGTGTTGGCGTTCGACTCGGTGATGGTCACCGCGCCCGAGGATGCGCCGATGGCGACGATCGTCAGGCCGGCGCAGTCCTTCATGTTGAAGCGCAGCGCTGCGGTGGTTGCACTGGTGGCAAGGTTGACCCTGCCGAGAAGCTCAGAAAACACGACGTATTCCCTTCGTAGGGTGCTGGGGTGTCAATGCCAGCTTGATTGGGACATTTGTTACGGGAGCGCCGCCCGCTGGGGATGGGGGCAGGGGCGGCGCTCCCTGTCTGTTACGCCCGAGTGGTGAGCTGAACGAACGGGCTGAGCGTGCTGCCGTTGTTCTTCGGCGTGATGGCGCTCTGGAGCCACGGGCGCCCGTCGAGACGCTCGATGACGCGGTAGGAGGTCACGTCGTTGCCGAACTTGTAGTGCGGGCTGGTCATGGCAGTCATGGCCATCCGGTCACCGATCAGGTAGTAGGCGAAGTCCACGAAGGAGATATCGCTCTGCGTGCCGAGCACGCCCACCTTCTCCGAGACGATCACCGGGCGCCCCAGGATCGTCATCGGCGGGCCGCTGGCGCCGTTGTTCAGCCAGATGGCCGAACCGCCGGTGCCGACCGAAAGGCTCATCGTGGCGAGCTGCGGGAACACGTCCGGCGAGATGATCCACACGGCGCGCGCGAGCGACGCCGGCAGCATCCGGGAGTACATCTTGACGATGTTCTCCCACACGATCGTTGCCGCCGTCTGGCCGCCCTCGGCGCCGACCGCGATGACGCTCGGGTTGGAGGCGTGCAGCGCACCCAGGGGCTCGCCCACGCCCGTGCCGGCGAGGAATGCGGCATCCTCATACCAGGCCGCCGCCTCCGGGAAGGCTTCGGCCAGGAAGGCTTCGAGCGAGATCGCGCTGTCGTCGCCCAGCTCGTTGGGGATGTCGCTGTAGAGCGTGAGCTTCTTCGCGTCCAGCACGACCTTCGAGAAGGTCGGGCTGGAGTCCACCAGCGCCGCCGCCTCTTCGGTCCAGTAGGCGACCACGCCACCGAACACGCTGGAGACGTTGGTGGTGGAATCGAGCATCGGGAGCGCGACCCTGGCCGAAGCCATCGGGATCACGCGCGCCCGCGGCCGGACGATCGCGGTTTCGAGCGCCACACGCAGAAGCTCGCTGCGGAATTCCTCGGGGATGAGGAAGCCGCCGTCCGAAGGCACGTTGGAGCTGAGCGCGTTGCGCAGCTTCGTGATGCGCTGCGCCACCGCTTCCTCGCGCCGGTCGGTGCGGTGGTTGATCGTGCCGAAGAAGTCCTCCATGCTGGAGAATTCGCCGTCGAGCGCGACGCCGGCCGCCTTCTTGTTGTATGCGGCGCCCGTCTGCTTCAGGCCCTTGATGTCTGCGGCGGTCGCCGGCGACATGTCGGGGCGCCGGATGCTGGTCTTCGTCTGCGCGGCGAACGAGGCGAGCCCCTGCTGAAGGCGCTCATCAACGATGCGCTCGATGTCACCGTGCGTCGGGGCGTTGGCCGCCTTCGCGTAGTTGTTCAGGAAATCCTTGAAGGTGTTGGGATCGGCGTAGACCTCATCCATCACCTTCTTGTTCACGAGCATCTCCGCAAGCTCATCGGAGCTTGTGGGAATGACTGGAGCAGTCATTAGTGCCTCCTCTTAGGCTCTGGTGAGCTTGTTTGCTGCCGTATTCATGGCCATGGTCCACGCCCACGTATCTTCGGGTTCCGGCACCGGTGGCGCGATTCTCGGCGCAGGGGCTTCGGCGCGGCCGGCGTAGTTGAAGGCGGCCAGGGAGAGCCGCGCCACCGGCACGTCCGGCTCCTCGGGCTCATCCTCATCGGGCTGCGTGATTTCGTCTACCAGGCCAGCGGCGAGTGCCTCCTGGCCGGTATACCAGGTCTCAGCCTCCATGAGGGCGAGCCAGTCTTCGATGGTGCCGCCGGCCTGCATCTGATACATGTCCGCGATGTTGCCATCGAGCTTCTCCAGTAGAGCAGCCTGCTGACGCATCTCGCGCTTGTTACCCCAGACCAGCCCCGAAGCCTCGTGGATCATCATGGTGGCGTTGCGCGCCATGATGATGTTGTCGCCCGCCATGGCGATGTAGCTTGCGGCGCTGGCCGCGATGCCGTCGATGTGGACGGTGACGTGTGCCTTGCTCGCCATGAGTGCGCTGTGGATGGCAACGCCGTCAAACACGTCACCACCGGGGGAGTTGATGCGGATGTTCAGCTTCGGCGCGGTGATGCCGTTGAGCTGATCCACGAAGCCCTGTGCGCTGGTGCCGAAGTAGCCGATCTCATCGTAAATGTAGACCGTCGCCTCTTCGGCGCTCAGGTTCTCGATGCGGAACCAGTCCTGGCCGGGCTTCAGGTTGCGGGCGCGCGCATCGGGGAAGAGTGCGCGCGCCTCAGCAAGAATCGCCGCATTGGAGGCAAGCACGTTACGCACGTGCGCCGTGAGCTTGCTCATGTGATTCTCCTGATTCTCCGAACCGCGGCGCTTGACCAACCGCCCACGGCACGAATTGCCGAACTTCGCACCGATGCAGTCTTTGTACCCGACCCCGTTGGGGTAGTCTCGCCAAGCGTCTGCGCGGTTTCGGTAGAGCGTTCCGTCGATTTCTTCGCACGGTTGACATGCATTGTCGTCATCCTCCTCCACCGCAACCCATCGCTTAGCCACGTGTATGCCAAATCGTACGCCAGCACCATGTGCAGCCCCAGTGCCACTCTGGTTCTGGTAGATAGCGCATCAGTCGCTACCTTCTACGATGTTCCATTCAGTGACGTTTTCGGGCACGTCGCGCGCCTTGCTGATGTTCGGGATCGTCGTTGCGCGCGAGTGGTCGAAGTCGCATTGACTACACACGAGAATGCCGTTGATGAGTCCGCGGCGCTTGCCGCAGCACTTCACCTTAAACATCTTCATTGGGCGCACCCTTCTTGCCGGCGCCCGGAGGAGCAACGATCGTCGGGGGCTCGGGCTTCGTGTACTTCAGCGCCGGCAAACCGAGGTACTCCAGCACGTCCGTCTCATCGAAGCCCTTCTCGGTGAGGAGCGCCAGCGCCGTCGTGCGCACGGTGATGCCCTGATTCTCCTGCTCACTGTTCTTCGGGACGGGGGAGTCGTAATCCCACTCCAGCCCCTCGGCGGTGCCGCCGTACTGCGGGAGCAGCTCGAAGTTGAGGAAGTCGCGCCAGCGGTCAAGGCGCTCCTCAACGATCCAGCGCTCAAAGATGTACTCCACGCCCTCCATCGAGGAGCGGTTGACATCCTCCACGATCCCGAGCATCCCCTTCGGGAATCCCCACGCTTCGAGGATCACATCGCGCCCGATGGTGCGCATCTCCGCGAACTGCATTTCACGGTGAGTGATGGAGTTGCTCACCCATTTTGCGTCAGATTCGAGGATGGCGACGCGATGCGCCTTGCTGACGCCCTTGTGATCCGTGTCCCATTGCGCGCGCAAACGGTCGAATTCGTTGTCGTTCAGGGAAATTGGCACCTGAATGATACCGCCCGGTTCGGCGCTGTTTTCGAAGAAGGCGGCGTTCCATGCGCTCGAATACTTCACGTTGTCGATGTCTTTGAGAATCGACTGCACTGGCCCCAAACCGCGGTAAGGGTCACGCGGATCGGGCATCACGATGCGTCCCAGCTCGTGCGGGAGGAGCGGCATCTTCTCGCCATCGGGCGACGTGTAGACGTAGCCCTTGATGAATTCGTACGGATCGGGCGTCACCGTGATGCGATCGGGGCGAACGGGCCACATCTCCGCGGGAACGGTGCCGAAGCGCCCCAGGTCATGGTGCGAGGTGACTAGCGCGTTCTCGCCCGTCAGCTCGATGTGCTGCCCGGCCGCCTCCATGAAGCGCCGGCGATTCATGAATTGGTTCGGCATCTCCCAGAAGTCGATGCACGCGTGCTTCGTGACTTCTACGCGGTCTTCCTTCAGCCCGCTCGCAGCCTTGCGGTAGAGGTGCCAATCAGGCTTGGCGACCGCGGTGGTGATGCGGTTCACGATGGCGAACACGGTGCCCACGGTGGCGGTGGATCCGAGGAGCCGATCGTCGTTGCGCCGGCCGCCGAAGATGGTGCTGAAGGGGTTGTTGAACGCCACGCGCGTCGAACTGAGCGGCACCGGCGACCGATTGACGATCGGGGCGAGGAGGCTACGCATTCTTAGCCTCCCGCGGGAGGTGGAGGGGGCAGTCACCGAAATCGGGCTGATCGCACAGACACCACTCACCTTCGATGGTGCGCGTACCCGAAGGGATGCCCGCGATAAGTCCGCTAGGGGTGCCGGCGCCGCCCACCATCATGCGCGCGAAGTTGTCATCGAAGTCGGAGCGGAGGCGCTGCGCGTACGTCAGGCCGAACGGGTCAGCGGGGTCGCGCTCTGCGAGATACTCGGTGTCCCGATTCATCGCCGCTGCACCCCACTCCCTGGCCGATCCGGGCCGGTCAACGCTTCGAGCAGGAGCAGGAGCACTCCCAGCGTGGCGAAGCCGGCAACGACGTGAACCAGGAAGGCGGCCAGGGAGAGACACCCGAAGCCCGCCACCGTCAAGATCCCGGTACGCCAAGCCTGCAGTCGATCCCACTTCACGGCGCCCCCTTGATCCCTGAGCGCGATGGTAGCACCCGGGCAGCAAAAAGCCCCGCTCGATGGCGGGGCTCACTTGCCGGCGTCAGCGTATTGCGCCGTATTTGTGGCAGTAGTGGGTTTCGTTGTCACCGTTCGGTGCGCCGCAGCACTTCCCGGGATTGGGGACGGGGCCGGTCGTGCAGTAGTGCCCCTCGATCGCCCCGTACTTGCGCCCGCACTTCGAGCAATCCGTGCTCACGAGCGCTTGACCCCCTCACCGGTCTCCACGCCGCGGGCGAGATCCTGGCGAGCCTGAGCGTAAGCCCACGCCGGGATACGCCCGGTCGGAGCGAGGATGCGCGCGCGGCGCGCCACCTCGTTGGCCGCGTCCCGCTGTTCGTCGCTGTTCACGAGCGCTTCCGCCCCTTCCGCTCGCGGATATTGGCGCGCGCCTGCTCCGCTGCCGCGGCGAGGATCTTGCGCTCCCCGAGGCTGAGGGGCTTGCCGGAGGCGGCGCGCTCCCGGATCTTCCCGAGCTTCTCGGGGTAGTCATCGCCGGCCTTCATCAGTCCTCATCCTCCCAGTTGCAGACGCCCTCTTTGCCGCAGCGCCCGCAGCGCTGCCCCTTCTTCGCGGGGATGTGCATCCCCGCGCACGTGGGCTCGATCGGCTCGATCGGCTCCTTCTTCGGCTTCGTCATGCCCATAGCCTACCCGATGCAGTCGAGATGTCAACTGGTATGTGGTAGGCTTGGCACATGGAAACGAAGACCTGCATCGTGAAGATCGAAACCGAAGGCAATCGCCCGTGCGGCGAGCCGGTGGAGTACCTCCTGGCCGGCGCTCGATGGAATACACATGAGGGCTGGCACCATGTGCGCGCAATTGTCGATCATCATCACGGCGCAGTGCCGAAGGGCTGGGTCTGAGCTAGCCGATAACCCAGCAATAGCAGCAAACCGCGCCACCTGAGATGACGTGCCCCTCGCGCCGCAATTTCTCGATGCAGTAGCGCGAGGGGCACGGGTGCTCATGATCGGTCAATGCCTGATCAGCTACCGCTACGCCGTGGTAACCGAGAGCATCGAGCGCTTCGCACAGCTCTCGCTCATCTACGTCACCATCGGTCGCCAGCACTATCGAGAATCTCTGTGTCTTCATACCTGACACAAACGTCGTACCGCGCCACATTGTCCGGTCACATGCGGCGGGCGTTCGGCGCCTTGCGCATGTCGAGCTGGGCAACGACGTAGCGCGCCGCATCCATGCTGTGATCGTTCAGCTTGTGCGGTTCGTCCGGGAGGGCCTTCTCCTGCGTCATACCGCTGTTATTCGGCTTCTGCTTCCACACGTAGCCAGTGATCTCTCCCGCGAAGCCGATCGGCAGCGACGCCTCCACGAGCAATGGATCGCGCTCTACCAGCGAATCGCGGCAGACCAGAAGCCGGCGCTCGTGGATGCGCTTCTGCATCGCCTGAATGCCCGGCGACACGTCTTTGATGGCGGGGACGGTACGCAGGCCGCTGTGTTTCTCGAAGGTGGCGCGGTCCTCTGCGTCGTGATCGGTGACGATCCAGTCGGGCCGCGGGTATTTCCACTCGCCCTTCGCGTTGAACACGACAGGCTTGATCTTCTTGTGCCAGATGTCCTCCACGAGCATCTCTGTCTGATAGATCTCCTTCTCCAGCCACATGCGCCCATCGTGGTCGATCGCCCACATCTGCCACACGAACGGGTTCCGATAGCCGAAGTCGATACTCCAGATGCGTTGCCACCGAGGATCAAGCTTCTTGTCGTTGACGAGATGAACAGCGGGATTCCACCGATCGAAGATGATGCCCTCCGCGGCAGCCCAGATCCCGCCCTGAAGGCGCAGCTTGCGCACGCCGGTGAGATTGTCGAGCTTCTTCAGATACGCGCGCCCCCGCTCGGTGGCGACGCCGGCGTTATCGAACAGAATCGGATTGTCCTGATGTAGCGAGTAGAGCATCTTCGTCTTACCGCTGTCACAGCGCAGCTTCAGCCAGTGATCCGGCCCTTCAGGGTTACAGTCCGCGATGATCTGCTGAAAGCTGATGCGCCCGTTGCGCAGACGCGAAGTGAGCTTCTCCCAGTCAGTCACCGTCAGCTCAGTCGCTTCCTGCACAAAGATTACATCGT
>Ga0247776_10000074_pt1 | contig 25735 bp, 17 predicted proteins | sample UWRJL199509C5_FD_179912 | JGI IMG/M metagenome (GOLD analysis project Ga0247776, IMG submission 179912) | Plant litter microbial communities from Arlington Agricultural Research Station in Wisconsin, United States - UWRJ-L199-509C-5 | ecosystem: Environmental > Terrestrial > Plant litter >...
CAGCCCTGGTCGTCGGTCAGATGCCAGTGCAAGGTATTGAGCTTCAGCAGTGCGAGCTGGTCGATGAAGCGCTTGATGAAGTCGGGCGGCTGATAGTGGCGTGCGGAATCGAGCATCGCGCCGCGCCAGGAAAAACGCGGGCGGTCGCGGATCAGAAGCTCGGCAACGCCGAGCGTCGCTGCAGGCGTGCTCTGCTGGGTCAGCAGTTGCCACAGCGTAACCGAACCGCGAAACAACCCCTGCGGCTCGGCGGCCGCGACGCGGATCAGATGATCGTCGATGCTGAGTTCGTAGCCTTCGCCGGTGGGCACGCGCGGATTGGCAGGCTCCAGCGCGAACACGATCGCATCGCGCTGCGCGCCGTCGCCGAACGGACGTACGTCGACATGCATCGCGCGCGTCGATTGCAGCAGGTCGGCGAAGCGGCGCGCGATACCGACGGCTTCGGCATTGTTCGCATCGACGATCAGTGGCGCGCCCTGACGCAAATAAAAGGTGCCGTGATGAGGTTCGAGCAGGGCCGGTTGCGGGATCAGCGAAAGCGTCGGATCGGACCCCGGCTTCGACGTCGGCGCGCGACACGCCGACAGCAAGGCGGCGCACGCGACCAGGATCGCGATGAGCACATGGCGCGAGCGCCGCGGCGCGAGGGCTGGGTCGGTCATGCGCATGAGTTTCTCATCGATGCCGGGTGTGCGGCGTGGATGGAAGGAGCCGGGCCCGGCGTTCGCCGGGACGACGAGGAGAGATGATCTCGATGTGTTTCCGCGTCGAATGCGATGCACCGGACCGAACGACGTCGGTTGCGTCGCACACGATTCCAAAAAAACAGCGGGCCCGGAATCATTCCGGACCCGCAAATCCATCGCCTGCCGAGGGCGACGTCAGAACTGGAAATGCAGACTGGCCATGTAGCGGCGTCCGCTCTTGTACTTGCCGGCGAGCAGGCTCTTGTTGCCGAGGTACTCGAAGTAGGTTTCGTCGAGCAGGTTCATCGCATTGAGGTTCAGCGACAGATGCTCGTTGAAGCGCCAGCTGGCGGACGCGTCCAGCTCGGCGTAGTCGTCGACCGATGCGGGCGGCGCACCGGCGACGTAACCGCCGGCGAGGTAGTGACTGCGCCAGCCGTAGGTGATGCGCGCACTGAACGGACCCTTCTCGTAGTACGGGCTGAGATTCCAGGCATCCTTCGAGTTGTACGGCAGATCCTGCCCGGTGTGCGTAGTGCCGTCGGAATAGGTGTAGTTGGCGTACATGCCGAAGCCGGTGTCGCCGAACGGCTGCTGGTAGCTCAGCGTGAAGCCCTTCACCTTCGCCGTGCCGCCGTTGAGCGGACGCAGCACGCTGTAGTCGCAGAAGCCGCTGGTGTCGCAGTTGCCGAGATGGCCGTCGACGTAGATGCGCTGGTAGCCCGCCGGATCGTTGAGGAACTGCGAGTTGAACTGGCGCTCGATCTGCGAATCGGTGGTGATGTAGTTGCGCACGTCCTTGTAGAACACCGACGCGGCCAGCACCGACTGCTCGGCGAAATACCACTCGGCCGAGACGTCGAAGTTCCACGACTTGTACGGGCTCAAATCGGCATTGCCGCCGGAACCGGTCAGGACGGTGTCGTTGAGGAAGGTGTTGTGCACTTCCTGGTTGTACGGCGCCCACGCGATGACTTCGGACACCGCTCCGCGGACGACCACATCCGGTGCGACATCGTAGGCGAGATTGATCGACGGCAGCACGTTGTTGTGCGACGAGCTGGCGGTCTGATAACTGCCTTCGGGGGCCGGATACGTCGGCGTGCCGCTGTAGCTGTAGCCGGCACTGTCGATATCGGTGTGCACGAAGCGCACGCCGATATTGCCGTGCAGCGAATCGTTGCCGAAGTTCAATTGCGCGTAGCCGGCGTCCGATTCCTGCGTCACCGAGTAGGTGTTGTTGAGGAACGAGCCGGGATCCGGCGACGTGCCGAGCGGGCTGCCGAGCACCCAGTTGATCACGTTGTCGAAACCTGTCTGCACGTGATGGCGCTGGTCGCTGGAAAAGCCGTTGAAGCCGGACAGGATGTCGGTCAGGCCCTCGTAGCCGATCGTCGCCAGATCCGCCGTGCGTACGCCGCCATAGATGAACAGCTCGCGGCTTTCGTCATGCTTGGCGTAGCGCAGGCCGAGCAGCAGCTCGTTGAAGAAGCCGTCGAAGTTCTTGCTGAAGTCGACCTGGCCGTAGGTGTCCTTCGCCTTCGCCGGCCACTGCGCGTAGTTGCCGCCCCAGCCGCCGCCCGGCGTGTCGCCGTCGTGCCAGTTGGCCGGATCGGCCGCTGCGCCCGGGCTGTCGAACGAGATGCCGTGATGGATGTCCCAGGTGTAGCCGCCGTTGTAGTACGGCTCGATGAAAGCTTGCGCGTTGCTCTTGTCGTCGGCCTTGCTGATGCCGACGTTGCCGGCCAGGCTCCAGCCTTCGCCCTTGTAGGTGCCGGTCAGGTCGATGCCCTTGGTGGTGACGGTGGAAATGCGCGCCTGGTTGTCGAGGTAGGTGTTGACCGGACCGTTGCCGCCGTTCGCCTGCAGGCCCGGGCAGGACGGATCGTCGTTGCCGCAGGAATGACCGCTGCTGATCAGGCCGCCGCTGCCCGGGGTCAGGCCGGTGATGTTCTGCGGCGTCTGCGTGGTGAAGCCGTACATCGACTGGTTGAAGTTGTTGAACTTCTCGCGCACGTACAGGCCTTTCACGTCCAGCTCGAACTGGTCGCTCGGCTTCCACTGCATGTTCAGCGTGGCGCTGTCGCGCTTGCGCGTCTGCTGGAAGTACGCCGCGTTGATTTCCTGCGGCACCAGGTCGTTCGGATTCAAGGTGCCGGCCGCGATGCCGGCGGCGACCGCGGGACTCGCACTCAGGCTGGACACCGGGCTGTAGCCGAAGATCTCCTCGCCCTGGCGATCGACTTTCTCCTCGTAGTGCTGCGCCGACACCGCGATGCCGAAGGTGTTTTCCGGATTCTTCCAGCTGTACAGCAGCGAGGCGTTCGGCTTGGTCGAGTCGGACTGGTCGCCGTAGGTGGCGCCGACCGAGCCGCTCAGCGTGTTCGCGGCGAGGTCGAGCGGTTCGCGCGTGTGCATGATGATGGTGCCGCCGACGCTGCCTTCCGGCAGGCGCGCTTCTGGACTTTTATACACTTCCAGTTTGCCGAGGATTTCCGGCGCAAGCATGGTGTAGTCGAAGCCATGGTTCGGCTGTTCGCCATACAGCCACGTCGTCTGCGCGACCGGGTGGCCGTCGAGGAAGGTCAAATTGAGGCTGGGGTCAGTGCCGTTGATGCTGACGCGCTCGCCCTGGCCGAAGCGGCGGTCGATGGTGACGCCGGGAATCTGCGACATCGCCTCGGCGACGTTGGTGCTCGGGAATTTGCCGATGTCCTCGGCGGTGATCGCGTCGACGACCGCGTCGGCGTCGCGCTTGGTTTCCAGCGAGCGCTTCAAGCTCTCGCGGATGCCGTGCACGACGATCGTGTCCATCTCCTGGCCGTCGGAGCGGGTGCCGTCCTGCGCCGGTGCCGCCGCCGGCGCTGCCGCCGGCGATGCGTCGTCGGCCTGCGCGGCACCGACGAACGCGAACGCGGCGATGATGCTCGCCGACAACATGGTTCTCGAAAACTTCATGACGTCCCCCTCTGGTGGTGACGGCGACGGCCCTGGGCGGTCGTTGCCGGTTCGTTTGCGTCCCTCATCGCGAAGCTCCAGAAAACATCAACCCGCCGCGGCAGTGCCGGCGCTTACGGCGTCGGCAACATTCGCGCGGCGGTTGAAATACCAGCTGGCCGCGCCGATCACGCCGAGCTGGGCGTGTTCGATCAGCCGCACCGGCGTGCGCGCGAGCACCGCGCGCATCGCGCCCTTGTCGACGAAGCGCTCGACGAAACGGCTCTCGAGCAGCAGCGGTTTCATCTGCGGCAGCACGCCGCCGGCGAGATAGATGCCGCCGGTGGCGCCATACAGCAGAGCGAGATCGCCGAGTACGCTGCCGAGCCAGCCGCAGAACACCTCGACCGTTTCCTCGGCGTAGCGGTCGCTGCGTGCGAGTGCGGCGGCAGTGATCTGCGCCGGCGTCGCCGTCGATGCCGGCGCGCCGCGCACCGAGCGGATCGCCGCATGCAGATTGGCCAGGCCCGTACCGGACAGCACGTCTTCGATCAGTACGCGCGAACCGCGGCGGCGCAGTTCGCGCAGCAGTTCGAATTCGAGGTCGGTATCCGGCGCCAAGGTCGCCTGGCCGGCTTCGGTGGCGAGCACCAGCACGCGCGGCGCATTCGGAATGCGCACGGCGGCGCCGAGACCGGTGCCCGGGCCGACCAGCAGGACAGGGCCCTCGGTCATCGCGGCAGGACCGCTGAGCAGCGCCGCATGCGTCGCGTCGATATGCCCGATCGCGTAGGCGGCCGCTTCGAAGTCGTTGACGATGGCGAGTTCGCGCACGCCGAGCGCCGATTGCAGGCCCGAGATCGACACCGTCCACGGCAGGCTCACGTTGATCACGGCGTCGTCGATGAGGTAGCCGGCGATCGCCAGCGCGACGCGATCGACCGCGGTACGCAGATGGGTTTCGCGGAACGTGCCGATGATGGCAGCCAGGCTCGGGAATTCGGCGCAGACGTATTTCTCGTAATGCGGGATCGTGAACGCGCCGGCGCCATCGAGGGCTTGGCCGACCACGGCGATGCGCGCATGCGTGCCGCCGACATCGGCCGCGATCAGCGGCGCGTCGCCCGCGTGCTGGAAGGTCTCCCGCTCAACCGCGTTGCCCACTCGTCCCCCGCCCTCTGCCCCGTCGCTGCGTCCGGCTGTGCCAGCGCCGGGCGAGTCTCACGCGGCATGACAACGTTGTCAACATTGCACTGCAAAATGACGCGAAGCGGTAACGGAAGTAGGGTTGGCGTGCGCCTGCTGCGGCGGACGAGCGCTTTTGAAGGCGCCGCGGAACAAGGGTTCGGCAGTGCCGGCGCACGCAGGCAGTGGCGCACGGATGACAACGTTGCTACGTTTGGATCGTCGATAGACAAGCGGGAGCTATCGCCGCCGCATCGTCCGCATCAAAGGGGAATCCGATGTCCGCCGTCGCCACTGCCGCACCGAGCATGCGCGATACGCGCACGCCGATGCTGATCATCGGCTTGATCTTCTTCATCGTCGGCTTCGTCACCTGGCTCAACGGACCGTTGATCCAGTTCGTCGAACTCGCGTTCGACCTGAATACCGTCAACGCGTTTCTCGTGCTCATGGTGTTCTACCTGTCGTACTTCTTCCTCGCGCTGCCGGCCTCGTGGCTCCTGCGCCGCAGCGGCATGAAACGCGGCATGGCACTCGGCCTGTTCGCGATGGCGATCGGCGCCGTGCTGTTCGGCGAGTTCGCCTTGCGGCGCTGGTATCCGGGCGCGCTGTCGGGCCTGTTCGTGATCGGCGCGGGACTCGCGCTGCTGCAGACCGCGGTGAATCCGTACATCAGCATCCTCGGACCGATCGACAGCGCCGCACAGCGCATCGCGTTCATGGGCATCTGCAACAAGGTCGCCGGCATCCTCGCGCCGCTGGTGGTCGGCGCGCTGGTGCTGCATGGCCTCGGCGATCTGAAGACGCAGGTGCAGGCCGCCGACGCCGCGGGCAAGTCGGCGCTGCTCGATGCGTTCGCCGCGCGTGTGCACGTGCCCTACCTGGTGATGGCGTGCCTGCTCGCTCTGCTCGGCGTGTGTATCGCGAAGTCGCCGTTGCCGGAAATCCGTGCGTCCGAAGTCAATCGTGCCGGCGACGAAGGCCGCGCCGATGCGAAAGGCTTGTTCGCCTATCCGCACTTGTGGCTCGGCGTGCTGTGCCTGTTCGTCTATGTCGGCGTCGAAGTGATGGCCGGCGATGCGATCGGCACCTACGGGCGCGGCTTCGGCCTGCCGGTCGACGAGACAAAGTTCTTCACCTCGTTCACGCTGGCCGCGATGCTCGCCGGCTACGTCGCCGGTCTGCTGGCGATCCCGCGCTTCATTTCGCAGGCGCGCTATCTGGCAGGGTCGGCCGTGCTGGGCGCGCTGCTGACGATCGGCGCGTTCTCGAGCCACGGCTATGTCTCGGTCGGCTTCGTCGCCGCACTCGGTTTCGCAAACGCGATGATGTGGCCGGCGATCTTTCCGCTCGCCATCGCCGGACTCGGCCGCCTCACCGAAACCGGTTCGGCGCTGCTCGTGATGGGCATCGCCGGCGGCGCGATCATTCCGCAAGCGTTCGCGCTGCTGCGCGAGCGGCACGACTTCCAGCTGGTGTTCCTGCTGATCATGCTGCCCTGTTACCTCTACATCCTGCTCTACGCCGTGCGCGGCTATCGCGCCGGGCGTTCCGGCTGAGCCGGGCTTTCGCTATCCGGCGGGACGTCGGCTAGGATGCCGGCAAACCGCGCAAGGCCCTCATGGTGAACCGACCGACGATCAAGGATGTCGCGCGACGCGCGAAGGTATCGCTGAAAACCGTTTCGCGCGTCATCAACAACGAGTTGTCGGTGCGCGACGAGACGCGCGAGCGCGTGCGCCGCGCCGTCGCCGAGCTCAACTACGAACCCGATCAGTCCGCGCGCAGCCTGCGCAGCGCGACCTCGTACGCGCTCGGACTGGTCTACGACAACCCGAATCCCTACTACGTGATCAGCGTGCAGAACGGCGTGCTCGCCGCGTGCCGCGATCAAGGCTTCGGCCTGCAGATCCATCCCTGCGATTCGACCGTGCCCGATCTCGCCGACGAGCTGCGCGAACTCGTGCGCCGCGCCCGCCTTGCCGGCTTGGTGCTGGCGCCGCCGATGTCCGAGCGCATGGACCTGATCCGCTATCTCGCCGCCAACGAGATCAAGTTCGTGCGCATCATCTCGGCGGCCGAAGACCCGAACGACGGCTATCCGTGCGTGTATGTCGACGATCGCGACGCCGCCTACGACATCACCGAACACCTGATCCAGCTCGGCCATTCACGCATCGGCTTTCTCTGGGGCAGCGAAGCGCATCGCTCCAGCCCGGAGCGCTTCAGGGGCTACGAGTCCGCGCTGAAGGCGTACGACATTCCGCTCGACAAGAAGCTGGTGATCCCGGGCGACTTCTCGTTCGACGACGGCTTTCGCGGCGCGCGGCGCCTGTTCGCGCTGCGCGAGCGGCCGACCGCGATCTTCGGTTCGAACGACGAGATCGCCGCGGGCGTGCTCGCCGCGGCGAAGGCGAACGGCATCGACGTGCCGTACGAACTGTCGATCGCCGGCTTCGAGGACAGCCCGTTCTCCAAGCAAAGCTGGCCCGCGCTGACCACGGCGAAACAGGCCACCGAAGACATCGCGCGGCACGCTGCGCTGCGCCTGATTGCCGAGCTGCGTCCGAGTGCCGGCGCCGCGGCGCCGATCAATCGCGGCTTCAGTCCGCAGCTGGTGATTCGCGATTCGACCGCGCGCGTGGGCAAGCAGGCGACGTAGCCGCGCAGCCGCGTACGAGCGTTCGTCGGCTCCGCACTGGATGTCGAATCGCGAGATCGAGCGCAAGCCGCCTCTGCGCGACGGCGTTTTTCGACGCGCGACCGGTCAAGAGATGAGCGCAGTCGGCGAACCCAGTGCCTCCCGGCTCATCGCCGCAGAAGGGCGCTCACGCGATCGTAATCGGCATCGGAAACATCCGCGCGTGCTATCGTCAGCGCGCCGACGACGCGCGCGAAACCCGGATGCCAGAGCGTCCAGCGCACGATCGGCAGCGAGTCTTTCAACAGGTCGCAGGCGATCGTCACCGTGACGTCCGTCCCGCGTGACGACTCGGCGATGTCCGCGGCCGCGCCGCGGCCGTCGGACCAGCAGATCGCCATGCCACCGTCTTGCGCAAGTGCGAGCAGCGCGGGGTCGCCGTTCTCGGTCGTCGCCGCGAGCACATGATCGAAACGCGCGAATTCGCGTAGCAGTAGACGATGCACGCGGCGGCCGCGGATCGACGTCATCGTCTTCACGTAGCGGCGCGCGATCGCGTCGAGGGTTTTGGATTCGACTGGCATACCCGGCTGCCGCTGTCTTGACGCCTAGGATAATCGCAACGCCGATCACGCGACATCGATGTTCATCGGCGTTCGGGTCCTATCCCCCGGCGCGCCGTGCGGCTGCGGCTGCGATCTCTTCCTGCGCCACTGCAGGACGCGGCCCGTAGCGCAACGTCAGCAGCGTACCCAGCGTCATCGCGACCACGGCGAACACCGGACCACCGCTCGCACCGGCATGGTCGACCAGCCAGCCGCCGCCGATGGCGCCCGTCGCGATCGCGATCTGAAAGGCCGCGACCAGCAGACCGCCGGCGCCTTCGGCCTGATCGGGTGCCGCGCGCACGATCCAGATCTGGAAACCGACCGGGAACGCGCCGAACGCAAAGCCCCACAGCACGACCGCAATCGCGGTGACCGCGAACGACTGGCCCGCCACCAGCAGGCTTGCGCTCAATACGGCAATCAGCGTGCCGCCGAACACGATCGCGTTGCGCTCGCTGCGGCCTGCGATGTAGCCGCCGACGAAGTTGCCGAAGAAACCGCCGATGCCGTAGCCAAGCAGGATCGCCGAGATCGCGCCCACCGACAGGTGCGCGATGTTCTCCATCAACGGACGGATATAGGTGAAGCCGGCGAAGTGTCCCGAGATCACCAGCAGCACGGCCAGCAAGGCCATACGCACGCCGGGGCGAGTGAGCAGTTCACCCAATACCCGCAGATCGGGATTCGCCTTCGGCGGCAGCGCCGGCAGCGCGAACAGCTGCGCCATCAAGGTTCCCACGCTGACGACGCCCGCCGCCACGAAAGCGCTGCGCCATCCCCACAGTTCGCCCATCCAGGCGCCAATCGGCGCGGCGCAGACGGTGGCGACGGAAACGCCGGTCAGCACGATCGACATCGCGCGCGCGAACTGATGCTCGGGAACCAGGCGCATGGCGAGCGCCGCCGACATCGACCAGAAACCGCCCAGCGCGACGCCGAGCATCACGCGCGCGACGAGCAGGATCGGCAGGCTGCGTGCGCTGACTGCAAGAGCGTTGGAAAGCACCAGCAGCGCGATGAGCGCGAGCATCACGTGCTTGCGATCGAAGCGGCGCGCGAGCAGCGGAATCGAGGGCGCGGCAATCGCGCCGATCAGTGCCGTCGCGGTGACCGTCTGCCCGGCGGCCCCTTCGCTCACGCCTAGGTCGGCGGCGATCGCGGTCAGCAGACTGGCCGGCAGGAATTCGGCGGTGACCAGGCTGAATACGCTGAGGGCGAGCGTCGTGACCGCGGCCCAGCGCGGGACCATGGCGGTATCCGTGGCGGTATCCGGGAGCAACGGAAGATCGGGACAATCGGAACAGACGGCAGGGGACACAGGCAGGCACTTCATCGGACGGGCCGGCAGTTTGGCGCTATCCTGTCGGCGTTTCCATCCCGGAAAGGCCGAAATGCTTGTCGATTTCACCGAACCTCGCCGCGGCCCGCAATCGCCAGTCGCGCACGACATGCTCACGCAAGTCCTGCTCGGCCTGCGCCTGGAAGGCGTCGAGTACGGCCGCTGGCTGATGCAGACGCCCTGGTCGATCGCGTTCCCCGCCAGGCGCGAGGCCAGCTTCCACTTCGTCGCGCACGGCAGTTGCCTGCTGCGCACGGATTCGTCGGATTGGATGCGGCTGCAAGCCGGCGACGCCGTGCTGCTGCCGCACGGCAACTCGCACGTGCTCGCCAGCGCACCCGACGTAGCGAGCGTGGACATCGGGCAACTGGCGCGCGTGCCCGTTTCCGATGACATCTACCTCGTGCGCGGCAATGCAAGCGGCGAAGACGCGGCCCCGAGCGTCATGTTCTGCGGCACCCTGCGCTTCAACCTCGATCCGCTGCACCCGCTGCTCGCGATGATGCCGGACGTGATGCATGCCGGCGCCCTGGTGCAGCGCGATCCGACCGTGCCGGGCCTGCTGGAAGCGATGGAGCGCGAAGTGTCGCTCGACCGTATCGGCGCCTGCGGAATCCTTGCGCGTCTGGCGGATGTGCTCGCCGCGAGCATCATCCGCGCCTGGGTCGAATGCGGTTGCAGCGATTCCACCGGTTGGATCGCCGCCGTGCAATGCCCGCGCATCGGCGACGTCATGGCGGCCATCCATGCCGATCCGGAACGCGACTGGAGCGTGCCCGTACTGGCCAAACTGATGGGCGCATCGCGCTCCACGTTCGCCGAGGTGTTCACCCGCACCGTCGGCGACACACCCGCCAGATACGTGACCAAGGTGAAGATGTTCCAGGCCCGCCATTGGATCGCGCACGAAGGCATGCGCGTGACGGTCGCCGCACAGCGGCTGGGGTATGACTCGGAGGCCTCGTTCACTCGGGCGTTCAAACGGGTTACTGGGCAGCTGCCGGGGGCGGTGCGGCGGGAGCGCGCGGGGAGTCGGGGGAGTGGCGGTAGTGGATACTGATTGCGTAACGTTGGATCGACGCATCACGGTGTGGCGAACGACATCTTCGATTGCGCTGTTGCAGATGAACACGCTCATAAGGTCTTGTGCAGGGGTCGGCGGGAAACTATGAGAATCGCTTTCGGCAAGAAGCGAAAAGCATCAACTCCCTCTTCGACACACTCAAAGCCAAGGAGAAACTATGCAGCCCATAGCTTCGAGGCTTAGCCTGGATCCGTACGACGGCGATTTCGAGTTGATCTACGACGACTGATCAGCGCACTGTCTTAATCGACACTCCAGATCAAAGATCGTCTGAGGTCGGCTACCTCAAGCTCATTGTGCGATTCGCTACGCCAGAGCCGAGGGACACATTTATTCCGTACCAGGAGGCTGTTGACAAGGTAAGGAAAGGGGCGACCCTTGCTTCGATTCTCCCGTCACCTGACTTTCAGCTGGAACTTGGAGAGCAAACGCACGATCAATTCTGGAGAGTGCTTGTCAATCAATCTAATGACCTCACTCGTTCCGTGGCAGAAGACGCCATCGACACGCTTGTCGACTACCTGCCGCGCTACTCATCGATCGAGAATGAGGACCGAGGATTGCGACCAAGGTCGATCGACTCCCTGCTGCCACTGCTGGATCGCGCCGGCTGGGGAAGGACGTCCGGCCGGCGCCTCGCAAATTCCGCGGAGAACATCGTAGAGATCGCGTGGCGGATCGTCGGTGAGGGCCCCTACCACGGTGAGGGCTTACTTCAACGACTCTCCAGCAGCAACCGAGGGATTCTCCGGTGGAACGACTTGGTTCTGTTTCGACTCCAGTGCTGTGCAGATCGTCAGGGACAACTGCACAACTTGCATTGGGCCCTCATCCTTCATCAGGATGCAAACGCGGAAACAACCGGCCTGGTCAGCAAGCCTGCTTTGCTGGGGATGAGAAGACTGTCTCAGGAGATCTTCGCACTCTTCAAGCGTATCTGCATTGATCCACAGCGAAACTTTTTTCCGAAGTCGACGATGTCCCGGATGGTGCGCAAGGGTATCGTTCACATGTTGTATAGCGCCGTCGGTGCGCTGCTGCGTTCACCACTCGGGCACGCTGGATTCGACACCCAGCTTCCTTGAAATTCCTACAGGGCTTCGCGCGCAACAGGCCGGCGCCGTTACGCGCCGCCACTTATCCGCACTTACGCGATCCGCCCTACAACCCTTCAAACCCATCCCGAAACACCAAATCATTCGGCACCTGCGGCCTGAACACCGCAAAGCTCTGCTGATAAGCCAAGTCAAAAGTCGAGAACGAACCGCCCACCGCCAACGAACCGTCGGAAGACAACGCCAGCGCCGAGACGACGGTTCCCGCCGCATTCGGATTGAAGTCGGTTGCACGGCCGTCGCTGGTGTTCAACGCGGCGAGCAATCCGCGCGGCTGGCCGCCGATGGTGGCGAAGCGTCCGCCGGCGTACAGGGTCGCGCCGTCCAGCGCGAGTGCTTCGACGCTGCCGTCGCTGGCGTTCGGATTGAATTCGGTCGCGCTGGCGTCGGCGCGTTGAATCTCGGCGATGTTGTTACGCGGCGCGCCGTGCATCGAGGCGAAGTTGCCGCCGGCGTAGAGCGTCGAGGGCGTCAGCGCGAGGGCCAGCACGCCGCAGTTGGGGCCTGCGTTCGGGTTCCAGTCCGTCGCGTTGCCGTCGGACACGTTGATCGCCGCGACGCACGCGCGCACTTGCGAGTTGGCGCCGATGTCGAGGAAGTTTCCGCCGACGTACACCACGTCACCGGCAACCGCGAGCGCCGAGACCGTGCTGTCGGGATTCGGATTCCAGTCGGTCGCGCTGCCGTCGGCCGCGTTGATCGCGGCAAGGAAAATGCGCTGGTCGCCGCCGCTGCCGATGTGGATGAAGGAGCCACCGACGTAGACCACGCCCTTGGACAGCGCGATGGCCTGCACGACGCCATCGGATTCCGGCGCCCAGTCGGTCGCCACGCCGTCGGCGATCGTCAGTGCGGCGATGTTGGAGCGCTGCGCTCCGCCGACCGCAGTGAAGTAGCCGCCGATGTAGAGGATCGAATCCGACACGGCCAGCGCGTTGATCGAGGCCGAGCCGCCGTTGGAGCCTTGCGCCGCCGCGTCCCACGCGGTCACCGCGCCGTCGCTGGCATCGACCGCTGCGAGTCCATCGCGCGCGACGCCGCCGAGCGAACTGAATTGCCCGCCGAGATACACCGCGGTGCCGGAAACGCCGATCGCGGCGATCGTGCCGTTCGGTTCGGGATCAAACGCGCCGGCGTTGCCGGTGGCCGCGTCGAGCGCGGCACCGTAGGTGCGCGCCTGGCCGCCGATCTGGGTGAAGCCGCCGCCGGCGTAGATGGTCGAACCCACAGCTGCGAGCGAAAGGATATTCGCATTCGGCGCGGGGTCGAACGCGGTCGCGGTGCCGTCGACGGCATCGACGCCGGCAAGGTTGCCGCGTGGTTCGCCCGCGATCGTGTCGAACGATCCGCCGACGTACAGGGTCGACCCCGAGATCGCCAGCGCTGCAATGCTGCTGCAGAACGCACAGCCGAAGTAGCTCGGACTCGGATCGAAGCCCGCGACCGCCGCGCCGTCGGAGGCGCCGCCGAGGCTGAGTGCCGCGATGCTCGTGCGCGGGACGCCGGCGATCTCGACGAAGGTTCCGCCGACGTACAACGTGTCGCCCGAAATGGCGAGCGCATTGACCAGCGCGATACCGCCGCTGAAGCCGCTCGGGCTCGGATCGAACGTCGCCGTCGCATTGCCGCTGGTCGCATCGAGCGCGGCCAGCGATGCGCGCGGTTGACCGCCGATCGTGCTGAATCCGCTGCCGCCGGCGTAGACCGTCGCGCCGTCGGCGGAAACGGCGAGCGCCAGCACGTCGCTGTCGGCGTTCGGATCGAATGCCTTGACGCCGCCACTGGCGGCGTCGATCGCGGCGATGTTGTGGCGCGTCTGGCCGCCGACGTTGGAGAAGGAACCTGCGACATAGATCGTCGAACCCGAGATCGCCAAGGCATCGACCACGCCGTCGATCTGCGGCACAAAGGCCGCATCGACGCTGTGGTCGGCGAGGATATGCGCGAGGTTCGTGCGCGCGATCGCGCCGACATGATTGAAGCAGCCGCCGATGTACCAGCCGCCGGCGCCATCGGGGGTCACCGCGCGCAAGCCCGCGCCGGTCCCTGGAATCGCGCTGGCGCCGGCTCCGGACACTTCGGGAACGCCGGCGTGGCGGACGCCGTCGAGTCCGACTTCGACGCCGGGACCGGTGCGCGGTCCGACGCGTGTGAAAAGTCCGCCGAGGTACAGCGTGTCGCCGGCGCGCACGATCGCATGCACTTCGCCATCGGTCACCACCGTGCGCTCGGGCGTGTCCGGCAGCGTTGCCGCATGCGCGGGTGCGCAGAGCGGTAATGCGGCGGCCATCGGCAATGCGATCGAACAGAGCAGGATGCGAAGACGGCGCGGCAATGCGCCGCGCAAGTCGAGCGAAAAGTGGAAATGAGCCATCGTGGGTTCGATCCTGCGGTACGGCGCATTCGCCGGGCGATGTGCGATGGCCTTGCGTAGGCGGCGCCGCTGCGCCGGGCGGCTGCGCCTCTGAGGCTGCCGATCGCACTGCAAGGATGAGGTGAGAACGATGCTGAAACGCGACCGCTGCGGATGTGCGGCTGCCGGTCGACTGTGCGCCGCGCAAGCAAGCAGCATCAATAGATGACGGCGGCAGGTTTCTGGCATTGGCAGAAACCTGCCACGTCGTTGCGCCGGGGGATTAACGCGCGGCGTCTTTCTCGCGCGCCGATTGCGCGGCGAGCCAGCCGGCCTGGAAGCGCGTGCTCGCGCCGAGCCGGCGCGTCAGTTCGCCGATGCGGCGTGCGAGCGTGCGCGGCGATATCGCGAGTTCGCGCTCGATCGACTTGTCGTTCATGCCGGACGCCAGCAGGTGCAGCAGACCGTCCGCCTGTGGCAAGAGCGCTTGTGTGCCATGGCTCGTGTCGGCGTTCGCTTCCGCAGCGACGAATGGAGCGGCGGCATTCCAGTACATCTCGAACATCTCGCACAGCGCATCGAGCAGCGACGACGTGCGCACCAGCAGCACCGGTCCGTCGGGCTTGGCGAGGTCCAGCGGAAGAATCGCGACGCGACGGTCGAACACCACCAGCTTGAACGGCAGCGACGGGAAAATGCGGAACTGTTCGCCGGCTTGCGTGGCGATGCGCAGGCGGTTCAACGTACCCGGCGCGTTCAACAGCTCGCTGTCGGTGATCGCGCGGCAGCGCACGCCGCGCGCGAGACAGGCGACGACGCGGTCGTCCATCTTGTCCGTGGTCGACACCAGCATCGGCATGCGTTCCAGGCCGAGGATTTCGCTGCGCGTGGCGGCGAGCGAATGCAGGAACATCTGCGTCGCCGTCTGTCGGCTCAATATCTCGACCACGCGCTCCTCGCCGCGGCGCCCTTTGCGTCCCTCGGCGGTCTCACGCAGGGCCACCATCGCCGCGCGCGCCCGATGCAGTTCGCTCTGCCGCTGCGCGATCAGCACGTCGGCGGCGATGTCCGGCGGCACCGCCGAATAGCGCTGCACCTCCTCCGGCGAATGGGTCACGAAGCCCTTGGTCTCCAGTGCACCGAGAACCCGGCTGCCGACGCGCAGCGACACGCCGAGCCGCTTCGACATCTCGGCGACCGTCGCGCCGCCGCCAGGCAGCAGCATGCGGTAGAAGCGTTCCTCGGCAGGCGCAAGTCCTAGGGCACGGAACGCGCTCGAGGGGTCGGATGCGGCGGCGGTTCGTTTCATGGCAGGACTCGGAAGGAAGGAAAGCCGTCGGCACGCCATCCGCGGCGCTGCGCGGCACTACGCGGCGCGCGATCGTCGGCGATGCGTCGATCGTGCGCCGAATGCAGCCGGCCGGCTATCGCCTGAGCGGAGAACCGGGTCGGCCAAGGACGTTGCAGCGTGGATCGCCTGCAGTGGGGTTTTTTCCCACGCGTAACGCTCAATTGGCGCCAACCGCGTAGTGAATGCAGGCAGCACGCGGATCCAACTGGTATCTAACTGGTATACTCAAAACATGAGTGCTGCTTCTCTCCGTCCCCTCGCCTACCTCGACCTGCGCGCAACCCTGCAGCGGCAGATCGAAAGCGGTGCGCTGACGCCGGGCCTGGCGCTGCCCGGCGAACGCGAACTGGCGCAGCAGCATGCGGTCTCGCGTGTCACCGTGCGCAAGGCGATCGAGGGCCTGGTCGCCGATGGCTTGCTCGTGCAGCGACAAGGCTCGGGCACCTTCGTCGGCGCGCGCATCGTGCGCCCGTTCTCGCACCTGACGAGTTTTTCCGACGAGCTGCGCGCGCGCGGCCTCGCTCCGCGCAGCGAGACACTCGCGAGCGAAAGCGGCGCGGCGACACCGGACGAATCGATGGCGCTGAACCTCGCACCCGGCGCGCGCGTCGTGCGCCTGCGCCGCTTGCGCTACGCCGGCGACGAACCGCTCGCGCTCGAACGCAGCAGCGTGCCGGCGTTCGCGCTGGCGAGCGCGCGCAGCGTGCGCGACTCGCTCTATGCCGCGCTCGACAAGCGCGGCATGCGCCCGCAGCGCGCGTTGCAGCGCCTTCGTGCGGTCGCATTCGATGCGGAAGCGGCGCGCCTGCTGCACGTGAAGAGCGGCAGCGCCGGCCTGCTGATCGAACGCCGCGGCTTCCTCGCCAACGGCCGCGCGGTCGAGCTGACCTATTCCCATTACCGCGGCGATGCCTACGACTTCGTCGCCGAACTGAAGAGCGATTGACATGCCGAACCCTGCACCGCGCGCCGCTGAAACGACATACATGTACCGCGAGGTGCGCGCGTCCGCCGCCGCGATCGCGCAGCAGATCCAGGCGAATGCGGGCGTCGTGCGCGAACTCGCCGCCGCCCTGCGCCGCGATCCGCCGCGCCTGATCGCGACCGGCGCACGCGGCAGCTCGGACAACGCGGCGACGTATGCGAAATACCTGTTCGAAACGCGCCTCGGCGTGACCACGAGTTCGGCGGCGCCTTCGGTGCAGTCGATCTACGCCGCCGAGCAGCATCTGGACGGCGCGCTGTTCGTCGCGATCTCGCAGTCCGGGCGCAGTCCCGATCTGGTCGGCCAGGCGCAGGCGGCGAAGCGCGCCGGCGCGCGCGTCGTCGCGATGGTCAATGTCGACGATTCGCCGCTGGCGCAGGCCGCCGATTTCCTGATCCCGTTGCATGCAGGTCCGGAGCGCAGCGTCGCTGCGACCAAGAGCTTCCTCTGCTCGCTCGCCGCCGTGCTGCACCTGGTCGCGGAATGGAAACAGGACGACAGCCTGCGCGCGGCGCTCGACAGCGTACCGGCCGCGCTCGACGCCGGTTGGCCGCTCGACTGGTCGGCGCTGGTCGAAGGCCTGGTCGATGCACAGAACCTGTTCGTCGTCGGTCGCGGCCTTGGTCTCGCTGCGGCGCAGGAAGCGGCGTTGAAGCTCAAGGAGACCTGCGCGCTGCATGCCGAAGCGTTCAGCGCGGCCGAAGTGCAGCATGGGCCGATGGCCCTGGTCGAACGCGATTTCCCGGTGCTGTTCTTCGCGCAGGGCGACGATACGCAGGAGAGCACGCTGGCGGTCGCGCAGAAATTCCGCGCGCGCGGTGCGCGCGTCTGGATTGCCAGCGACGGCCACGGCGAGGGCACGCTTGCCTTGCCGCCCGGGCTCGATCCGGTCTGCGCGCCGCTGGTCGCGGTGCATCGTTTCTACGGCGCGGCGAACGCGCTCGCGCTGCGGCGCGGCCGCGATCCGGATGCGCCGCCGCATCTGAACAAAGTGACCGAGACCGTTTGATGGCGAGCGCACTGATCAACGGCCGTGTGCTGACCGCGGCGGGCCTGCGCGACGATCTCGCCGTGCTGATCGAGGACGGCCGCATCGTCGCGCTGGCGGACGCGGACGCTGCGCGCACGCGCGAAGCCGAGCTGCACGATCTCGCCGGCCATGTCCTGCTGCCCGGTTTCATCGACGTGCAGGTCAACGGCGGCGGCGGCGTGCTGTTCAACGACGCACCCACGGTCGAGACGATCCGCCGCATCGGCGCTGCGCATCGGCACTACGGCACGACCGGCTTCCTGCCGACCTTGATCAGCGACGATGCCGACGTGATGCGCGCCGCGCTCGCGGCGGTAGATGCCGCGATCGAGCAGCAGGTGCCGGGTGTGCTCGGCGTCCACCTGGAAGGCCCGTACATCGCGCCGGCGCGGCGCGGCGCGCACGATCCGGCGAAGTTCCGCGTGCCGGATGCGCAGGAGATCGATCTGGTCTGTTCGCTGCGCCATGGCGTCACCGTGCTGACCCTCGCGCCCGAGCAGGTCCCGGCCGAGGTCGTGCGCGAACTCGTCGCGCGCGGCGTGATCGTCTGCATCGGCCACACCGGCGCCAGCTACGAGGCCGCGCACGCGGCGCTTGCCGCCGGCGCGCGTGGTTTTACCCATTTGTACAATGCGATGTCGCCGCTGCAGGGGCGCGCACCGGGTGTGGTCGGCGCGGCGCTGGAAGACCGCGACAGCTGGTGCGGCATCATCGTCGACGGCCACCATGTCCATCCGGCCGCGTTGCGCGCCGCCGTGGCCGCGAAACCGCGCGGCAAGCTCATGCTGGTCACCGACGCGATGCCGCCGGTCGGCGCCGCCAGCGACACCTATGTTCTGGCCGGCGCCACGATCACCTGCCGCGACGGCCGCTGCGAGACCGCCGACGGCGTGCTGGCGGGCTCGGCGCTCGACATGGCCTGCGCGGTTCGCAATACGGTCGCCACGCTCGACGTCGCGCTGGAGGAAGCGGCACGCATGGCCTCGACCTACCCGGCGGATTTTCTCGGACTTGGGCATTCGCATGGACGCATCGCCGTCGGCATGCGCGCCGATCTGGTCGAAATCGATGCCGCGTTCACCGTGCGCCGCAGCTGGATCGGCGGCGCAAGGTCCGCCTGACGCAGAGCACGCTTCGGGCACACCGTTTGTTCGACGCCGACGACGACGCGGCTGCCCGGAGACCGCCTCTTCCATGCATGCGTGGTATTCACGAGAAGAGCGCGCCGCTTTCGTTTCAGGGTTAAGGTTCGCCTAAGCCGGCGCGCCTACGCTGGCGGCCTTCATGCGGCGGCCTTTAAAGCGGCGGCCTTTTTCAAGCGGTGAATTCGCGTGCACGTACTCGTGGTCGAAGACGACGGCCTGCTCGGCCAGGGCCTCCAGGATGCACTGACGCGCTGGTCGCATACCTCGGCATGGGTGCGTGACGGCGCTGCTGCGCTCGCGGCCGTACATGCCGGTGCATTCGACGTCGCCCTGCTCGACCTCGGCCTGCCACGCGTCGCCGGGCGCACGCTCGACGGCATCGACGTGCTGAAGGCGCTGCGCCGCGAGCGCATCCATATGCCGGTGCTGATCATCACCGCGCGCGACCATGTGGCCGATCGCATCGACGGCCTCGATGCCGGCGCCGACGACTACTTGGTCAAACCGTTCCACCTCGACGAGCTTGCCGCGCGCCTGCGTGCGCTGCACCGGCGTGCACACGGCCTTGCCGGCCGCCTCGTCGAAGCGGGCGATCTGACGCTCGACACGCAGGCGCATACGGCGATCTACGCGGGGCGCCAACTCGAACTGTCGCGCAGCGAATTCCTGCTGCTGCGCACGCTCGCCGAACGCGCCGGTCGCCTCGTCACGCGCGATACCCTCGAACAGGCGATGTACGGCAACGACGGCGTCGAGAGCAATGCGCTCGAAGTGCATGTGCATACCTTGCGGCGCAAGCTGTCGCCGGAGGCGATCCGCACCGTGCGCGGCCTCGGCTATCTGCTGGTCAAGGACGCGACGCCGTGACCCGTTCGCTGAAGACGCGCATTTCCCTGCTCGTGATGGCCTGCCTGGCGGCCGTGCTGCTGCCGCTGGTCGTGCTGAGCTATCTCTTCATGATGGAGGAGATCGACGAGCTCAGCGACGCACGTCTGGCGCAGAACGCACGTACGATCAGCGCCCTGGTCGGCGACGTCGGCACGCCGGCGCCGAACGGCAACGCGGCAGTCGAGGTGGCCAACTGGCGCCGCGAACACGGCAAGCAGCCGATGACGGTGCGCGGCCACAGCTACGAGATGCAGATCGGCTTCCAGTACTGGAACGCGGCGAACCAGCTGCTGCTGAATTCGGAGAACCTCGCCGACGTGCCGCTCGACGCGGCGCCGGCCGGCTTTGCGGATATTCCGATCAATGGCCGTCATTGGCGCGTGTTCACCTTGCTCGGCGAGAACAAGGACTGGGTGCGCGTCGGCGAGCGCTTCGACAGCCGCCGCGAGATCGCGCGCGCGCTCGCGGTCGAAGCGATTGCGCCGCTGCTGATCGGGCTGCCGCTGCTCGCGTTCCTGGTTGGCTGGGCCGTGCGCCGCGGACTGGCGCCGCTGCGCGTGCTGGCCGGCAGCCTGGCCGAGCGCCGCCCGGACAAGACCGATCCGCTCGGCATGGCCGACCTGCCGCAGGAAGTCGAGCCGGTGGTCGCCGCGTTGAACGGACTTCTCAATCGCCTGCGCGTGCTGCTGCAGCACGAACGCCAGTTCACCGCGAACGCTGCGCACGAGCTGCGCACGCCGCTGGCGGGCGCCCTACTGCACGTCGAGAACGCCAAGGCGGCGACCTCGGACGCGGCGCGCGCGCAGGCGCTGCAGCAGACCACGCAGGGTCTCGACCGTCTCAGCCGCATCGTCAACCAGATGCTCGACCTCGCGCGCTGGGATTCGGCGACATCGACGCAGGCGCTGGCGGCGGTCGACCTTGGCGCCTGCCTTGAGGCGGAGCTGCAGGAACTCGACGTGCGCGTGGCCGAGAAGGATCACGAGATCGTCATCACGATCGATCCCGCCGCGCGTCTCGTCGACGGCTGGGAACCGGGCGTGCGCGCGTTGCTGCGCAACCTGCTCGACAACGCGATCCGCTACAGCTTCCCAGGCGGCCGCATCGACATCGCGATCGCGCAGGAGGACGTTGGCAGCCGGCTCTCGATCAGCGATCAAGGCCCCGGCATCGAGCCGGCGCTGCGTGCCGCGATGTTCGAGCGCTTCCGGCGCGGTCCCGAAGGCCTCAGCGACGGCAGCGGACTCGGCCTTTCGATCGTCGCGCGCATCGCCGAACTGCATCGCGCCCGGGTCGTGCTGGCGGATGCCGGTACGCAGGCGGGGTTGCGCGTCGATGTGCTGTTCCCGCCGCGCGTTTACACGCGCTGAGCCGCGGCCCCTGCGCTGCCGCCGTCGCTGCGGCCGCCGGGGCGTGCGGCTGCGCCGAGCGTCGAAAGCGCGCCATTTCGCGATGTTCGTCGCACAACCACTGCCGATGCGTTGACGGTTTTGCCGGTTGCGCGGGCGTAGGATGGCGGCGCGCTGTCAGCTGCGGCGTCCCTTTCACGTATCCCTGTGTGTCGGTACCGGGTCGCAGACCGGCCAGTGCATCCAGCCATCGAGGAATCCCGATGAATACCAGCCTCACCCTTTCGTTGAATCAACTGTCCAGCTTGATCGGTTCGCTGGCATTCCCGGATCCGGACGGCGACGACACCCTCGTGCACGGGCCCGGCGGCCCGCGTGTGCGCATCGGTGTCCTCGCCGAAGTGCGGCGCGTGACGATTTCGGTGCTGGAATGGGCCGAACGGCTGGGTGAACAAGCCACCGTGTCGGAGCACCCGTCCGAACGCGCCGGCGAGGAGAACGTGATGTTCAATGCCGGCGCGGAACCGACATCGAGCGGCGCGTCTTCGTCGAAGGACACGTCGAAGACCGACTCCGACGACTGTTCGCCGTCGGACAAGGACTGCGATCCGGGCACTAATCGTCCGATCCCGACGCACCCGCCGGCGGTCGCGATGAAAATCATCAAACCGGCGATCGAACGCTATGTTCGTGGCCTGCTCGCCCGTGATGCCGCTCCGCTGCCGGTTGCCGCGGGTTCCGGTGGAAATCCATGGCAGTTTTCAATCGACGCGGGACGCTTGCGCACGCGCAGCCTGCTGGTGGCCGGCGCGCAATTCCAGTTCGCAGCCGAGGCGACGCGGCTGGGAAGATTGCAGGCCCTGTTTCATTGGGGCGCACGCGAGTTGCTCGATCGCGGATTGCGCGGGATCGGCCACGAAGCGGCCGGCCCGCTGCAGGAAGCACACTGACGGTAGCCACGCGCGTGTTCGCCTGCATGCGCACACGCGGCGACCACGTTCGCCACGCGTCTAGTTTTCGTTGAACAGGCGCCGCGAGGCCGGGAAAAGGTCGCGCTCGATGGCCGGCAGTGCGCGCAGCGCCTTGCGCGCATCGCTCATGCGCTGTTTCGCGCGCGCCGATTCGGCCGGATCGCGCTCGCAGGCGCCGAGCAGCAGCTCCGCCTGCGGGCGCCAGATCGGATTGGAATTGCTCGCCTTGCCGAGTTCGGCCAGCGCCGCTTGCAGCAACGGCGCTGCCTCGGCGCAGCGATCCGAACCGACCAGGAAGTCTGCGTACGGCACCTTGAATCCGGCGGTCGCAACGCCCTCCGCAGCCATCGCGTCGGCCAAGGCCACGCTTCGTCGGAACAGCGTTTCGGCTTCGCCGCGATTGCCGTTCAACTGCTCGGCCAGAGCGACTTCGCGCAGTGCGAACGCGTAGCGGCTGGAACGCTCGCCGCTCAGGCGCAGCTGCAGTTCCAGCGATTGGCGCACCAGCGGCACCGCTTCGTCGGCGCGGCCCTGGTGTTCGAGCGTGCGCGCGAGGTTCTGCAGATTCATGACGTTGTTGCCGCTGCCGTCGTCGCCGCGGAATTTCGTCATCAGCTCGCGCTGCATGAGCTCCGCCTCCTTGTCGCGGCCGGCGTAGAAGAGGCTGTTCGCAAGATTTTCCTCGGCGATCGAGGTATCGGGATGATCGACGCCCAACGTGCGCTGGTAGCGCTCGACCACTTCGCGAAACAGCGGCACCGACTCGCCGTAGGCACGCTGGGTCAGGCGCACGACCGCCAGCAGGTTCAGCGTGTCCGTGATCTTCGGATGACTCTCATCGAGGCTGCTGCGGAAAATCACCAGCGCCTTCTGCCCCAGTGACTCGGCTCCCGCGAGATCGCTGCCGCTCTCGAGCAGGGCTGCAGCGAGTTCGATCTGGGTGAAACCGATCAGCGGATGCGCCAGACCATACACTTGCTGACGAATCGTCAACGCGCGCTGCAAGGCGCTCTTCGCCTCGGCGTAGCTGCCGATCGCATAGAGATTCATGCCGAGATTGTTCAGCGACGCGGCGACTTCGGGGTCGGCATCGCCGAGCACGCGTTCGCGGATCGCCAACGCACGGCGGAACTGCACGGTCGCCTCGACCGATTTGCCGCGATTCTGCAGATTGGTGCCGTAGTCGTCGACACAGCGCGCCGTCTCCACCGCATCGTTGCCGAAGCGGCGTTCGGCGCTCTCCAGCGCCGCGCGAAACGGCACTTCCGCCGCGTCGAAATTGCCGCGCTCCTGCAGCAGCGCGCCAAGGTGACCGAGGCTTTCGATGATCGCCGGATCGTCGTTCGGCAGATTGGCGCGGCGCAATTCCAGCGCCGCGCGCAGCAATGGCTCGGCCTTGTTGTATTCCGCCATCAGCGCGTGTACCTGGCCGAGCCCGTCCATGCTGTCGGCGATCGCGGACGCGTTCGTGCCGGGCGCCTGCTGCCGCACGGCGAGCGCCTCCTGCGCTAGCGGCAGGGCGCGCTGGTACAGGCCGAGCGACATGTAGCTGGTCGCGATGGTCTGCATGAAGCGCGCTCGCAAGGCCGGGTTGCCGACCTCGTTGCGGTGCAGGCGGGCGGCACCCTGGTCGAGCAGGTCCTGCGCGCTGACCGACGCGCCACGCGTGTGCGTTGGATCGGAAGCGGCGAACAATCCGACCAGGAATTCGGCGACCTCGCGCGACGCCTGCGCCTCGCTCGCCTTGCCGCGCGCCTGCCACAGCGCCATTCCAATCGCACTGCCGAGCACGATCGCGCCGATCGCCGACGCGGCGACGGCCGCCCAGTGCCGCGCGACGAATTTGCGCGTGCGGTACAGCGCGCTGTCGCGATGCGCCGCGATCGGTGCGCCGGCGAGATAGCGCTTGAGATCTTCGGCGAACGCATCGACGGTCGCGTAGCGGCGGTCGGGTTCGCGCTTGAGTGCCTTCAGCACGATCGTGTCGAGGTCGCCGCGCAATCGCCGCGGCGGCACCGGCGCGTCGGGCAGGCGCAGCTGGCTCGGCGGAATCGGGCCGGTCGAGTCGAGCACATGGCGCAGTTGATCCAGCGACGGCTCGTCGTGCAGACGGAACGGACGTTCGCCGGTCAGCAGTTCGTACAGCAGGCAGCCGAGCGCGTAGACGTCCGTCGTCGTCGTCACCGGCTCGCCGCGCAATTGTTCGGGCGCCGCATAAGCTGGCGTCAGCGGACGGTCCACGGTCGGCGCCGCGTTGCCATGCTCCTGCTCGCCGAGCAGGCGCGCGATGCCGAAGTCGAGCAGCTTGACGTCGCCATTGGCGCTGACCAGCACGTTGGAAGGCTTCAGGTCGCTGTGCACGACCAGCTGGCGATGCGCGAACTGCACCGCCGCGCAGATGCCGAAGAACAGGCGCAGGCGTTCTTCCAGCGTGCTGCGCTGCTCGGCGCAGTGGCGCGGCAGCGGCACGCCGTCGACATGCTCCATGACGAAGTACGGGCGGCCGTCCGGCGCGATGCCGCCGTCGATCAGGCTGGCGATATTGCGGTGCGCGAGCCGCGCGAGGATCTGCCGTTCGCGCAGGAAGCGCGCGAGCACGGCTTCGCTGTCCATGCCGCGCTTGATCAGCTTCAGCGCCGCCTGCTGTTCGAACTGGCCGTCGGCGCGCTCGACCAGGAACACCAGGCCCATGCCGCCGCGACCGATCTCGCGCACGACGCGCCAGGCGCCGATCAGCTGGCCATCGAGCGAGGCGTTCCATTCGACCCAGTCAGCCGCGGCGCGGCCGCGCAGGTCCTGCGCGTGCTCGTCGAACGTGTCGCCGAGGGCGTCGGCGGCGAGCATCGCGTCGACTTCGCGGCGCAGTTCGGCGTCGCCGGCGCACTCCTGCTCGAGCAGCGCCGCACGTTCGGCCGGCGCCAGCTCGACCGCGCGCTCAAAGATCGCGCTGATCCGCTGCCAGCGCGTGCGGTCCATCGGTTCCGTCCTGCTGCCCGAGCTGTTGCACCAGATACGCGCGCGCCGAACGCCAGCGGCGGAAGGCGGTGCGCACGTTGACGTTCTGCAGCTGCGCGATCTCTTCCAGCGTGAGTCCGCCGAAGACGTGCCACTCGACCAGCTGGCCGGCGCTCTCGTCGAGTTTGGCCAGATCGCCGAGCGCGCGGTCGAGCGCGAGCACCTCGAACAGGTTGCCGCCGCCGGCAGGCGCGTTTTCCGAATCGGCGCTGAGCGTGGTGAACGCGACATCGCCGCCGCGCTTGTAACGCGAGCGATTGCGCGCGTGGTCGACCAGCACCTGACGCATCGCGCGTGCGGCGAGCGAGAGGAAATGCGCGCGCGAATAGCCTTCCGACTCGCGCACCGACGCGAGCTTCAGATAGGTTTCATTGATCAAGGCGGTCGTATCGAGCGTGGCCGGGCTGCCGGCCTGACGCCGGCGCTTGCGCGCGATGCGGCGCAGCTCTTCGTAGACCAGCGCGAACAATTGATCGGCCTGACGCGGCCCGGTCGCAGGAGTCGGTGACTCGGTCATCCGAAAGTGCCCCCGCGGCACCATGAGTGGTTGCGCGGACTATAGGCGCGGCCCGCTGTGCCGACAAGCGACACGCAAGAAAAAGGCGGGCCCGTCGCCGGTACCCGCCTCGATGTTGCGCAGATTAGAAAAATTTACTTCGCTTCTTTTTCCATCAGCTTGTCGACCAGGCTCGCCGGCACTTCGTCGTAGTGGTCGAACTCCATCGTGAACGTGCCGCGGCCGCGCGTGGCCGAGCGCAGGAAGTTGATGTAGCCGAACATTTCCGCGAGCGGAACGAAGCCCTGCACGAACGCCTGCTGGCCTTTCTGGCCCTGGTCGCTGACCGTGCCGCGGCGGCGGTTGATGTCGCCGATGATGTCGCCGAGGAATTCAGCCTCGGTGACGACCTCGATGCGCATCGACGGTTCCAGCAGCTTCGGCCGGCTCATCTTGTGCGCTTCGCGGAACATCTGCTTGCCGGCGATTTCGAACGCGAGCGCGGACGAGTCGACGTCGTGGTACTTGCCGTCGATCAGGCGCGCATTGAAGTC
>Ga0247776_10000076_pt1 | contig 24940 bp, 24 predicted proteins | sample UWRJL199509C5_FD_179912 | JGI IMG/M metagenome (GOLD analysis project Ga0247776, IMG submission 179912) | Plant litter microbial communities from Arlington Agricultural Research Station in Wisconsin, United States - UWRJ-L199-509C-5 | ecosystem: Environmental > Terrestrial > Plant litter >...
TGCCTGACCCGACGGAACCTCCCCTCGCCGGTCCGGTCTGACACGCACTTGCCAACTCTCTCGAAGCCCGCTTCAAACCGAATCCCCAATCCCCATTCCCCAATCCCGGCCTCCCCATGAGCAACCCGCAACGCGTACTCCCCTGGATGGCTGCCTTTCTGATCGCGGTCGGACTGCTCGGCGCCGCGCTCGCGCCGCGCCTGCTGGCGATCTTCGCGGCGAATCCGTTCTTCAACGGCGTGATCCTCGCCGTGCTCGCGGCCGGCATCGTGGTGAATTTGCGCCAGGTGTTCGTGCTCTCGCGCGACGTCGCCTGGATCGATGCGTTCCGCCGCTCCAATCCCGAGCAGCGCGCGCCCGGCAAACCGCGGCTGCTCGCGCCGATGGCGCGCATGCTCGACGGACGCGAGCGCGGCCGTGCGGCGCTTTCGGCACCTTCGATGCGCACGATCCTCGACAGCGTGCAGCTGCGCCTGGAGGAATCGCGCGATCTGTCGCGCTACCTGATCAGCCTGGCGATCTTCCTCGGCCTGCTCGGCACGTTCTGGGGCCTTTTGGTGACGATCCGTTCGGTCGCCGACATCATCGGCACGCTCAACGTCGGCAACGATGCGATGACGATGTTCGGCGCGCTGAAACAGAACCTCGAGCAGCCGCTTGGCGGCATGTCGACGAGCTTTTCGACGTCGCTGTTCGGCCTCGCCAGCTCCCTGGTGATCGGCTTTCTCGACCTGCAGGCCGGGCACGCGCAAAACCGCTTCTACAACGAACTGGAAGAATGGCTCTCCGGCATGACGCGCCTCGCTTCGGGTTCCACTTTCGAAGCCGACGCCTCGGTACCGGCGTATGTGCAGGCGCTGCTCGAACAAACCGCCGACGGCCTCGATCGCATGCAGCGTGCGATCGTCGAGAACGAGCGCGAACGCCACGGTACCAGCCAGCAGCTCGGCGAACTAGCCGCGCAGCTCGGCCGCCTGACCGATCTGATCGGCCGCGACGCACGCGAGCGCCAGGCCGCCGTGGGCGTACAGGACGAACTCAAGAACGTGCTGCGCCAACTCGCCAGCCAGGGCACGCCGGATGCACGCTTCTCCGATGAGCTGCGCAGCGAACTGCGCCTGCTCTCGCGCACGATCGCAGCGGCGCTCGAAGGACAGCGTCCGCGCACAGCCGCGCCGCCGGCGCCGATGACGGCCGAGCGCGAGCCGCGCCGGTGAGCAGCCGGCTGCGCCGCCGCCGCACGTTCGACATCTGGCCGGGCTTCGTCGACGCGCTGACGTCGCTGATCATGGTGATGATCTTCGTGATGCTGCTGTTCGCGATCGGCCAGTTCGTGCTGACCGATACGCTGGCCGGCAAGAACCGTGCGCTCGATGCGCTCAACGCGAAAGTGGCTGAACTCGCGAATACGCTGTCGTTGAACGAGGAGCAGAAGCTCGCCCTGGACGCACGCGCGAAGGAGCTGGCGGCCTCGCTGGGTTCGGCCAGCAGCGAACGCGATCAGGCGAAAACGGCGCTCGATGCCGCAACCAGCGAGGCCGCGAAACTCAACATGGATGTCGCTGCGCTGACCGAACTGAAGCAGCAGCTCGAAGCCGAGGTGGCGCGCCTCGCCGCCCAGCTCGATACCTCCAAGCAGGACATGGTCAAGCAGACCGAACTCACCTCGGCTGCCAGTGCGCAAGTCGAGCTGCTCAATCGGCAGCTCGCCGCGTTGAACGATCAGCTCGCCAAGATCCAGGCCGCGCTCGATCTTTCCAGCAAGGACGCCAAGGCGAAGGACGCAAAGATCGCCGACCTCGGCAAACAGCTCAACATCGCGCTGGCGCAGCGCGTCGGCGAACTCGAACGCTACCGCTCCGAATTCTTCGGCAAGCTGCGCCAGGCGCTCGGCGAGCGCAGCGACGTGCGTGTCGTCGGCGACCGCTTCGTGGTGCCGACCGATATCCTGTTCGACTCCGGCTCGGCCGATCTCGGCCTCGAGGCACAGGCGCGCCTCGCGACGCTCGCCGAAACGGTCAAGGAAGTCGCCGCCGAGATTCCGTCGAGCATCGACTGGGTGTTGCGTATCGACGGCCACACCGACAAGCGCGCGATCAACACGCCGCGGTTTCCGTCGAACTGGGAGCTGTCGAGCGCACGCGCGGTGTCGATCGTGAAGTACCTCGTCGTGCAGGGCATTCCGGCGCATCGGCTGTCCGCCAACGGCTTCGGCTCGTTCCAGCCGCTGGACGAGGCCGATACGCCGGAGGCGTATGCGAAGAACCGGCGCATCGAGTTGCAGTTGACCAACCGTTAGAGCGCGTCGCTCTTATGCCGTGATTCCCGCGCACGCGGAATCCATTTTGCCGGGAGAGATTCACTCTCCCCCTTCTCGACGAAATTTTGTCGCCCGAAGCCGATGGATTCGCGCTTGCGCGGAATGACGCCGAGCTCAAGGTTTGGCGGCGGAACGTACCGGCGCCGCCTCGCGCTGGCTCACCATCACGCTGCCGAGGATCAGCGCCGCCGCGATCAGCATCGTCGGTGTCGGCGCCTCGCCGAGCAGCAGCCACGCCCAGGCGACGCCGAAGATCGGCACCAGATACGTATTGGTCGACGCGCGCGATGCGCTCACGCGCTGGATCAGATGGAAGAACACGGCGTAGGCGATGCCCGTGCACAGAATGCCGAGCGCGATCGCACTCAGCCACGAGCCGAGCGGTGGCGGCGCGGCTGGCCAGGCGACCAGCGCGAACGGGGCCAGCATCAGCGCAGCGCAGCCCAAGGTTGCTGCGACCGCGGCCAGCGGCGGAACGTCAGCGAGCCAGCGCTTGGTGAAATTGACCGCGAAACCGTAGCAGAGCGAGGCGGCCGTGCCGGCGAGCGCGGCCGCGCCGACGTTGTCGCCCTGCGTCTTGCCGCTGGCGAGCACGACGACTCCGACGAAGCCGGCGACCAGCGCAATCGCGCGCCGCGGCCCGATGCGATCGCCATACACGAGGAACGCGATCAGCGCCGTGAACAGCACCGTCATACTGTTGGCGATCGCGCCGATGCCGGCCGGTGCGCGCTCGGCGCCCCAGGCAAACAGCGAGAACGGAATCGCCGAATTCAGCGCGCCGACGATCGCGAAGCGCCGCCAGTGCATCGGGGTCAGACGTGCGCGCGCCTGCCACAGGAACGGCAGCAGGATCAGTGCACCGAGCACGATGCGCACTTCGACCAGCGCGAACGGGCCGAAGTCCGCCGCAGCGATGCGCATGAACAGGAACGAGCTGCCCCAGATGGCGCCGAGCACGGTCAGCTCCACGCTGATGAGCCAGTTCGCGATCGGTGCGGGCGTGCTGCCAGTGGCGACCGTGTCGCCAGGAAGCTTGGGTTGCATGCACGCGCCTCGTGAAAAAGGGCGGCGATTATCGCGCGATCGGCACGGCGATGCTTCGCCGGCAGACGAAGCATCTGGGCGCGCGCCACGCTACCCTGCCCGCATGCACGCACCGGTGACTCCCCATCAGCTCGCCGAATTCGGACAAGCGCTCGCCGAACCCGCGCGTGCGGCCATCCTGCTTGCCTTGATCGACGATCGCGCGCGCCCGGCCGGTGAGCTTGCGCACATCGCACGGGTGACGGCGGCGACGGCGAGCGCGCATTTGCGCCAGCTGTGCGACAAGGGTCTGCTTGCCGTGCACGCGCGGGGCCGCCATCGCTACTACCGGCTCGCCAATGAGGATGTCGCGCACTTGGTCGAGATGCTGGCGATCGCCAGCGAGCGCATCGCGCCCCGAGCGCCGGCATGCGCGGATACCGCGTTCGTACGGGCGCGCACGTGTTACCACCATCTGGCCGGCCGCGTCGGCGTCGCGCTGTTCGAACGGCTGCGAGCCGAAGGCGGACTGGAGCTGGCGACCGATTCGATCCGCCTCAACGCCAACGGCGCCCACTTGCTGTGCGGGGCTGGACTGGTCGACGACGACGCGCAGCTGCTGCGCCTGCACGGCCGCACCTGTGTCGACTGGACCGAGCGCCGGCTGCATTTGTCCGGACCACTCGGTACCCACCTCGCTGCGCGTTCCATCGCGTGCGGCTGGCTGCGCCCGCAACGCGGCAACCGTGCGCTGCGCGTCAGCCCGCGCGGACACGCAGGGCTGCACGCGCTCGGTATCGAATTGAACTGAGCCGACGCCGACGTTGGGCGGATCAGCCCAGCTTTCCGCAGCGCACATGGAAGTCCCAACTCACCGCGCGCGCGCCCTCGCCCCAGGCCGCGCGCAAGTCGTGCTCGATCAGCTCGACCGGGTCCGCGCCGATGTCGTTGCGATAGCGCTGCGTCGCCGACCACGAGCGCAAATAAGCGAGAAACTGCTCGACATTCCAGCCGACCGACATGTCGAAAGCAGGCGTCGCGACCGTATCGAACGGAAACGGAATCGTCGCGTAGCCGGTTTCGACGAGTGCGCGCTCCGGCGGCCAGTACGGTCCGACGAGCTCGACATAGACGCGGTCCTTCAGCCGATCGATCGCCGGCGTCACGCGGCAGTCCGAATATGCCCATGCCGCGAACAGGCCGTGTGGCTTCAGCACGCGCCGCACTTCGGCGAAAAAAGCGTCGAACTCGAACCAGTGCAGCGCCTGCGCGACCGTGACCAGGCTCGCGCTGCGATCCGGCAGCGAGCAGTGTTCGGCCGACTCGACGCGGTAATCGATATTCGCGCGCGCCTCGGCATTGTCGATCTGGTTCGCACTGGGATCGCGCGCGTGCACACGCGCGAAGCACGCGGCCAGCGCGACACTGGCCTGGCCGTTGCCGCAGCCGGCGTCCCAGACCAGGCCGCGATCCGGCGCCGCATGCGCGAGCCAGTCGAACAGCGCGTCCGGATACCGCGGACGCGCGTCACGATAGTCGGATGCGTGGCCGGAGAAGTGATCCTTGAACGTCACCGTGCGGATTCCCGTTTTCGGCGCACGGGCGTGTCGACGCGCAGTGATTGCCCCGGCGCGAGCGTGCCGAGCGCGTAATCGCCGATGCGTTCGCGGATCAGGCGCAGAGTCGGCAAGCCGACCGCGGCGGTCATCCGGCGCACCTGGCGGTTGCGGCCTTCGCGGATACTCAGCCGGATCCATGCATCCGCGACGTTCTTGCGAAAACGGATCGGCGGATCGCGCGGCCACAGCCGGGCCGGTGCCGTATCCAGTGCCGCCGCAGCGGCCGGCAGGGTCATGCCGTCGGCGAGCGGAACGCCCTTGCGCAATGCTTCGAGCTGCGCATCGGAAGGCGAGCCTTCGACCTGCACCAGATAGGTCTTTTCAAGCTTGTGCAATGGATCGGTGAGGCGATGCGCCAGCGCGCCGTCATCGGTCAGGATCAGCAGGCCTTCGCTGTCGTAGTCCAGCCGTCCAGCCGCATAAACGTCCGTTTCTTCGACGAACTCGGCCAGTGTGCGCCGCGGCGGCGTGCTACGGTCGGTGAACTGCGACAGCACGCCGTAGGGTTTGTTGAACAGGATCAGCATGACACGGCAGCACCGTGCGATCGGTTGGGCCGCAGCGACGATTCCGCACAGCGCGCCTGGCGACGCCCCGAGCCCCTGTGTCCGCAGGCGGGGGTTATCGGAGGCTGCGTCGCCGGTCTCAGCGCTTGTCGGCGGGCTGCTGGAAAATCTGGTCGCCGGCTGGTTTGACGAACTTCAGCGTCATGCGATCGGACTCGCCGATCGCGAGGTACTTGTCCTTATCCTGATCCTTCAGCGCCAGGGTCGGCGGCAGCGTCCAGACGCCCTCCGGGTAGTCCTTGGTGTCCTTCGGATTCGCGTTGATCTCGCTCTGGTCGGCCAGTTTGAAACCGGCGTCGGTGGCGAGTTTGATCACATAGTCCTGCGGCAGGTAGCCGGATTTCTTGATCTTCTCGAGATCGGCACCGGCCGCCGCACGGTGATCGACCACGCCGAGCGTGCCACCCGGCTTCAACACGTCGAAGAACGCCTTGAACATCAGCGGGGCGGTGTCGGCCATGACCCAGTTGTGCACGTTGCGGAAGGTCAGCACGGTGTCGGCCGACGCCGGCGCACCGAATGCCGGCGCCTTCGGATCGAACTCCAGCACCTTCGCTTCGCCGTATTCGGTCGCATCGCCGTCGAACATCTTCTGCAGCGCGCTCTTGTCCTGCGCTGCTTCACCTTGCGGATTCTTCGGCTGGGTGATCGCGGCAATGTAGCTGCCGTTGCCCTTCAGCAGCGGCGCGAGGACTTCGGAGTACCACCCGGCACCGGGGGTGATCTCGATCAGCGTGCCGCCGGGCTTGACGCCGAAGAAGTCGAGTGTCTGCTTCGGGTGGCGGTACTGGTCGCGCGCCTTGTTCGTATCGGAGCGCCAGCTACCGGCGAGCACCTGGTCGAGCTTTGCACCGAAGACATCCCCCGCACTTTGCGGCGGCGGCGGCTGCGCGGGCTGGTCGACCGGCGCGGCGGCGGTTGACGCAGCGGCTTTAGGCGGTGCGGAATCGTTCGAGCCGCAAGCGGCCAGCGCGATAGCCAGCGGCAACAGGCAGACAAGCTTGTTCATGCGTGCATCCTCGATTGGCGGTGCCGCGCGGCGCGCGTCAGGGGGCCGCGAGAGTAGCACAAGCGGTCGATCGCCCAATCGCAGCCGAATATCTCCGGCCGGGGTTACGCGCGATTCATCCTGGCACGCGCAATTTGGATCGGTGGACAAGGCCCAAGCGTTCACTCGAATCGATCAAACCTCACCGCGCGCATGCGCAAAGGAGCGTCACATGCTGCACTACGCCATCGTATTCCTGGTGATCGCACTGATTGCCGCCGTGCTCGGTTTCGGCGGTATCGCCGGTACGGCCGCCGGCATCGCGAAGATTCTGTTCCTGGTGTTCCTGGTCCTGTTCGTCGTTTCGCTGGTGATGGGACGCCGCGGACCACGTGTTTGACGGCAACCTCGTCGATCGAATCTGCGGCGTGAGTCCGACTCGGCGACCCCGGGTCAATCGGGCAGACGTGCCGACGCCGGGTAGGGCGGCACGTCGACCTGTTCGCCGGCGCGGAAGATCGCAAGCAAGCCCTGCCACCAAACGGCATCGAAGATTTCGGGATGCACGGCGAGCAGGCCATCGCGCAGATGCGGCGGCAGTCCCAAGAAGCGCGGAAACTGTTCCGGGAATACATCGTTCTGATGCACGCTGAGCCAGTCTTCGAGCGGGCGCGTTTCGTCCTCCTCGCTCGCCTCCGGCAGCTTGCGGAACCGGCATTGCTCGACCAGGCACAGTTCGTCGTAGTCGTAGAAGATCGCGCGGCCGATGCGTGAGACGCCGAAGTTCTTCAGCAGCAGGTCGCCGGGAAAGATATTGCTGCGCGCCAGATCCTTGATCGCCTGGCCGTAGTCGAGCACCGCACGCAGCGCGGCATCCGCCGGCGCCTCGCGTGCATACAGATTCAGCGGACGCAGGCGGCGTTCGATGTAGCAGTGGCGCACCACTAGTTCCTCGCCGTCGACCTCGACCGTCTCGGCGCATTCGGTGAGCAGCTCGGCCAGCATGTCCGGATCGACCTGCCGCAACGGAAAGCGCAGATCGCGAAATTCCTGCGCGTCGACGAGCCGGCCGACGCGGTCGTAGCGAAACACCAGCTGGTATTTTTCTTCGACCTGCCGCCGCGCGATGTCTTTCGGATAGGCAAAGCGGTCGCGGATCAATTTGATCACGACCGGATAATCCTTCGGCGTGAATACCGCCATGACCATGCCGCGCTCGCCGTCGGCGCGCACCAGGCGTTCCTGCGGATGCTCGGCGAGATGGCGGAACAGATGCCGGTAGCGTTCGGTCTTGCCCTGCTTGGCGCGGCCGAGCACGGTATAGAGCTCGCCAACCGGTTTGTGCGGCATCAATGCTTCGAGGAACAGCACCGTGTCGCCGATCGTCGGCAGATCCGCATGGAAATAGCTGCGCGCATAGCCGAACAGCAACGAGATCTGGTTGAGATTGGTCAACACCGCGTCGGCGCGCACCCCGTGCGTCGTACTGACCAGCGCGATCACCAGCGGCGTGCCCTCGTCGCCGTCGCGGATACGACCGACCAGGTAAGCGCGGCGCTCGCGATAGAACACCGTGCGCAACAGTTCAATGCCGAGCAGCGGCACGCCGTCCTCGATCGTGCGCTCCGCGAGTTCGTGCGCGACCGCGCGTGCGCAGCGCGCGCGATCGGCATAGCCGTTCGCAAATGTGTAGTCCTGCAGCAGGTTCGCGCAGATCTCGGCGAGATCGCCCTCGCCGCCGTAGCGGTTCATTGCAACCGTCTCGACGATGCCGGCGGTCGGCTCGATGCCGAGCGCGATGAATTCTGTTTGCGCATCGACGCCGCGCGTACGGAAGAATCGGCGTGACAACGTGTTGAAGAACGTCTTGGTGAGTTCCTTGTCGATCAGCGGTTCGATCTGCGCCGCGAACTCATTGCGGATCGACGCCCACAACGTGCGCGAGCGCACGCGATCGTCGAGCAGGCGTTCGAGGCGCTCGAGTGTCTCGCCGACGCAGACGTCGTACAGATCGATACGCGCGACCGCGTCGACCTGCGCCGCGTGCCAGTCGCGCTGTTCGAAATGCCGCTTCGCGCGCCGCGTAATGTCGGCGAAGCGCTCGTTGTAGTCGAGGAATGCGTCGAGGATCAGCGCGGCGGCGCGGGCTTGCATGCTGGTCGCGACCGCGTGCGACACGCTGGCGATGGACGGCGTCATGGCAGCAGTCTAGCGCGCCGCCGCTGTATCCTGGCAGCTGCCGCTCAAGACCAAAAAAAGGGGCGCCGCAGCGCCCCCTTTGCAGCGCGATGGACTCGGGGTCACATCGCCGCGATCAAGCGATCGCCGAACTCCGAACACTTCACCTCGGTCGCGCCTTCCATCAGGCGGGCGAAGTCGTAGGTCACGAATTTCGCGCCGATCGCCTTGTCCATCGCGGCGATGAGCGCGTCGGCGGCTTCGGTCCAGCCCATGTAGCGCAGCATCATCTCGCCGGAGAGGATCACCGAGCCCGGATTGACCTTGTCGAGGCCGGCGTACTTCGGCGCGGTGCCGTGGGTCGCCTCGAACACCGCGTGGCCGGTCACGTAGTTGATGTTGCCGCCCGGCGCGATGCCGATGCCGCCGACTTGTGCAGCGAGCGCGTCGGAGAGGTAGTCGCCGTTGAGATTCAGCGTGGCGACGACGTCGTACTCGGCTGGTCGCAACAGGATCTGCTGCAGGAACGCATCGGCGATCGCATCCTTGACTACGATGTCCTTGCCGGTCTTCGGGTTCTTGAACGAGCACCACGGACCGCCGTCGATTTCGGTCGCGCCGAATTCCTTCTGCGCCAGCGCATAGCCCCAGTCGCGAAACGCGCCTTCGGTGAACTTCATGATGTTGCCCTTGTGCACCAGGGTCACCGACTTGCGGTCGTTGTCGACCGCGTATTTCAATGCGGCACGCACGAGGCGTTCGGTGCCGTCCTTCGAGACCGGCTTGATGCCGAAGCCGGACGTCTCCGGGAAGCGCACCTTCTTGTAGCGGTCCGGGAAGTTCTCCTTCAGCAGCGTGGCGAACTTTTTCGCATCGTCCGTGCCTTCCTGGAATTCGATGCCGGCGTAGATGTCTTCGGTGTTCTCGCGGTAGATCGTCATGTCGATCTTGGACGGGTCCTTCACCGGCGAAGGCACGCCCTTGAACCAGCGCACCGGACGCACGCACGCGTACAGGTCGAGCATCTGGCGCAGCGCCACGTTGAGCGAACGGATGCCGCCGCCGACCGGCGTGGTCAACGGTCCCTTGATCGAGACGAGGAAGTCGCGGCAGGCCGTCACGGTCGCGTCGGGCAGCCAGTTGCCGGTCTGGTTGAACGCCTTCTCGCCGGCCAGCACTTCCATCCAGTGGATCTTGCGCTGGCCACCGTACGACTTGGCGACCGCAGCGTCGAGCACGCGCACGCTGGCGCGCCAGATGTCCGGGCCGGTGCCGTCGCCCTCGATGAAGGGCACGACCGGGTTGTGCGGCACGTCGAGGACGCCGTTCGCGATGGTGATCTTGGCGCCGCCCGGCGGCGGCGTAAGTACGGATTCCGTCATTGATTTCTCCAGGGTATGCGGGCCGCGCGGGCGGACGCCCGGATCGCGGCAGAGCAGTCGCCCATTGTCGCGCGTTCGCGCCGATCAATGAAGCGGGCCGCTGCGCCCGGCCTGCCGTCCGCTTCGCTGCAGCGCGGCATCCGCGCCCGTGTGCCGCGTGCTAGTTTGTGGAAAAGTGAACCACGACACGGTTGCGCGTTGCGCTCCAGGCAAGGAGCTATGCCGCGTTTCCGTCCCATCCAGAGAGAATTCCATGCGCATCGGCATCGTCGTCGACGCGGCCTGCGACCTGCCGGCCAAGTTTCTCGAGCAGCAAGGCATCATCGTGCTGCCGTTCACGCTGCGCCTCGATGACGAAGTGCTCGTCGACGATCGCGACGCGGCGACCCTGCAGCGCTATCTCGCCGGAAACCTCGGCGCGCGCGGACATTCCGCCGAAACCGAGCCCTACAGCGTCGAGCAGATCCGCGACCTGTTCCTCGGCCGGCTCGTGCTCGACTACGACTGCGTGTTCTGCCTGACCATCACCGCGACGCGCAGCCCGACGCATGCGCGCGCCAGTCAGGCCAGCTTCGCTATCTTGAAGGACTACCGCCCGATCCGCCGCGATGCGAACGTGGCGGGCCCGTTCCTGATGCGCGTGATCGACACCGAAAACCTGTTCGCTGCCGAAGGTGTCGCCACCGTGGAGGCGGTACGCCTGCGCGCGTCCGGCGAGAGCCCCGGCCGCATCCGCGAGCGTCTCGAACTGATTGCGCGCAATACGTATGGCTACATGCTGCCGCGTGACCTGTACTACCTGCGTGCGCGCGCGCAGAAAAAGGGCGACCGCAGCGTCGGTTGGCTGACCGCCGCGCTCGGCACCGCGCTCGATATCAAGCCGTTGTTGCGCGGCTACCGCGGCGATACCGGACCGGTCGCCAAAGTGCGTGGATTCGAGCACGGGGCGCAGACACTGTTCGATCACGTCGGCACGCGCGTGCGCGCGGGCCTGCTGACACCGACGCTCTGCGTCAGCTACGGCGGCGACCTCGCCGAGCTCGCCGCGCTGCCCGGCTACGCGGCGCTGAAGGCGGTCTGCGCGGAGTACGCGGTCGATGTCTTCGAAAGTCCGATGAGCATGACCGGGATGATCAACGTCGGCACGGGCGCGGTCACGCTGGGGTTCGCCGCGGACGAGTACGAGGCGGCGTTCTGACCTGCGCCTATGAAAAGGGCGCGGATCGCTCCGCGCCCTCGTCGATACGCATCCGCGGTTGCCAGCCATCCATGGCCGGTGCGGAACGCATTCGTTCTGATGGTACTTACTTGACGCTGAAATCCTTCGTCGCTGCCGACTTGTCGTCGAGCGAAATCTCGACCTTGTAGTCGCCGGCCGGCCAGCCGTCGGGCTTGCTGATGTGGAAAGCGGTCACGGCCGCGCCGGTCGGCACGATCGTCTGGCTCGATTCGTTGACCGTCTGGCCGTCCTGGTAGGTCCACTTCGCGGTCAGCTTGGCGCTCGGCGCCGTGCCGGTCGTCGAGACCGCTGCATAGATCGTGTCCTTGGCGCCGAACGCGGTGGTCGGCGTGGTGACCTTCTGCGTGGTCGCGTCGACGGCATTGCCGAGATCGACAGAAGCCACGGCGACCGGAGCCGGCGCGGGAGCCGGCGGCGGTGCGGCCGGTGCCGGAGCTGGTGCCGGTGTCGCGACCGGAGGCGGCGGCGCGGGTTCTTCCTTCTTGCCGCAGGCGCCGAGTGCGAGCGCTGCGGCCAGAGCGACGATCAGAGAGACTTGCTGGCTGCGTTGGATCTTCATCGTCGTAACCTCCGGTGATTAGGCTTCGGAACCCGCGTCCGCGGGAAGCTTGAGGACCTGACCCGGCTGGATCAGATCGGGATTGTCGAGCTGGTCGCGATTCGCCTCGAAAATCTCGCGCCAGCGATTCGCGTTGCCGTACACCTTCTTCGCGATCTTCGACAGGCTGTCGCCTTTCGCGACCGTGTACGTCGTGGGGGCGGCGACCTCGGCGGTCGACTGCACACCCGCCTGCACATTGCTGAAATCCGCCTTCGGTGGCGGTGGGGCGGTCGTCTCGACGCCGCTCTGCACGTTCGAAAAATTCGGTTTGTTCGGGTCGTTCCCCATCGTCCGGTCTCCTCCGCTACGAAACCCCACATTACACCCGTCCGCGCTTAACCGCGACTTAGCGTAGGGTCGCCGCAAACCGTTACAAATCGCATCGTGACGAGCATATGGCAGCGTCTTGTTGTAGACGCTGGCTCTTCCAGCGCGCGGCGAACGGCGCCGCTTTCAGGCTCTATTGCCGCGCCCCGCGCGGATTCGGCGCCTCGCCGGCCTCGGTACTGCGCCAGGGATTGATGTCGAGCCCGCCGCGTCGCGTGTAGCGCGCATAGACCTGCAACCGCGTCGGCGCGCAGCGCTGCATCAGGTCGACGAAGATGCGCTCGACGCAATGCTCGTGGAAGCCGGCATGCTCGCGGAACGAAACCAGATAGCGCAGCAGGCCGGCGCGATCGATGCGTGGCCCGACGTAGCGAATCTGCACGCTGGCCCAGTCCGGCTGGCCGGTCACCGGGCAGTTCGATTTGAGCAGATGCGACAGCAGCGTCTCCTCGACGCGGGTGGCGGCGGCGACCTGCAGATGGACCGCGTTCGGCGCCGCGTAGTCGTCGATCGCGATCGGCAGATCGTCGACTAATTCGCCGTCCAGTTCCTGCACGGCGGCTTGCGCGAAGCGATGGGCCGGCGTCAGTGCGACCGCGACCGTGCTGCCGGCCGCAGCCGAAAGATCGCGCGCGAGCTGCGTGCGCACGGCTTCGACATCCGCGATGCGTTCCTGGTTGTAGCTGTTGAGGTACAGCTTCAGCGACTTCGATTCGATCAGGTTCGGCGACTGTGCCGGCACGCGGCATTCCGCCAACGCAACGACGGGTTTGCCGTGCGCATCGAGCCAGGACAGTTCGTAGGCATTCCATATATCGACGCCGTGAAATGGCAGCGTGCCCACGATGCCGAGTTCGGCGCGATTCGGCGCACGCGCGATCGGGAACAGCAGCGTCGCGTCGTAGTGGCTTGGGTAGGGCGTGCTCCGGCCGAGCAGGGAATCGTGAGGGGCGTTCATGGGGTCGGCATTGTAGGGGCGTGCCGACGCCGACGCAGTATTGGTCGCCTGCATGGCGACGCGCCTGTGCCGCCTCCGTCGCCTGGCCGCGGCGCTCGGTGTTGCGGCCTGCGCCGCAACCGTTCGGGTACAGACCACACGCGCAGGCGCACGCAGCGCGATCACGCGCGATGGTCGCGCGCCAGGTAGTCTTCGCTCTGCATCTCGATCAGACGCGATTCGGTACGCGAGAACTCCGCGCGCAGACGCTCGCCGTCGTACAGCTCGACGATCGGCGCGGCCGCGGACAACACCAGGTTCACCCCGCGGTCGTAGACCTCGTCGACGAGTTCGATGAAGCGGCGCGCGGCGTCGTCGGTCTGCGGCGTGAACTCGGGAACGTTGGAGACCAGGATCGTGTGGTACGCCTTGGCCAGCTCGATGTAGTCCGCCACCGCGCGCGGCCCTTCGCAGAGCGCTTCGAAGGTGAACCAGATCGCGCCGTCCGCTTCGCGATGGACCGCGATATCGCGTTCGTTCAAGCTCATCGAGAAATCGCGCCGCAGCTCGCCGCGCGCGACGCGATTGAACGCCGCCTGCATCGCGCGTTCGGCGTTCGCGCCGGGCGGCGTGTAGTACACCGGCGCCTGCTTCAGCGCGCGCAGGCGCCAGTCCTGCTGGGACACCAGTTCGACGATCTCGCAGTGCTGCTCGATCAGGGCGATCGCCGGCAGAAAGCGTTCGCGCTGCAGGCCGCCTTTGTACAACTCCGTCGGCGCCGTGTTCGACGTGGTGACCAGCACCACGCCGCGCTCGAACAGCGCGCGCAGCAGGTTGCCGAGAATCATCGCATCGCCGATGTCGCCGACGAAGAATTCGTCGAGCACCAGCAGCCGCACTTCGCCGGCGATGCGCGCGGCAACCTCGAGCAGCGGATCGCTGCGGCCTTCGAGCGTGCGCAGCTGCGCATGCACGTCCTGCATGAAGCGGTGGAAGTGCACACGGCGCTTCGCTGCGATCGGCGCGGCCTCGAAGAACAGGTCGCACAGGAACGTCTTGCCGCGACCGACGCGCCCCCACAGATAGATTCCGAGCGGCGCATCGACATCGCGGCTGCGCAGGCGCTGCCACAACGTCGGCGCACGCGCCTGCGCAAGCTCCCGCCAGAGGCGATCGAAGGCCGCGAGCGCGCCGGCCTGCGCCGGATCGTCCTGCCATTCGCCCCCGGTAACCCCGGCGCGGTAGCGCGCACTCGGCATCGCTGCGTGCACCGCGTTGGAAGCGCTCATGCGGCGTGCGGCGGCAGGTTGCCGGCGACCGCATCCTTGACCAGGTTGCGCAGTTCGAGCAGGCGCCGATGGAAGAAGTGGCTGGTCTCGGGCATGCGCACGAGCTGAGGCGGCGGCTGTACGCTCCCGGCCCATGCAAACACCGCAGCCGGATCGACGACCTCGTCCGCCTCGCCCTGCACGATCAGCCATGGACACGCCGGTGCCGCGATGCCGCTGAAATCCTGGCGCCCGACCGGCGGCGCGATGAGGATCAGCTGCGCCGGCTGCAAACGCGCCGTCGCGCGCAACGCGACGTAGCTGCCGAACGAAAAGCCGGCCAGCCACAGCACGGCGCCGGGCCGCTGTGCGCGCGCCCATTCGGCAATCGCGACGAGATCATCGCTTTCGCCGTTGCCGAAATCGTGCACGCCTTCGGACTGGCCGACGCCGCGAAAGTTGAAGCGCACGGTGGCGAGGCCGAGGTCGAGCAGACTGCGTTCGAGCGTGGTGACGACCTTGTTCGTCATCGTGCCACCCTGCAGCGGGTGCGGATGGCAGATGATCGCGATGCCGGCGCGCGCGCCGTCGGCCTCGGGTAGCGCGCAGGCCAGTTCGAGCGCACCGACCGGGCCGGGCAGCAGCAAGCCGGCGGCGCTGGAAGGAAAGGCCGGCAATGCCGTCGCGGCAGCGGGGATAGTCATCCGCGCATGATACCGTGGCCGCGTCTCGATCCCTGCCGCGCACTGCCGTTGAACCATCTCGCTCACGCCTTGCTGGCCGCACCCGACGACGACTGCATGCTCGGCAGCCTGATCGCGGACTTCCTGCGCGGCGCGATCGATCCGGCGATGGCGCGCGGCGTGCGTATCGGCGTCGCGCTGCACCGCGCGGTCGACGTCTACACCGACGCCCACCCCGAGGTCGTTGCCGCACGCGCGCGCTTCGAGCCGCCGTATCGACGCTATGCCGGCATCCTGCTCGATATGTGGTTCGACCATCTGCTCGCGCGCGAATGGGAGCGCTACGGCGTGGGATCTTTGCACGCGTTCTCGCAGCGGGTGCAACAACTGCTGTCGCGGCGCAGCCCCGAAGTGCCGCAACGCATGCATGCATTCGTGCGTTACCTGCACGCACACGATCTGCCCGAGCGCTATCGCCAGCCTGCCGCGATGGCCGACGCGCTGCGCGGCCTGTCGATGCGGCTGTCACGCGCCAACCCGCTGGCCGAGTCGCTGCCCGTACTGGAGGCGCTTACGGCGCCGCTCGCCGTGCATTTCGCCGCGTTCTTTCCCGATCTCGTCGCGCACGCGGCAGCCGAACGCGAACGCCTCGCCGCGACGTTGCCGCGTTGATCCTCAGCGTGACCATCCGCGTCGAAGCGATTCGACGCGGAACAAAAAACGCCGCCTCGACGGCGGCGTTTTTGCGGCGCAAGCGCGAGCCTATTTGACTTGGCTCAGGATGAACTCGACCGTCGCCTTGATCTGCGCATCGTTCAACGCCGGGTTGCCGCCCTTCGGCGGCATGATGCCGCTCTTGCCGGTATAGCCTTCGGTGGCATGCTTGATCAGCGTGTCTTCGCCTTCGGCGACGCGCGCCGCCCAGGCGCCCTTGTCGGTGATCTTCGGCGCGCCGCCGGCACCGGTATCGTGGCAGCTGTGACACAGGTTGCCGTAGATCGTCTTGCCGTCGGTGGTGCCGCCGTAGGCGACCTGCGACGCCGCGGCCTTGGTGGCGGCTTCCTGCGCGGCCTGCATCGCTGCGCGGCCGGTATCGCCGGCGTAGACGCCGCCGACCGGTGCGATGCGCTGTGCGACGGTCTTTTCCTGATCCGGGTTCTGCGGCGGCGGATGGTCGCTGTAGATGTGCATGGCGAGCAGGCCGAGCAGCACCGCGACGAACGCGAGGAAGCCGATCAGCATCGCGAAGCGCTTCAGGAAGACCGAATCGGTCTGGGTGACGGGATTGCTCACGGAACCACCTCGGCGAAGACGACGGGCGGGCCGAGAGGCCGCGCCGCGCGCAAAAAGTGCGGCGAGTATAGCGGCGGCGTCCGGGGCGCGGAAGGCGCCGCCGGGCCTCGGCAGCGCCCGCGCGGGCCGCTTCGCCGACGCCGGAGGTGCGACGTGTTGACGCAGCCTTGCGGTCCGTCGCGACGACAAGGGCGAGACCGCCGCCGCGACGCGGCGGTCCGCCCGATGCGCCGATTCGCTCAGCCGTCGAAACCGTCGGCGAAGATGCGATCGGCAGCGCCGCCGCCGACGCTGAACTGCACCGGCACCGGCACGACCACGCGCGACAGATCGTTGCTCTGCACGCACAGCGTCGCGCTGTATGTGCCATCGACCAGACCCGTCGCGTCGAGCGTGACGGTCACCGGCGTCGAAGCGTTGGCGGCAGTCGTCCCGCTGGCCGGCGACACCGACAGCCATGGCACGTCGGCCGGATTCGCGCACGGACCCTTCGGCTCGGCGATCGAGAACGCCGTCATCTCCTCGCCGTCACCGTTGATGCTGCCGCCCGGCACGGCGGGGGCGAGGCCGGTCGCCGTGTCGATCTGATACATCGCGCCGTTGCAGCCGAAGCCGGCATTCGCGCAGCCGGCGTACCAAAGAATGCCGGTGCGCGGATCGAAGTCCATCGCCTGCGCATTGTTCGCATCGAATCCGATCGGCCCGATCGCCTGTACGTCGCCGCTGGTCTTGTCGATCGCCAGCAGCTCGTCGGCGAGGATGTCGAGCGCATACATGTGGCCGGCCGTGTCGAACGCGAGCGCGACGATCAGCGTGTCCTGAAGATCGAAGGCACGCGTGAACGTTCCGGTTGCGACGTCGACCGTGTAGATGTGCGAGATCGGCTGGAAGCCCGGCGGCGGATTGATGTCCTGGTTTTCGTCGGCGCTGGCGTACATCGTCGCGGTCGACGCATCCCGCTGCAGCACGCTGATATCGAAGCCGCCGGTCTGCGCGGTCGGGTCGGCGTTGGCGATGGTCAATGCGCCCGTGGTGGTATCGACCGCCACCAGGCCGCTGGTGTACGGATACGCCGGCGTTCCCTGCGGCCCGACCAGATAGATCTTGCTGAAGTCGTTGTTGGCGAATGCGCCGCCGTCGTAGAGATTGGCGAGCGAACCGGCGCGGCCGATCAGCGTGAGGATGCCGGCGTTGGCTGCATCCAGCCCATACAGGCTTTCCTGGGCCGGCAGCACGCCGAACGCAGGCACCTGCGCCGTGCCGAACGGGACCGTGTGGGACGCGACCGCCGCGGTGCCCTTGCCGGTCGACGCCCCGGCGTGCGCCGACGACGCATGGCTTGCGCCCACCTTCCCCGCCGCGCGGTACGGCGTCCGCGGGAAGTGCGCGCGCGCACTCGCCGCGGTCGGCGCTTCATCGAGCGTCCATTGCAGATCGTGATTGCCGCTGTTGCCGATCGTCAGCGTGGCCACCGCCTGGGTGCCGGCTGCGGCGCTGGCATTCAAGGCGCCGGGACTCGCCGCGACGATGGCCGCGCCGACGTCCAGCGTCAGACTCGATGTGGCTAGGCAGGAGGCCACGGGCAGCGGCGTCCATGCGATCGACTGGCCAGCGGAGACGGCCGGACTGTCGTACGAATACTGCGTATAGATGCTGCGCACCGGATCGAGGAAGGTCTGCGAGCCCTGGATACCGATCGTCGCCGACACGCCGCCGCTGCAATCGAGCGCGCCGAAGCTGCCGTTGCAGCTGTAGTCGACATCGGCGTATTCGAACGAGAAACTGCCGTCGGCCTCGTTGATGATCACTTCGAAGGTGGCACCGTCGCTGTTCTGGCCGGCCGGGTCGTGCACGCGATCGGCCCACTCGACGATGAACTGCGATTCGGCGCGCTGCCGTTGGTCTGGTAGTAGACATCGCCGCTCGACGAACCGAAGTCGTCCCACAGCGGCAGCATCACGCTGGTGCTGTCGTTGAACAGATCCGGCAGGCCGAAGTTGATGTAGCCGAGCGTGGTCTGCGGCACGCCGATATTGATGCCGCCGTTGTTGCTGATCGACAGCACGTTGGTCGCGCTGCCGAAGAAATCGAACGAGAACGGCAGGTCGACGTCGGCGCTGGCATCGTCGGCCAGGCCGAGCGGCGTGCCGCTGGCCGCGATATCGATGAAGCGCGACGCGCCACTGTCGTCGTAGCGCGAGCAGCAGCGAATGCGAACGCACCAGCAGACTCGGTCCGCTCGTGTTGTCGAGCGACAGCGGCACCACGCCGACGCGCCGGTCGACCATGATCAGCTTGAACGGCAGGCCGGAGATGACACGCTTCTCCTCGCCAGCGGCGATCTCTCCGCGCAACGTGGCGAGCATGCCCGGCACGCGCAGCAGGTCGCGATCGGTCACCGCGCGAGATTTCACGCCACGCGCCAGCGTGTACGCATTCGCTTCTTCGAATGCACCGGCCGGCGAGATCAGTAGCGGCAAACCTTCAAGGCAGAGGATTTCACTGCGCGCGGACTTGATCATCTGCGAGATCGCCGAGACCGACGCCTCCGGACTCAGCACCTCGACCAGGCGGTCGTCCGCCGGCTTGCGTGCGGTCGACGTTCCGGCCGCTCGCGCAGATGTGCGATCGCCGAGCGCGCATGATGCAGCTCGCTGCGGCGGCGCTCGATCAGTGCCTCGACCGCGATATCCGGCGGCACCGCGAAGTCGCGCCGAACCTTCGCCGGCGTGTGCGTGGTCAGGCCTTTTTCCTTGAGCGACTCCAAGAGGCTGCCGATGCTGCGCCGCGATTCGCGCAAGGTCGTTGCGAGTTCCGCGGCACTGGCGCCGTCGCGCCTGAGCAAGGCGATGTAAATGCGTTCTTCGGACGCAGCGACGTCGAGTCCGGCAAGGACGCCGGTGTCCTTGTTGAGGGAGGTCTTCTTCATGCGTGCAGCCGATGTTCGAAAATGCTGCCTTCAGAGTAGCGCCGGTGTACGTCGATGTGGCGGGACAACGCGTCGCTTGCAGGCACCAACGCGGCGCATCGAAAGATGCGGCATGCCGCCGGATGAGGACGGCGCGATCCCTGGCGTCCGCCCGGTCTGCGCGAGGCAGCGTCCACGTTGCGCTATACTTTGCAGCCGGGTCCGCAGCTGCCGTCAGGCACAGCCGGCCCGACGTGCCCTCACTACGCGCTCGTAGCTCAGCTGGATAGAGTACCGCCCTCCGAAGGCGGTGGTCGTGGGTTCGAATCCCGCCGAGCGCGCCATTCTGAAGCCACATCCGCGCTGGTGTCCCAGGCAATCCTGCGCCCTCGGCCGCTGCGATCGTTACGAGCTGCGCCGATGCGACAGGCAGCGCTGCCGCAGAATCGCCGAAAAGTTTCCGACCAGCACGGAAGGCTCGTCGCGGCGTGTAGCCAAGGCCAGCTTGACGGTCGGCGCAGCGCCGGCGATCGGGACATAGCGAACGCCGGCGACGCGAAGCTGCGCCATCGAGGCCGGCACGAGGGATACCCCCAGACCTGCGGCAACCAGGTTCACCGCGGAGGAAAATTGCGGCGCCTCCTGGCCCATCAGCGGTTCGAATCCGGCGCTGCGGCATGCGGTGATGAGCCCGTCGAAGAGACTCGGGCCGGCGTGGCGCGGAAACAGGACCAGCGGCTCGGCGGCCAGCGCCGACAAGCGCGCCGATTTCTTGCCGACAAGGCGATGTCCGGCGGGGACTGCGATGACGAAGGGTTCCTGCAGCAACACAATGATGTCGACCTCATCGTCGGCAGAGGTTGCCGTCCTGATCAGCGCTGCATCCAATCGATCCTCGCGCAGCCGATCCAGCAACAGCTCCGTCTCGCGTTCGACGAGCGACAGCGCGACATCCGGATAGCGCCGCGTGAATGCGCGAACGGCATCGGGCACCGCGGCAACGAAGGCGGCCGAGGCGGTGAAACCGACGCGCAGTCGCCCGAGCTCGCCGCGTCCGCCACGCCGCGCGGCCTGCTTCGCGTGTTCCGCCTGCGCGATGACGGTGCGGGCTTCCGGCAGAAACGCAGCGCCCGCCGCCGTCAGCTCGGCGCCCTGCCGGGTACGCCGAAACAACGGCGTGCCGAGTTCGTCCTCAAGGCTGCGGATCTGCTGGCTCAACGGCGGCTGTCCGATACCGACGCGTACCGCGGCTCGCGTGAAATTGCGCTCTTCGGCGACGGCGATGAAATAGCGCAGATGACGAAGTTCCATGGCCAGTGCTGAAACATATGAAGGTGAACGGTTCCATATATTGGACTATCGGTCTTGCCGGCACCACACTGCTTGCACTTTCTTCAGCGGGAAACCCTCGTGGACAAGATCTTGCTCATCACCGGCGTCAATTCGGGCTTTGGACGGGCCTTCGCGGAAGCGGCCCTCGCCGCCGGCCATCGCGTGATCGGTACGGTACGCAGCGAGAACGCGGCGGCGGCGTTTGCGCAGCTCGCGCCCGGTCGCGCGCATCCGCTGCTGCTGGATGTGACCGACACCGATGCGATCGAGCCTGCGCTGGAAACCATGCAGCGCGAGATCGGTCCGATCGACGTGCTGATCAACAACGCCGGCTACGGCCATGAAGGCATCCTTGAGGAATCTGCGCTCGGCGAGATGCGCCGGCAGTTCGACGTCAACGTGTTCGGCGCCGTCGCCATGATCAAGGCGGTGCTGCCTTCGATGCGCCGCCGGCGATCGGGACACATCATCAACATCACCTCGATGGGTGGCTTCATCACCCTGCCTGGCCTTGCCTACTACTGCAGCAGCAAGTTCGCCCTGGAGGGCATCACCGAGACCCTGGCCCAGGAAGTCGCCGGCTTCGGCATCAAGGTGACGGCCGTCGAGCCCGGTTCGTTCCGCACCGACTGGGCCGGCCGTTCGATGGTTCGCGCCGAGCGTTCGATTGCCGACTACGATGCATTGTTCGACCCCATCCGCGCGGCGCGCGAAGCCAAGAGCGGCAAGCAGAATGGCGATCCGCAACGCGCCGCGCACGCGGTGCTCGCGCTGCTCGACCTCGAGCGTCCTCCCGTGCACCTCCTGCTGGGCTCCGATGCCTTGCAGCTGGTGCGGCAGAAACTCGACGGCCTGCGCGAGGAAATCGACACGTGGGAAGCGCTCTCGCGCTCGACTGATTTTCAGTCGGCATGAAGACCGGGGCCGGCCGCTCTGGATAGGGCCGAGCCCGCGGCAACGCGAGCCCTATTGCGCAAGAAAAAACGACGGCCAGTGAATGCGAGGCCGGGAACTTCAACGAGTAGCGCGCGCTCGATGCGGCGCCTCGGGTTGATCGTGAATTGCGCCGAACCAGCGTACCCATTCGGCATAGCGCCTCACGTGAGGCTTCGGGCCGGTCAGGCAGTTGCGGCTTGCATCGAGGATCTGCCGCAGATCGAGATGCGTGGCGAGCCGCAGTTGATCCTTGAACTGGTCCGAAAAGGAACCGCCGACAGGCGGCCGATGATGCAGGAAAGCAACTCGATCCGAGGTCCATCGTCCAGCATGCAGTGTTTCAGGCGCCGACACATCAAGGCATGCGCGCGGCAGTGCCAATCCCCCCGGGTTTCAGCCCGTACGAACTCGATGCAGTGCCCAACGATCCGCGACTGCGGCGGCCGCTCGAGCAGCGCATCGGCGAGCGAGCGCAGTACGAACTTGGGCAATGGGGTCAGCCACGACTGGGCGGCTGTCGATCTTCGTTCCATCGGCGAGCTGACCCTCGCAATGACGCGGCAGCGTGGTGTCCGACGCCTGCTCAGGCGCGTCCTGGATCGGTCGCACCCCTGTGCGGCAACGCCCATGTAGCCGCCTGCGCCGCCGCGCAGCCGCAGCGTGAAGCGAGAGTTCGTCTGCGATCCAGCGTCACAGATCGATGCCGATTGGTTTTGGTCCGCTGGCTCCTCGCCGCCGCGTGATGCGTGAGAACCCTGGGCGGCGGGAAGCGCAATCCCCGGTGGTAGGATATTTCAAAGCGCCTATGCGCTGCGACGAGGACAGCCCGTGGACATTTCCGACCTGCTCGCACAAATGTCGACGGAGCACGCCTCCGATCTGTATCTCAGCCACGGTGCGCCGCCGGCGATCGTCGTCGCCGGCGTGTCGCGCTACATCGGCGACAAGGCGCTGACGCCGATCGACACGCACGAGATCGCTTATTCGGTGATGAGCGACCGCCAGCAGAAGGAATTCGAAGCGACGCTGGAGATGAACCTCGGCATCGCGCCGGCGGGTCTCGGGCGCTTCCGCGTCAACGTCTACCGCCAACGCGGCGAAGTCGCGCTGGCGATCCGCTACATTCCGACTGAGATTCCTAGCATCCAGAGCTTGCGCCTGCCGGGCATGCTGCAGAGCCTGATCATGCTGCCGCGCGGCTTGATCCTGGTCGTCGGCTCGACCGGTTCGGGCAAGTCCACCACGCTCGCGTCGATGCTCGACCATCGCAACCAGACCCGCGGCGGGCACATCCTCACGATCGAGGACCCGGTCGAATACCTGCATCAGCACAAGAAATCGATCATCGACCAGCGCGAAGTCGGCATCGACACCTTGAGCTACGAGAATGCGCTGCGCAACGCGATGCGCGAGGCGCCGAACGTGATCATGATCGGCGAGATCCGCGATCGCGAGACGATGCAGCAGGCGATCGCCTACGCCGAGACCGGACATCTTTGCCTGTCCACCCTCCATGCGAACAACGCGAACCAGACGCTCGACCGCATTCTGAATTTCTTCCCCGACACCGCGCGCCATCAGCTGCTGATCGACCTGTCGCTGAATCTCAAAGCCGTCGTCTCGCAGCGCCTGCTGCACGCGGTCGACGGCACCCGCGTACCGGCGGTCGAACTGCTGCTGGTCACCGCCTACATTTCCGACCTGATCGAGAAGGGCGAGATCGCGACGATCCGCGAGGCGATGAAGCAGAAAAGCGAAGTCGGCATGCAGACCTTCGACCAGGCGCTGTACACGCTGTACGCGGCCGGCACGATCGGTTATGCCGAAGCGCTCGAATACGCCGATTCGCGCACCGATCTCGCGCTGACGATCCGCCTGCAGGGACCGCCGCCGCACGAACGCGCACGCGGCGTCATCGACGGGCCGGATGCGCCGCTGGCGCTGCAGCTCGGACGATAGGCCAGGTCCGCGCGCGGTCGTACTTCTCAGGCGCAGGGCTGCCGGATCATCCAGCGGTTTCGTCCTCCCGACTGCACGACATGCGGCTCGTATGCGGACGGTTCGCCACGGTCAACGCTCGGCATCGCGAATCAGTACACCGGCGCATATCGCCGCGCTCAGCGAACACGCAGCACCGATCAGCGCAGCGACGTGGATGCGCGCCAGCAATGCGCCAGCGTCGACCGCGGCGAAGACGAAGCCGAGCAACGCGGTCGCGATCAGGCCGCCGATGCGTGCGAGTGCACTGTTGAATCCTGACGCGGCGCCCACGTGGTCCGCATCGACCGCCGTCATCACCAGGGTCGTCAGCGGTGCCACGCAGATTGCCATGCCGATCGCGACGAGCAGTGTCGGCGGCAGGATGACGCGCCAGTAGTCCAGGTGGCCCGTGTCGATACGCACATACAGCGCCATCCCGATGGCGACGATCGCCGCGCCGCTCGTCAGCAGCAGCCGGCCGCCGAGTTTCACCGCAACGCCGCCCATCAGCCGCGATCCGATGCCGATCAACAGCGGCAACGGCAGCATGGCTGCGCCGGCCTGCACGGCCGAGTAGCCGCCAACGCGGATCAAGGCGAACGGCAGCAGCACGATCAACCCGCCGAGGGCTGCGTACAGAAGGAACGTGAACAGGCTGAGCCCGGCAAACGTCGCCGTGGCGAACAAGCCGAACGGCATCAGCGCATGCGCGCCCTGGCGCCGCTCGATCCGCAGGAACCCGGCGATCCCGACGCAGCCGGCCAGCAGCAGCATCCACAACGTGATGGACGAGGTCGCCGGATCGGCCGCCGCCGTCAGCGCCCAGACGATCAGGCCGAGGGCCGCGGTCACGACGAACCCGCCCGCGCTGTCCAGCCGCGCATGCGCGCGCCGATCGCGACTTTCATCGACATAGCGCGCGGCGAGCCAGGCGGCCCCCGCGCCGATGGGAAGGTTGATCAGGAAAATCGGGCGCCAGCCGAGGTGATCGATCATCCAGCCGCCGAGCACCGGACCGATTGCGCCGGCGATCGCGCCGGTTGCCGCCCAACTGCCGATGGCGCGGCCGCGCGCTTTGCCGCTGAATCCCGCGCCGAGCAAGGCCAGGCTGTTCGGCATCAGCAGCGCCGCGCCGATGCCCTGCAATCCGCGTCCGGCAAGCAGCAGCGCGAGCGTCGGAGCGGCGGCGCACACGAGCGATGCGACGAGGAACAAGGCGATGCCGAGCAGGAACAGCCGGCGTCTGCCGAAATGATCGCCCGCCGCGCCCCCGAGCAAGGTCAGCGCGCCGAGCGGCAGCAGATAGGCGTTGATCGTCCACGCGAGCTCCGCCGGCCCCGCATGCAGTGCGCGACC
>Ga0247776_10000077_pt1 | contig 24739 bp, 38 predicted proteins | sample UWRJL199509C5_FD_179912 | JGI IMG/M metagenome (GOLD analysis project Ga0247776, IMG submission 179912) | Plant litter microbial communities from Arlington Agricultural Research Station in Wisconsin, United States - UWRJ-L199-509C-5 | ecosystem: Environmental > Terrestrial > Plant litter >...
ATGAAGCGTGCGCCTCGTTTGAGCGGCAGAACTTCAAAGACGCCGAGTTGATCGTGATGAAGGACAACGGCGCAGGGAGACCGGCGACACTCAACCGGGCGGCGAAAGAGGCGGTGGGCAACTGGCTTATGTGGCTGGACTCGGACGATCTGCTGAGGCATGGGAGCCTTGAGAAGATAGCGCGAGCAACCAAGCAGCCGTCCGTCAAATCCATTTTCACCGGGTGGGAGCACTCGGGGAAGAAGCATGTTCCAGTGCTGTCCAGCGACCCGGCGAAGTTCAAGGCGGGATGGGCGGTGTGCGTACGGCGCAGCGTGTATGACGCGGTGGGCGGATTTGATGAGTCCTATCCGTTCGCCTGCACCATGGATTTCCGGCTGCGGGTGCATGAGCGGGGAAACGCCGTCGTTCTGCCCGAGCCTCTTTACTGGTTCCGCGAGCACGCCGGACGGATCACCAGAAAGTTTCACGTGCAACAGCGCGAGGGAGTAGAGCGGGCGATTGACGCGGCTATTCAGAGGAGGGGGCTTAAGTGAGCGGCATCATTTCAAAGCTCCAGCCTACCTTCAAAGAGGGTGAACGGAATCCGGCAACGCGGGACTTCATGATTAAGCGCGATCTGGATTATCTGTTCGACGCCGCGCAGCAGCTTGGAAGGGAAGCATCGGCGGTATCGGTTGAGTCCATACCAGTCATCAATAATTCCGGGTTCTCCTTCGGTGTCGGCATGGTCATAGGCCGGAACTCTTCGGGAGATTTGACCAAGTCTGTTGCTGGTATTCCGGGGTCAACTTATGTGCCGCCTGTTTATATCCCCCAAACCTCATGCCCTCCGGGAAAACAGTTTTTCCCTAATCTTGGGCAAATGGCGTATGTCCGGCTGACGGGGTCGGCAACTCAGGGGCAAGTTCTTTTCCTTTCGACAACCGCCGGGACGGTGGAGCACGCGCTTCCAAGCGACGGCGTTTCGATCACGGCTGTTGGAGTTTACGAGCGATCAACGACAACGGCGGGGATCGTAATCATGCGTCCCCTTGTGGATGTCATCTCAAAGGTGGTTACAGCATGAGCCTCAAGCCGATAGTGTCAGATGGTTCCTACCAGACCCTCGCGCTACAGAATTTCATCATCAGCCCAAAGGTGAGCGTGGACGATATCACGCAGCAACTCTCCTACACGTTTGGGACTCCGGCGGTAAACTTTATTCTCGGAACGCCTGCCGGGGATGGCCTTATTGACTACCTTGATCCGGCTGTGATCATTCCCGGATCACTTGTCGGGCCTCCCTTCACGATTGACGGCGTCGGGGTCGTCACCCCGCAGATTCAGGCCATGTTTACCGGGGCGAACCAGATCCCGTTCTACAGCGTCCACGACGCAAGCGACCTTATCGCCGCTCTGGATCTCATGGGAGCGTTCAACGGGACACCGTTCGGGTATCTCACCACTGGCCAGTATCTTCGCTTCATCGGGGCGGTGTCCCCGACAAGCACGAGCACGTATGCACTCACGCCGGGCGGGCTGGTGATCGACGCCGAATCCAACCATTCCGCCGGGGTGAATCCGGTTCGGGTTTATCTTCTGAACGGCGGCGGCCAGGTCCGCGTCAACTCCGATGGCTCCATCACGCTGGAAACCGCCAGTGGCACGGCGGCGGGTAATTGGGACTTCCTCGACAACGTTACGGTGGAGGATGACCTAGACGTTCAAGGCGCGACGACGACGCAGGACGTCACTGCGGCTGGGCTGATCACGGGGAACGCCGGGGCCTTCATCACGCAGGATGACGCCGTGGTCGCGGCGACTATGACCATTCGGCAGGGAACGTCTAACACGGTCGGGCTGACGATTACCGACGACGCCCTGACGCCAAAGGTTGGCATTGGGGTTCAGGGAGGCGACGGGGCCATTGTCACGGACAGGGCGCAGTTTGGCCTGAGCCTTACAAGTAACGGCCAAACCATTTTAGGTGCAACCTCCGCCGATGACATCCAGCTAAACGGCACCATCAGCACAGACGCGGTTCTCGGCACGGCGGGCAAGGGCATTCAGATCAAAGAGGGATCGAACGCCACCATGGGGCGCGCCGTGCTCGTGGCCGGAACGGTCACGGTTTCCACCACGGCGGTAAGGTCCGATAGCGAAATCTTCCTCACCACCGCCGTTCCGGGCGGCGCGGTTGGCGTGCCTCGCATTACGGCCATCGTGAACGGAACATCTTTCGACATCGGGTCTTCGACCGTTGGAGACACCTCAACCATCTCGTGGCTGATCATCAATCCCGCACCCTAATTTCAGAATCGAAGGAGATTCATCATGGTCACTTCCGCCGAACAGCAGCAACTCAACACAGGACCGAACGTCAATGTCCCGCAGCTTGACGACCCGCCCGTGCCTATCGAAAACGCCACGCTTATCACTCCGACCGTAACCGGCGGAACGATTGCGGGGGCCACCATCACAGGCGGCACCATGGCCGACGTTCAGGACGATGTGGACACGCTCCAAACGGACATGGTGGACGCACAGAGCGACATCGAAACCCTACAGACCGTTTCGGATCAGTGGTATGGGCCGTTTACTGTCGCCCACGGCGATCTCACAAGCGCGGTCGATGGGGAGGCTCAGACGATCACGCTTTTCACGGCGACGGACTCCGGGGCTGGTGCGGTTTCGGATGCCATCCTTCTCGTGGCGACTCCGTTCAGCGGGGGCAGCCCAGTTTCAGTGGATGGAACCGTTGGCAATGTTGACGGCGTGAATACGATTCTCGGGGGAACCCCAATTGACATGAAGACCGCCGGGCTCACGCAGATGCTCCAGTCTGACGGCGATCCCGTTTCGATCCTTGGCAATCCCGGCTCGATCTACACCTTCACGGCAACGCCAGACGGCGCGCACAACCTCGCGGCACTTAACGCCGGTTCGCTCACCATCTGGATCAAGCTCGGGATTCTGCCTTCGTAATCAACGCCAGCAAAGGAGGGAGATGGAAAATGGACGCAGGAACACCAGATTTGCAGGCTCTCGCCATCCAGATAGTGGGCAATGCTCCAGTGCTTGGACTCGGCTGGATATGGCTTAACTCACTCAAATCGAGAGATGAGAAGAATCAGAAGGAAGCCGAAGAAAGGGAGGCAAGACTTGTCGCCGCTCTCGAAAAAAGCACCGATTTCAACCGCGACACGCTGCTTGTGGCTTTGCGCGACAACACCAAGGCCATGGACAACCTAACGGGCGCGGTCAACCGCGACAGATGCCGGGCGGGTGAGTTCCGAACGACTCCGCCTCCTATCTCTAGCGATATGACGCTTCAAAGGACTTGAAAATGAAAGAGGACACCGAAAATGGCACCACGAATCTACCTGAACCCGCCGGACAACTGGCGCATCCCGAACATCCGGGACATCAAGCACATCAAGCCCATCAGCCGCACGCCCCACATCGACCCCATAAGCCGCATGGTTTACCTGTTCCTTTTGGCGACGATCCTGCTGCTGCTTCACGGGTGCTCGACGATGACGACGGACTATAACGACCACGACACGCACATCCGTATGACGCGATCCGTGCCTCCCGTTTTTGGCGAGAAGGCCGACGTTGCCGTGACGTTTGAGCAAGACAAAGACGGGGCGCAAAAAATCGGCTTCATCGTGAAGAACAAGACGGACGGAACCAGTTGGATTCAACTGACCGGCGCGGCGATAGCCGGAGCGGTCACCGCTTGGTTTTCCGGAGGAGTTGCACCGTGAATTTCGATCAGATGGCCGACGCAGTTCTTTGGGAGGAGTCGCAGGACGGCTCTGGCGACTATCAGCCGGGGAGTCATGCCGACCCTGAAACCATGTGGGGGATCACTCCCGTGGATGATCCGGGCAAGCCGATCAAGGAGATCACGAAGCAAGATGCTATCGAGATTATCCGGCATCGGTATTGGGCTCGCATCCGGGGCGATGATCTTCCTTGGCCGGTCGCCTACGCGCTCCTCGACTGCATCTTTGTCGGCGGCGACGGGGTGAGGTGGATGCAGCGGATTGTCGGCGTCACTGAGGATGGGAAAGTCGGACCGCTCACAGTCGCGGCGGTGAACGAGTATCAGAACGCGGAGGCCATCGCGCTCTATATCTGCTTCATGCGGCTGAATCACTATATCGGGATCGTGGGCATGAACTCCCTCAAATCCCGCTTCCTTGTCGGATGGGCGAACCGGATCAACCGTGTCGCCAAGAGAATTGTGGAGGGCTAAGGCCATGAGTGGATTCAGCATGAATAAATCGGCAAAAGACAATATTGCCGCGATGGACAGGCGGGCGAAAACCACAGTCACCCCGGCGGCGGCTCCCATCCCGCCCCCTCCCGCCGTGATCTACACCCCCGAGGACATCGCCCGGATGAAGGCGAAGGCGGCGGCGTCCGCAACGATGGGGGCGAACAATGCGATCTCCGCCGGGGCATCGCGGTTTGGGGTGACAAACCCCGCCTTCGGGCTCCTCGCGGAACGGGCACGAAGCGGCGCGGGGGTCGATGCACAGCAAGGCGGCGCGGCTGCGGAACTCATGGCCCGGAATGCCAACGCCGGATACCAGCAGGATCAGGAGCGGCTTAACCAGTCGGGCGGCTATCTGGACATCGCCCGCAACAATGCGGCCAACGCGGATCGGCTGGCGGATGTTCAGTTTCCGGCTCAAGCGGCGCAGGCGTCCGCGACCATCCGCGACCTTATCCCGCAGCCGCAGGCACCGCAAGGCGGTCTTAGTTTCGGGAACAATGTCGGGCAGGACGGGATCGACCGCAGCAGCCCCGGAGCGGCTTACACGAGCATTCTACGGCGTCGCATGAAGCAGACCGGCACACCCGCCGTCGCGTAAAGAGGGATCATCATGGCGAATCTAAATCGGACCTTTGGCTGGGAGCCGGAAACAGCACCCACGGCCTATGGCGCGGCAACGCTTCAAGCGGCTTACCCTCCCGAAGAGGATCAGGCAGACCGTCAGGAAGACACCGCGTTTCTCAAGCGCCGGGCGATCCTTGGCGAGATGGGCCGGAACGATCAGGCACGGGAAACCGCCTATGCCGACGCGGACCCGCGCTATGTCGAGGGGATGGGCGAGGCGCAAAAGGGGCTATCCCGCCTTGGCGCGGAGCGCGACCGGACGAACTATGAATTCGCATCGGACGGAAACCCGCGCTATGCCCGTTCGCATCCCGGAGACGCGAGAGACTACGAGAAGGCGCGTCAGTTTCAAGGGACGGTCCAGCCGGTCGAAAATCGCGGGTCGGCCCTTCGTCAGGCTTTCGAGGGAGAGCGGATCGGGAGCGCGGGCAATCCGGCGGTGCAGCCGGGGCCGGTTCCGGGCGGCGTTCGCGGGGCGATCATGGGGGGAAGTGTCAGCGGCGGAACGGGTCCATCAAGCCCGTCCAGCACAGGACCGCTTACCCTCACCAATGCGGACCTTCAAAGCGAGATCGACAAGGAGCGAACGCTTCCGGCGTCCCAGCGGCAGTATGGACCCTCCATCGGGCTTGGGTCCGATGATGTCGTTCCGGGCGTGCGGATCGAGGACATTCTTGCGGGCCGTGTGAAGCTCCCCGAGTTGCAGCGTCGGCGGAATGAACTTGCGGCAGTCGCTCAGGGCGCAAAGGACCGCGCTTCGTGGGGCGTCCAAGGGGTCCCGCAAGACCCGAACGCTGCGGGCTACGATCAAGGGATTTCCGCCTACGACCGGCTTATTAAGCAGGCGGGCGACGCGGATAACATGCGTCTTCGGGAATCGTTCCCGCGTGCGTCGGCTCAGGATTCGGCTCAGAAGATCGCACAGACCCGCGCCAACGCGCCAAAGGCGTTCAACCGGACTTCTGGGCTTGCGGCCCTTCTTCGCGGCGTTACAAATCCCCTGACGGGAGGACCCGCCGCAGGATACGAGAAAGAATTCTCAGATATCATCAAGGATGCGCTGGCCCCCTCTGCCGCAACCACCGGCTTCCCGACTTCGAATCAGGGCCTTCGCTTGGATGAGGACGGCACCGAAGAGGCAGGCGCGGATGGCATTCCACCCGAGAAGGCGGATCGCGTTCGTCAACTCGTGGAGGCTTCCGGCAAATCCATTGATGAAGTTCTGGCCGCGATGCAGGCGGCGGGGGAAATCTAATGCCAACAGCCGAAGAGCTTCTAGGGATTGCCCCGGCGGCGACAACGCGCCCTAGTGCCGAAGAGCTTCTAGGCATTGGGAAGACCGCGCCCCCGGCTCCAAAGGCCGAGCCCACCGACCTTGGCGGCTTCTTTGGGCAGGCCGGGGCCGACCTAAAATCCGCTGGTGGTGCCGCTCTATCCGGGCTTGGCAGGGCGGCTGCGGGTGCGGGCCAAATCATTGACCGGGGGATAAAGGCATTCACCGGCGACACGAATCTTTCGGCTCAGGCAGCGGACCTTGAAGACCCGTCCAGCGGGATCGGCGCAGCGTTGCGGTTCCGTCCGGGGCTTGTGATGGGCTCCTACAACCCCGCTCCGACGCTGGAGGCTGGCGGGAAGCTGGCGGAAGACATCGGAAACAAGGGACAGCTTGCGCCCGGAACGGCGACTAACGAGGGTCCGAAACAAAGATACTTCCGAGAGAAGATCGCCCCGGCGGCTGGCGGCTTGCTTGGGTTTGGCGCGGCGGCGGCAATCAGCCCGATTCAAGCCGCGCTTTATGGCGGTCTGGATGTTGGCGAGACGGCGCGGTCCGAAGCCGAAAGGGCCGGAGCAAGCGAGGGACAGCAGACCGGCGCGCTTGCGGCTGGGTTCGGGCTCGGGACCACGGCGGGATTGATCCCCGGAGGAAAGGGAACGGGCGGGCTGGTGCGTCGGCTTCTCACCCATGCTGGAACGGGCGCGGCCATCGGGGCAGGCCAGCGGTTTGGTGAGAATGAAATTGCCAAGGACCTTGTGGGATATGATCCGAATCGTTCACGCGGGGAGGGTGTGCTTGAGGCTGGCGCGGGTGGTGCCGTCGCGGGCGGCGTGATGGGAGGCATCCACGAGGCTTTTAGCGGGGCTCGGCGTCCGAAGATTGAGGCCCCCACCGCAGAACAGATTCTTGGGATTGCGCCGGAGGTGGCAAGCACACAGGAACCAGCCAAGCCACTAACGCAGGACGTTCCTATTCACGAGCCAAATCCGGTGTTCAATGAATCCGTCCGGCGCGGCGTGGAGGAGGGCTATCAGGCTTCGCGGCCCATGGAGGAGCGTGTTCGCGGTGCGGTGGATGATGCTTTCTTTGAGCACGATCCGCAGGAGGGTCAGTTTGGGGCCGAGCCGGAACCGAACCCGCTTGGAACCGTCCGCCCGGAAACGCGCCGCGCCGTGGACCAAGAGGCGGAACTACAACGCCAGCCTTCCGAAGAGGAAATCAGGGCGAACCTCGCCGAAAACTCTTTTGATCAGGGTGCGGGTCGTGGTTACGGGATCGCCGAGGAAGACCCCCAAGGCGGATACTCGCCCGTGGTCAACAACCCGTCGCGCCGAATCGACACGGACTTTGCGGACCTTGATCCACGATTTGACAGAAACGCCGGACTCCCGCAGCGCATTGCCGAACCGGCGAGACCTTGGGAGCCGCATCAGGGGCCTGATCCTTCGGGGGAGCCATTGCGCGAACTGGAACGGGAAATTGCCTTTGAGGATCGTCAGCATAACCCCGATGTTCCGCCAGATGACTACAACCCCGAGGCTGATCCGTTTAACCGGCCCGGCCCATCCAGCCCGCCGGAACCGCCCACAGAAGGCCCTACGGCTGCGCTACAGCCCGTTTCGCCCTCTCCAGCGTCCAAAGAGACACCCATTTCTACGAAGCCCGTAGAGGGCCTTAAATCCGCTCCGAAAGGTGGTGATCTGAATGTTCATCAAGAAGTCCGTCCCTCCGTTCAAGGGGGCCGCGAAGCCCAACCCGTTTATGAAGGGGAAGCCGTCCGGCAAGAAAACCGTCCCGCCGTCTCCCAAAGGCAAGCCGATGCCGAAGAAGGGCTGCTAGCCGAGCCGGGGCCAACGGGGAAGACTCCGAAGGCCCCCAAACTCAAGCCCGGCACCCGCGTCAAGGTGGACGGGAAAGGGGATTTTGAGGTTACGGATTCGTCAGACCCGACCCAAGTCGTCCTTATCGACAAGGCCAAGGGCGTAGGGGGGATCGTCAAGCCGAAGTCTTCGGTCACGCTTTACGGCGGCGTACCGCTTCCGCTCAAAGAAGCCTACGGAGCCGCCCGCAAGGTTGCCGCCGCGCCCGCCAAACTCGTGGAATCGCAGATTGAGCGGATCGGGCGACAGGGGGGCGAGGCCGGGCGCGAGACTGCGGACCGGATGCGGAAGACGGTCGAGGTTGAGCAATCGGTTTTGGGCGAGCTTCGCCCCGCCATCAAGGCGAACGAGGACGCTCACAACGTCGGGGTCTTCGGGAACAAGGAAGGCAAGGAAGCTCGGAAGTGGGCGGACAGGGATGATCTCTCGAGGCCCGTCACGCTGCCCAACGGTGTCAAGGTCCACAATAACAACGGCAAGGTTCTGGCGGAGCGTGCTCAGACCGGGAATCTGCCGCCCGCTTTTCAGAAGCTCCGGGAGGCCTACAAGCGGATCAGCGACGCCACCGGGGAGGCCCTTGCACGGCATGGCTATCTCCGGGCGGATGGCACTCCGTTCAAGGGATGGGCTCAGACGGGCGGACGCGGGCTTGTGCGGCTCTTCACCCCCGAGGCGCGGCACTGGCTAGCACGCGGGGCCGGTCCTGAATTCAACGCCATCGTGGATGGCATGGCACACGCCGCCGGAGTGAGCCGGGATGCGATTGAGGCCGTGCTGACCAAGGATGGATTCATCGGCGGCAAAGACCCGGAAAGGCGCGTCGGGTTTGTGGATGAACGGCGGAGTCTGAAAGATGTTCCGTCCGGCGTCACGACTCCGGGGGGCCGGTTCATCCCGCTCCTCGAAACCGATATTGCCACCTACACCAAGGCCCTAGCAAAGGCGACGGCGAACCGGATCGGATTCCAACAGGGATTCGGGCACGGGTCGGAGAACGTCGCCGAGGGGCTTCTAAAGCGGTTCAAAGAGGGGAACGGGGATACTCAGGATTGGGAACAGGCGTTTCAGTCTTTGCAGGGTCGCGGGCTCGGCGAGGGGCGCAAGCTCGGGGCGGACCCTGAATCTTCATCCGCTCCGACGTGGGCGCGTGCGGTCAAGTCCTACGCGGGGGGTGCGTTCAGCGAGGGCGCGCTTTCCATGTCGGCGGTGGCGAATGCGGTGCAGACGCCCGTGCTCGTGCCTGCCAGCGCGGGAACCAAGAATTACGTCAAGGCGGTGCTGGGTGTTCTCAGCAATCCCCGGCAGCGGGCCGAAGGGTTCCGCGAGATGGGGGCGATCCACGACGCAGCGCAGGACTTTTTTATGAAGCGCGGACGGGGGATTGAGGATTCCGCCCGGAACGTGTTCCAGCGGTTTAATCCGCTCCACCAACTCACGAAGACCGTGAACGACTTCAACGACTTCATTGCCGCCGCCGCGCATCAGAACATGGTGAATGAGATCAACGCGGACGCGAAGGCCGGGAGATCAAAGACCCGGAACGTCACGCGGCTTGAGGCTTTGAAGTTCACGCCGTCCGAGATTGACAGTCTCCTCAGTGGAAAGGCCCCCCAGCGGCTACAGAATGAGGTTGTTCGTCGCGGCGTCACTTCAACGCAGTTCTCCGGGGGGAACAAGGCGGAATACTCCGCGCTGATCAACGATCCGAAATACCGGCTCCTGACGCAGTTCCAGCGGTATGCCAGCGGGACGGCCAATAAGATTGCCACGCATGGCGCGGCTGTCGAGAAGGCCATTCTAAGCAAAGACGCGAAGAAGATCGGGGCGACCATCGGAGCCCTTACCGCAAGCGTGTTCGGAATGCAAGTTAGCGGCGAAGTCAGTCATTACTTGCGGGGTGTCCTTACTGGCATGGACCCGTCAGAGCGCAATGGATTTTGGAACAACCTTCTAGACTCCGGCATCATGGGGTCGCTCCGGTCCCTACAATACACGAGCGATTCCGACCCGCTCCCCGTGAAGGTCGCTAAAATGATTCCGGCGGGCCGCGCCGCGTCGAATGTCTATGATGCCATCGTAGGCAACGGAACTTTCCGCGACCTTCCCCCGAGCGACCGGGCGTTGAAGTTGCTCACCCTCCAGATCCCCATCACGAAGGTGGGCCGCGCCTTCACCGTCGCGCAAGGTCTCCGCGACCCCAAGATAGATACCGCCATCGGCAAGTATTACGACTACCTCGATTCCATCGGGGAGGGTCGTCAGGCAACCGAAGGCAAAAAGGCGGACGCCCCCTTCCGAGTTGCCATGCGGGCGGCGGTCGAGGCGATGCGGAACGGCGACGACAAGAAAGCCGTCGAGCATCTTAACCGCGCCGTCGAGGCCAAGGGTGCCCGGCCTGTCATCCAGTCCATCAAGGCGCGCATGTTCGCGCCGAAACTCGCCAATCCGAAAGTAAGGGACTTCGCGGCCAAAAACCCCGAAGCGGTCGAATCCCTCAAGAAATATGACGCCCTCCTTATGGAGCTTGTGAAAGCCTATGGTGCAAGACCTTCTACCTCCCACGCCCCCGGACCTGATCGGCGACCAGTCGGATCACCCGCTAACCCCTTTCCTCAAACCGTTCGGGGCCAAGCCATCTGACCTTTGGACCTACAACAAGTTTTGGGCGAGGAAACTTTTCGGCGTGAAGATGTGGCCGAAGATGGAGGAGATTTTTGACTCTGTCGTGAAGCACAAGAAGACCGTGGTTTGGTCGTGCAATGGCGTCTCCAAAACCGAGTCGTCCGCCATTTTAAATGTGCTGTGGGTTCTCGCGTTCTTCCCGGCCTATGCGGTTGTCACATCGTCCTCGTGGGACACGGCCCTCCAAACCCTGCTTCCCCGCATTCGCTCGCGGGCCAATCAGGCGCGGCGGTTCTTCCCCATGCTGACCGAGCCCACGATTACGGAGTGGTGGCCGTTTGGGAAGCAATACGAGCACGCGGTGGTCTGTTGCTCGCCGAAGGAGCGGGAGAACATCGCGGGCCGTCACAACAAGCATGTGTTCGCCAACGTGGACGAAGGATCGCACCTTACCCGTGACATCATGGGCGGCATTGACGGCATCACCGTTCGCCCGATGGATCGCATCCTTATGCCGGGGAATCCGCTTCTTAACTCCGGGGTGATGTATGAGGCGGGGTCGATTCACCGCCTGTCCGATGAGAACCCGAGAGGCTGGAACCTCATTCAGATTTCCGCGATGGACTCGCCGAACTACAAGGCCGGTTACAGCGTGCCGGGGCTTGAGAACCTTGTGGGGCGCATGTGGGTTGAAGAGAAGATGGAGGAGTGGAAGAACAACCCCGAGGAGCTTTATCCCCGCGTCTTCGGAATGCCGCCGCCTGACACCGAGCTAACCGTGATCTCCGCCGCCGCTCTTATCCGCTCCAATGAGATGGTTCCAAAGCCCGACGCCGGGGACGTTGTCCTGTCGGTCGATCCCACGTGGGGCGGTCTGGACAAGGCTGTTTTTGTGGTTCGGAACGATTCGCGGATGATCTACGCGGAGGAGCGGGGTGGCATGAAGGAGCCCGCGATTCTTGAACGGATGCTTGAACTACGGCAAGAGTATCCTGAAATCGTGCGTGGCATTGTGGACTCAACCGGAAACCCATCGGTCGGGCATTTCCTTGAGGATCAGGGGCACGACTGGGTTGAAATCCTTATCTACGCGCAGGCCGCAAACGATTCCAAGCGGTTCAAGAACACGCGAGCGGAATTCTACTTTGAATTTCGGGATCAGCTTGATCGCGGCTTCCATATCCCGGATGCATACCTGAAAAAGCTGGTGTCTCAGGCAGGGATTCAGAGGCTCCCCGGAGTCCCTTTGCAGATCGAGGCCAAGGACAAAATCCGCGAACGCATCGGGTGTTCCCCCGACATGCTGGACGCACTGGCCCAAAGCTTCTACAAGAAGCGCGGGGCGAAGGTGTTCGACACTGCATCGACGGCGCACAAGATGGTTTCTCAGCCGAAGGTCTGGCGGGATGAGGAGGGGCAGGGGTGGCTTGTCAACACGAAGAATGCGCCCCCCGAGTTTGCCCGTCGCGGAACTCTCGCCCGTATCTTTGTTGTGAAGGAGAATGACGAATCGGCGGTGGTGTGGTTCCACAAGGATGAGAAGGGGCGCGTCACGGTTTACCGTGGGATGAAGTCGGCGGATTCGACACCGCGCTTCTTGGCGGAGGTCGCGGAGGCGTCACGGGGGGAACGGTATGCGGCGGACTTCCTCACGGCCAAACAGGGGATCAATGTCCTGTGGCGCGTTCAGGAGGCTTTGGAAGCGACGGCCAAGGGAAGCGAAAGGGTTGAGGTGCCGGACTTCATTCCCTATGCCAAGATCGACGGAACCGAGGGAGTTGATTATCTGGACCGGCTGCACATCGGAACACTATCGCGCAAGCCGGATCATCCTTACTGGCGGGGCGACACCGAAGCGTGCAAAATCTACGCCCGCAGGCCGGAGTTCATCCTTTACTGGCCGGATGATGTCTTGTCGTCGGTGAGGGATGCGCGGTTTCTTGAGCCCATGGGGATGAATGAGACTGAGCGACAGGAGCGTATCGTTAAGGGCGGCGGGGCTTACGTTTTGGCGATGCGGCTTTTTGCTGTGGTGGAGTCGGGAGCGGTTTGATCACTCGCTCCTCCCAGCAATCTCATTAATCCGCTCGGATTCGGCCTCGATCAACTCCCGGCACTCCGCCATGCTCTTGGGGTTCTGTCGCTTGCTCTTCATCTTGAGCCGGTTCCCGCTATGCCATACCTCGAAGGTCCACCGCTTGCGCTTGTGCTGCTTCGCCCAAACGAAGAAGGCCCATCGGACCTGCGTCATGCACCAAAGAAACTTGACGCGTGAGTCCTCCCAGCAATGCGCCCCCTTGGCTTCTACCCAAATCTCTTCGGTCGCGGCGGTCTTGAGTTTGAAGTCCACGGTATAGGAATGGCCTTCGCAGAGTTGGAAGCGGTGCTCTTCCTCGATTGTCACTAAAGACCACGCCTTTCGGATCATCCCCCGCACGTCCCGGTGAACCTGCGTTTCCTCGCGCCCGGCCTGCTTGCGCTTCTTCTTCGGCGGTGGACTGGCAACGATCTTTATCGGAACGCCATGGTAGTTTGTGAAATCTTCACACTCATGCTCCCCACAAACCGTCTTGCCACACCCCGTGCATATCCAGTGCGTCCGCTGCGATCCGGCGTCTATGGCGGCACTGGCGCGGGCCTCAAGCGCAATGGCCTTGATCACGGCGGCTTGTGTGGAGTTCGCCTTGGTTAAAAGATGCTCGGCTCTTGTGCGTGGCTTCACTTCGTGGCCTCCCGCTCAATCGCATCAAGGGCGTCGATCATATCCCATGTATCCATGTCCACTTGGTCGGCATCGAGGACGGCCTTCATGCGGTCGAATGCGTCGGCCTTGCGCTTGAGTTCGGGGATCGACTCATTCAGATTTCGGATGTGCTTGATGACGTTATCTGATGTCTTTTGCTCACCAAGCATCATACCGGCATGGCCTAGAAGCGTGTTCATTTCATTGCTTAGGACAGTGGCCTTGTAGTCATTGAGCCTCGCAAGCCCGGCATCATCCGGCTCGGCAAGCACGGCATCGGCGAGTTTTTCAGAAAGAGCCGCGTATTTATCAATTGCGAGTTTTCTGGTTGTTTTCGCCCGATCTTCTTTTATGCGGATGATGGTTTCCGCAAGCTCGCGCATCGTTGGCGTTGTCATTTGGCGGTCCTTTCAGTGCGAATTGCATCGCGGAGAATCCCCCGCGCGCGTCTGCCTTGGTAGTCGTCGTCAAGAATCTCAATCCACGTTGCATAATCCTGCCGTGCAATGGTGACATTTACGCTCCAAAAGGCGAACGTCTTAAACGTAAGACTCCGGCTCCCGTCGCGCTCCTCTGCCGGGGCTTGCGGTTGGGCGGGCGTTTCGTCCGGTGAGGCTCCGGCTATTCCGGTTTGGGTGGTCATGGGGTTTCCTCCACATGCTGAAAAGTCCCGTCGTCCTGCTTCGCCCACTTGCGGGCTTTGTTCTTTGCGAGCTTGGCGCGGATCGCGGTTTCGAGATCGATATGATGACGGGCGCATATTCCCATCACCATGATTGCCACATCGGCGCACTCATCGCAAATTTCGTCCAGTCGCATCCGCGCCACTGCGGTAAGAAGTTCTTGGGTCTCTTTGCGGCACTTAATGGCATAGGAAAGAGCTGGTGCCTCGGGGAACGTCGCCGCCTGCCACTCGTTCACTTCGCGCTGTAGTTCTCTTAGTGTGCTCACTTGCTCCCCTCCCCAGCAGCCCGGACGGCCTCGGCGAGGGTGGGGGCTTTGCCTTCAAAGTCTGCATCGACGTGATTGATCGACCACTCCGTGAATACCCCGTCCCTGTGGGTGAAGTAGAACGACTCCCCTTCCTCAATACGCCCAGCAAGCATCCTAAACGCCTCAGCATCCCCCCGAAGCCGCTCAACCTCCTCCAGCGCGGAGGCGTGAAGCTGGCTGGTTTCGGCGAGGGCGGCATTGAGCTTTTGAATGCATCGCACGGCGGTTTCGGTTGCATCGGTCGCATAGGGATCAATGCCGCAGTCCGCGTCTCGCACGGCCCCGCGAAGTTGAATCTCATTGTCGGCCTTCTCATTCGCCAGAAGGTCAAGCTCCCGCACTCTGGCGTGCAGGGCGTTGATGATGGCGGCGAGCTCGCTCTCCAGAACCCATCGTCCGCCTGTATCCAGAATCCTACCGGCAAGACCAACGTGGACGGGCAAGGCAAAGTTGTCCTCGTCCACCGTCACCTTATCCCCCTCAATCCGAACCATCGGCTCTGGCATCTCGCTTTCTCCTTTGTTGGTCATGGCTTGCCGTCCATTCTGCGCCCAGTGTTAATCTCGACCTGAATAGCCCGGTCGTCCCAAAGCTCGATCATGCCGTAGTCCTTCTTGTTGGTGACCGGCAGACGGACGCCGAAATGCATCTCCGTCCAGTCTTGGATGATAGTGCGGATATACTCCACATCGCGGAACTTCACCCCCTCATTGTTGCCCATCAGAATAGCGACCTCGCCACCGTCAACTCGGGCTGTGAATATCCTCACGTCTCGATCCTCAGCGATCCACCGCCTTACCCTCTCAGCCATCGCCGGTATCGGGTTTCCGATGTGCTTCTCGCTAACCCATCCCCCGTATTCGGCGAGGGTTCCGTCTAGGTCAACTCCGATCCATCCGCTCATTTCGTTTCCTCCCTCTTAAACTCAAGTATCCGCGCCATGAGCGGGGCGGGGATTTCGTGGGTCCATGAAAATCTATATGGGGCATTGTGGGTGTCGAACACTGTCACAAGTCCTGTTTTATAAAATAGAATATCGACGTGCTCGCCATCGCCTTTGACGAAGATAAACCCGCGAATCTTTTCCCCGCCGAACTCATTGAACGCGCACCCCTCCGGCAGAAGCCCCAAAAATTCCTTGGCGTTGGTTTCGGCGGTGTTACTCATCTTGGTTCTCCCAGTCGTCTAGTGAATCTTCGATAGCCTCATGTAACCCGGCGTCCCACTGAAAGAAGCGGTTGTAGTCGGTGTCCGGGTCGTAGGGGTTGTCTCTCTTTCCATAGCCCCGCTCAAAGGCTTCGTAACCTTTGTCTCTGGCGACCTTTTCAGCCTCACTTAGCCTTCCCATTCTCCCCCTCCAGTCTCGCCCGGACGGCGGCGCAAGCTGCGAGGGGGTAGGAGTAAACTCCTCGATGATAGGTGACTTCGGTGTGCTTGGCGTCCGAATACCCCCATCCAAGAGACGGGTTGAAAACCACCGTCAACCCCAGCGCAGCCACGAGAGGCGCGGCGTGGGATGGGTAGAGGTCGGGACGCCATTCCTTGTGCCATCCAGTGTGTTTGAACGACACAAACTGGACGCCGTAGAGGTGAAACCCCTTGACGCGCCCGGCATGGGTAAATGGGTCGGTGACGATCTCGAATCCGGCCGCCTTCGCCCATTTCATGCGCTCCCTGAACGTCGGCACATTCCCCGCCCCTGCGGCTGGTTTGGCGGGCATGGCGGGTTTGGGTTTTTTGGGGTGTGTCATGGGCGGGGGTCCTCGTCTCCTGAATTGAAATCAACTTCAAGGCCGCAGTGAACGCACGTTCCACCGGTCGGCTGGATGACCCATTCGCCTTCGTGCTCGGCGTCAATAGCGGCCTCGGGCGAACCGGGCTCGAATGGGCAGTCGTGGCACTTCTCACCGTAGGCGATTTGTTCCTCGCCGCATGTTGGGCAATCCCAAATCCATGCCGTGAGTAGTTCAACTTTTGGCTTAGGACTGCTCATGATTCTTCCCTCATCTGCGCGGCCTTGCGCTCTATTTGCCGGATTAGCCGCATCGCCCAGCGGCGGTCATCCGGGCTCAGGTCAAAAACATTGACCTTGAATTCGAGCACCAGCATGTTGCCTCTTCCGAAGTGCATTTCGGTTTTCGACCCCATATATGGCTGGCTTGGCTCAAGCGTCCCCCTGTCTGCCTTGCTCATGATTCCCTCCCCCCTTCCCCGCCCTCGCCAGCCGCGCCGGTCGGGAGCATGGCGGTCAAAAGCGTGTCTCGGCCCTTCGCTGTGGCCTTCACGACTTTGATTCCGCAAGCCTCAAGCGTTTCTATGAAACCGAGTTTGACAAGGCGCGCTGTCGCCCGCTTCTCCTTGAGAGTTAGGATGCCGTAGCTAAATCCATTGCCCGGATCACAGGCCCATGCGATTGCCAATACGGTTCTCTCCGCGTCGGTCAACTCCGCGAGCGGGCGCGGGGTTGGGGTGGGGTTAGTTGTCATGGCGTCACCTCGATTCCGTTGATGTCGCATTTAACCCAGTCCTTTCGGAAAATATCGGAGACCCTGACATATGGGACGCTTCCCGTCTCCGACCCGGCGTAAAACTCGGCGGGCTGACCGTGCTCGTTGAGTCCGTAGCATCGGGAATATGTCATGTCGTCATGACGGATAAAACCGCCCTTGTTCACAAATTGCGCGGCTCTCAGCGTGTTCATCCTACTCCCCCTCCCCGTCGCCCTTGGCCTCGGCGCGCTGGGCGGCGAAGTGGGCGCGGGCCTTTTTTGGCATTGAGCCGATGTAGCCGCCTAAGACATAAGGTATAAGCCAGCCCGGCAGCGGGACATTCCAAACCATAAACCCGCAGACCGGGCTGATAATAAATCGCCATGGCGCGTGTAGAAACTTGTTCATCGGCGGCTTGTCCTTTCGCATTCAATTTGGGAAAGTATCTGGTAAAGCCTGCTCATCATGGCATCCCCAAATTCGCGCAGGTCGGCGTTGCGTTGATCGCGTTCTGCTTCCCGCGCCGCCGCAATCTTCGCCGCGATCTCGGCGGGGGTTTCGCGGACGGCGAACGATTCATCTCCGAATACGACATGTGAGCCGCCATCCTCGGGCAGGATTCCACGAATCTGCTCGGCGTTTACGAACAACTCCTGCCCTGATTTTCCAGTCAATCGAATATGCATCTTCACTCCTCCTCGGGGGTTTCATTGGGGGTTGGGTCAAAATCTCTAAGCGCCTTCGCCAGACGGAGCGCGCATGATGGACAGAGGTATCCTGAGTTCTCCGGTGAATAGAGGCCGCAAACCTTTGCCCATCGGAGCGCTGTCATTTCGCCTTGAACCAAGGCTCGGTTTTTCTCAGGTGAATATTCTTCAATGGCACTGGCGTAGTATGGAGGCGCATCGCACTTTCCGACGATGGCACCCAAGCACTTGATTTCGTATTTGAGCATCACTCCCCACCCCCGATCTCGCCGCCAGCCGGGGGGAGGGGGAGGAAGTCGATATACGGAGTGCCATCATCGTGGGTCAGAATCTCGACACCGAACCCGTCCACCTCGTTTTGACGAATCTCTTCACCGGAATCGTAGAACAGGTCATAGTCGTCGTTTTTCAGAAGGTATCGACCGTCTGGCGGCAGGCTGAACACGATTTCATTGACCAACGGGGTCCACTTGATGCCGCCCTCAAACAACCCGCCGACCGCCACCGCGCTCAACTTGGACCGCAACTCCTCAATCTCTGCCCGGAGTCCGTCGATGCTCACGGCGTTACCCTCTGAGTCCCTTGGGACCGCCCCCGCGCTCCGGGCGTTGTCTTTTTCTGGACCACTCACAGCGAATGTCCTCCCATTTGATGATTTGCAATTCGGCCACGTAGCATCTTGTGGATTTTGTGGACCGTGTTTCTATGAATCCCGTATTCATGAGCAATGACGACTGCGCGCGCTCCGTTGTTCAAGGCTCGGCATATCTCAATCTTCTGGTCTAGGGTTAGATTAACTGGTGTTTTTTCTTGGCTTGATTGCAGAAAGATCGCTCCGCGCTTTAAGACTGTCCGCATGTGGTGATTGTTGTCTTGGATGGTGACGGCTTCCAAGTTTTCGGGTCGATTGTCTGTCTTGATCCCGTTTTTATGGTTTATGACAAGGCTGTCTGGTATCGGACCGTTAAAGTGTAGATACACTAAACGGTGGGACATGGACACAAATTGACGCCCGTTGATCTTAGATATCGCTACTAGATACCCGGTTCTCTCAGTAATCCTTTCCGCCCGAACCCGCTGGCACGGGAATGATTGGTTGTGTCTATTTCTTATCCTGATACGCCAAATTCGCCCATCGTTGTCTATTTCCCACTCCCCAGAGTTCACCAAGCATATCAGGTCTTCCTCGCGCTTTCGGATTGGGAATGGACGTTCTTTCGCGGCTTGTAGCGTGGGGATGGTCATCACTCAATTCCTTTCAGGGCATCCATGGCCCGGCAGTAGTTGTCATTGTTTCCGGGGTCGCCGTCACGCCATGCCTCCATGGTGATCACAGCGCCTTGCAGGGCAGCTTTCAGTCTGGCGTTCTCCTCGTGCAGGGCGCGGTATGCTCGGGCGAGGAAGGAGCAACGAGAGGCCATGTATTTGTCTCTTTCCTCCCAGAGTGCGGCCAAGGTCTTAACGTCGGATTTGTCGCCGTCCATCGCCGCGTCTTCGGCGATCTCCAGCCTCTTGTCATAGCGCAGAATCTCAACGGCGCATTCCATCGCCGCCTCGAAGTCCGGCGTTGGCTCTGGCTTTTGCTCGGGGGTGGTCATGCTATTTCCTTCCTTCAATGCCGAAATTCTCGGCGAGTTCATCGGCCATTCGGCGGAGTGCCTTGGACTCGCCATCCAGCGAACGACTGAGAGAAACGATGTTGTCTTTCGCTCTGGAAATTTTCTTGGTGAGTGCCTCGAATTTCGTTGGCCACCAGTAATCCATGCAATCAAACTTAACGTGGGCGGAACCGAGCCTGACGCCTGTTTTTGTGACGCGGACAACCATGCAGCTATCCCATGTCACGCGGTCTCCAAGCGTCGAAATTACCCTGTGAAGCGTCTCGCCGGGGCGTACTAGTTTGGCTTGGTCTTTGGTCACTTCCCGCCCTCCCCGCTCCCGGCCGCCGCGTCAAGGGTGGCGAGGAATTGTTCGAGTTCGCGGATGCGGGAATATCGAGGCTCCAGATCAGCAGTGATTTTGTTGAGCCTGTCGATATATTGGATCGGGTCGAAAGGTTTACCTGTCACTTCCTGAGAAAGGGCCGCGACAAGTTCCGAGTGGAGCGTATGCCGGAGAATCAGTAAAAGCCGATCCAACTCCTCCCGGCTCTCAAATCGAGGCCACTCCACCGCAGGCGCAGCGACTTCCTTCAAGTTTCCTTCGGAGTCCTTCCAGTAGAATTTATCCGCCTTCGCGGGCTCTGCGGGTTTCTCGGCGGCGGGCTCGGCGACGGGGCGGAAGGCGGTGGGAACGAAAAACTCCCCCACAGAATCCATCGGCCAGTCGCCGTTCTTCAAAGTATTACCGTAAACCCATTTGATCTTGCCGTGCTCCGCTTCGGTCCCTTCAAACAGGATCGGGAGCCAGCCGTGCGGTTCCGGGAACAATGCTTCGATGACCGTCCCCTCATCCTCCGGCGTGACCTCCCAGCGATGGGTGGGGAGGGCGTCGGCGGGAAGATACCGGCTGTCCTTGTGGAAGGCAGTCCCGTAACACTCCCTAAGACGGAACCCATTACCTTTTTCGTATCCGCTCAGGAACCAGCACAGGCATTCGCCTTCCGGTCTCCAGTCCGGCCATTTCCCCAGCGCGGCCAGAACCTCCGGCGATCTTGCGTCGTGCGAGGTGATCTCGATTTTGTTCATGGAGCCACCTCCTTCAAAGTCTCGAACATATCGGGCGTCTTATCGGCGAGAGGGCAGAGCGAAGGATCGGAGTAGCCGTGCGGGTGCTCGTTCATGTAGTTGGGCAGATGAACGACGCGCCCGTAGTAGTCGGGCGGCTGTATCCGTTCGAAGCGCATATTCCGCTTCCTCCAGCTGCGAATTTCCTTTGCCGTATCATCGATCCAGTCCGGTCCGTCAACGCAGGCGGCACAGATGCAACCGCACTTTGCGTAGGCCACATAGACGGGGTTGTCTTTGATGTTCTCGTTCATTCTCCTCATCCTTCCCGCCCGGAGGCGTTGCGTTGTTACTTGGTGGCCTTGCTCACGGCGACGGTGATCAGCACGGCGATAGCAATGAGAGCCATCACCACCACCGCGAAAAGGAACCCTCCCCAAAGCGGGACCGTGATCCACCACCACGACCACGTAATAACTCCCGTGAGTTTGAGCGTGAGGAACACGAGGAACAATGCCCCCGCGAATCCGATGCCGCCCGACTGTGCGTAAACTGTTTTCTCTGCCATTTTCCTTGTTTCCTTCCTTCCCTGTTTCAGTATCCGGGCGGCTAACCGGGGCTCGTAATCCCCGCCGCCCGGATTGCTTGCCTTGTCTCTTGTTCCCACTCATTCACGCCGTTACTGGTTGCGTTAGCGGTTGTACTTCATGGCGCACCTCTCTTTTCTGGCTTGCGTTGTGGGATGGTTGGGCTCTAAGGCCCAAAACCGACTGAAACAGAACTCATCAGGCCGTCGCCCTTTGAATTGCGCCCGCGCCAGCCACCCAAAGACACAGTGCGCGAGTGGTCTAGGATGTGTTTCAATCGGCTTTGCGTCTCAGACCCCGAAAAGTTGGGGCGGCGGGCTCTGGTATCCACCGCCCCCTTGGCCTTGTCTCGTGATCTTCCTTACGTTGGACCTTTCATTTGTTGTGTTGGCCCGGTCCTGTATTGACCTTGGGAGACTTAGAAATTTGTGGGGCCAAGAACCACCAAGGCCCCGTTGAACCCGAAAACCTTGCGGTTCTCGATGTGGAAGAAAGAGGAGGATCCTTTCTTGCCGCCGAAGCGGCCCTTGTCGTGTTTATTGCCCGCGCTAAAGGCGGGGAAACTTAGAAACTTGAGCGCGGGAGTCTTTGCCACAAGACCCACCCCGGCGTCTGCTCCGGGGATGCTATCAACAGCTTCCCGCGCACAATTAGAACGGCAGATCATCGTCCGGCTTGGCGGGGTTCGCGGGCGGAGCTGGCCGTTGCGAAGCGGGGGCCGGTGCCTTCGGAGGCGCGGGGGGCGCACCCTTGGGAGGAACGGTGGACTTATATGCCGCCTTGATGGACGCCATTACCGAAGCGTCAAGAGGCTTGAATCCTCCCCCGCCCTTCAACTCATCAATGATCCATTCATCATTGATGTTTCCGTTGTTGTCCTTGTGCTGGTTTGTCAGTGCCACGTTGCCTTCGTAGAAGCGGGGCGCGAATCCGGGCTCATCCCAATTCTGATCGAAGCCCATCGTTTGCAGCTTCTTTGACGTGTAGGGCATCGAAGCTTGGCTAAGGCAAAGGCCAACGGATGCCTCCGCGCCCGATGGCATATCCAGCCAATCCCCATCTTCGGCGCGGTGCGTCACGTTGAAGATGATGAACATGAAAGGGGCTCCGCCCTCTTTGAACGTTCCGAACTCCACGGTTTTGAGGGAGCCAAGATATGCCCCCGGCTTGTGTTTTGCGTGATTTCCCATGATCCCTTAAGCCTCCTTCGGCTTGTTGATGTAGTATTCAATCGTGTTCCACATTTCGGCGGGGTCTGGCAGAAGTTCGATCATCGGCGGCATCCCGAAACGATTCTTCGCGTCGAACGCATCGCACCTTTCGGTGTAGATCACGCGCTCAGAGCCCCCGACACCCTTGCCGGTTTTCTTCTGCCCAGTGCTCTTCACTTCATCAACGACGGTGACGAAGTTCCCGAAGAACACGGCGTCGGCCCACTGTGCAGTGATGCCCCATGTCTTTTCGTGGACGTTTGAAACCCATCGGTCGAAATCCGGCCCGAGCGGATTCTTGAAGTTTTTCACCTTGCAATGAGACAGAAGGATGATTGCAACGCCGCGCTGATTCAGATCAAACAGGCGTCCAAGCATAAGTTCCCAATCAGGGATCGAGACATCATACCCCTTGTTGTAAGAGGTAAATCCTCGCTCCCCCCAGTCGCCCTTGAAGTCGCGGCGGCATACCATCTCATGGCACATACGCTCAAAGCCGCCCATCGCATCCAAGGCAAGCGACTCGAAAGGGAGAACATCGGACGCCAACCACGAATCAAGCAGCGCGTTAAGTCCGCCCCAGTCTTCGATATTGGCCGCTCCGATGGCCGGGACGCGGCCTTTGGAGAGAAGCGTTGTGTATCCCGTCTCGCCCTTCGCCATGAGGATCGCGGCGTTTGGTGCATGCGCTGCGATGGTTGTCTTTCCGAATCCTTCCACGGCATTGATGATCAGGCGCGGGGCAACCTTGGCCGCGACGGCCTTCCCGAACGTCGGGATAATGCCTGATGATTGCGCGGAGGGTGGCGCGGGCCTTGATGGGGGCGGTGGCGGCGGCGTCCGTGGTGCCGCAGGCGGTGGTTTGGGCGGCGGGGCCGCTGTGGTCGTCATGGTCTTGTCTTCCTTGCTCTTTGGCATGAGGTCAACGCTATGCGTTGAGCAAATCTGCATCCAATTCCACATGAGGATTGGAAACCCTTTCATATCCCTCGGGGAGGTCGTCGGTGTCGGGGTCAAACCCATTCGCGCATAGGTCAAACATCGGGCATTTGCCGAACGTGATGCATGCCCCTGTGTTGCGCGGATAGCGGTCATGCGTGGCGCAGTCGCGAAGGATTTGGGCCGTTTGCCATACGTCGTAACGGGCCTCGATCATCTCCGGCTCAAGCCGCGCAAACTCACGGCGGGCAAAGTAGAATTCTGGCCGCTCCCCAATGTCCTGCCGGAGGCGTTCGCCGTATTCCTCCGGTGTCTCAAGGCGGCTTTGAAGCTCGTAACCCAGCTTGGAATCGCCGCTCTGCTTCCAAGTGCCATCCTTGTTCTTAACCCGTTCGCCGTTCGCATCCCGGACGATCTTGATTCCGGCCTCGTCTAGATCGGGGATTTGCTTCGGTCTGATGGTCGGCTTGCGGATCACGTCATAGAGGATAAAATCAGGTGCGTGCCCGGCGTGCTTTGCCGCGTCAAAATAGATGCTGATTTGGGAGTCGATCCGCAGCCGCTTCCAGTAATCAGAATCGGGGTCAAGGTCTTGCCCGATAAACTTGGTTTCCATAACCCCGACGCGGAAATGGCGGCTGATGATAGCGTCCATCTTGCCAGCGAGGGAATACGTCCGCGAAGGCTTGCCCGTCTCGGGGTTAATGAGAGGCATTGAGAATTGAAGCTCGGAGGCTACAATCACAATATTCGAGTCGTCCTCTTCCCAACGCCAGAAGTAGGCCGCGCAGAGTGTCGCGATGGTGATGCGGTCAATCTCCCAATCGTAGATCAACTCTGGCGTGGACGGCTTGGAGGCATCGTAGCCCGCAAGCCCGGCATTGATTGGGTCCGCGTGTCCTTTGCGGCGGGCGTCAAGTATCTCGTGTCCAGCCCGACCGATAACCAAAGGTTTGGCGTCGGTTGCGCGGCGGATTCCATAACGATAGGAAAGCCGGTTTTTTCGCAGGCAGGTCTTGGCGCATTGCATGGACGAGTGAGTCAGGACTTGCAGCCCCTCCCCGCCCCGAACCCCAACACCCGCCGCGCTATCGGTTGCGGTGGTCATAGCCCGGCCTCCTCAAGGTCGCGCTGGAGCTTCCGCATGTCGGCGTGGAATTGTTTGGGGTCCATGCCGTAGCGGGTGATACGCCTGCTTAGCTCTGATGCCTTGTTATGATTCTTAATGGAGAGGCCAAGGTCGTGCGAGGCTGACCCACAGAATCCTTCTCGAAGGCTATTAATAGCACGAAGGGCATTTCTCCAAGGTTTCGGGAAGTTGTCTGGATGATAGAAAGCGTAGTCGGGCGTGCCAAGCGTGCCGCGCATGACGGCTCCGGCGGCGCAAACCGCGCACCCTCCTGCCATCGGTGAGTGCCATGTGCCCATATCAATCACGCACTTAGGCGACCGCTCCGCCTTCCGCAGATCACCCAGCGCAAGCTTGATCAACTCCGAAAGCTTCTTCGGCGGCTTGGGCAGCGGTTTCTTGGTCAAGGTCTTCATCTTCGTCATCCTCCAATTTCGGATTCAAAAAAGGTCCATCGGCTTCCATGTCCGATTGGTGCAACTCCTCGCACGACTCACACCGCCTAACCCCATCCTCCCGCGTAGTCACGGCGTCGTGATCAATCTCCCGGCATTCCTCGCACGTCGCGGCGCGGCACGTATCGCAAACGTCGTCCTGCGTCTC
>Ga0247776_10000079_pt1 | contig 24596 bp, 26 predicted proteins | sample UWRJL199509C5_FD_179912 | JGI IMG/M metagenome (GOLD analysis project Ga0247776, IMG submission 179912) | Plant litter microbial communities from Arlington Agricultural Research Station in Wisconsin, United States - UWRJ-L199-509C-5 | ecosystem: Environmental > Terrestrial > Plant litter >...
TTGGCTGATGGGACACAGCGTCGAACCACTGCTCGAAGGTATCGAGGAATGGCGCAGCTCGCGTCAGGTCGGCGTGATCGCCGGCAAGCTGCCGTTCGGTCTCGGTTTCACGTTGGGCACACTCACCGCGCCGCACGATGGCACCGTCGCCGTCGCGGAAACCGAATTGCCGGGCATCGCCGATCATCGCACCGTGGCCGCTTCGCATACCGGCATGCTGCTGTCGTCCGCAGTCGCCGATCTGACCATCGATTTCCTGCGCGACGGCAGCTTCGCGCCGCCGCCCGTGCGATGAATGCGGCCATGGCTTTCTCGAATCCCGAATCCCGAATCCCGAATCCCGGCTCCGCCGTGCGCATTCTCGGCATCGATCCCGGCAGCCAGCGCACCGGCGTCGGCATCATCGATGTCGATGCCGGCGGCAAATCGCGCCATGTGTTCCATGCCGCGCTGCGCCTGCTCGGCAACGACAGTTTCGCCGAGCGGCTGAAGCAGATCTTCGATGAGCTCAGCGCGATCATCGTCGAGTACGCGCCGCAGGAGGCGGCGATCGAACGCGTGTTCATGGCACGCAACCCGGATTCGGCGCTGAAGCTCGGCCAGGCACGCGGTGCGGCGATCTGCGCGGTCGTCACGCGCGGCGTCGGCGTCACCGAATACGCCGCGCGCGAGGTCAAGCAGGCGGTGGTCGGTACCGGCGCCGGCGACAAGACCCAGGTGCAGCACATGGTCGGCATCCTGCTCAATCTGCCCGGGCGTCTGCAGGCCGATGCGGCCGACGCTTTGGCGATCGCGATCGCGCATGCGCACACGCGCGCGAGCGTGCAACGCCTCGGTGTCGAGTTCGGTCGGAGCCGGCGCAGTAGCTGGAGACGCGCACGATGATCGGCCGGCTCAGAGGCACCTTGATCGCCAAGCAGCCGCCGTGGATCGTGGTCGATGTCGGCGGCGTCGGCTACGAACTCGAAGCGCCGATGTCGACGTTTTTCGACCTGCCCGAACTCGGACGCGAAGTGAACCTCTGCACGCACTACGCGGCGAAGGAGGACACCGTCGTGTTGTACGGCTTCCTGCGCGAGTCCGAACGCAGCCTGTTCCGCACCTTGCAGAAGGTCAGCGGCGTCGGCGCGAAGATTTCGCTCGCCGTGCTGTCCGGTGCCAGCGTGGATGAATTCACGCGGCTGATACAGAGCGGCGACATTCCCGCGCTGACGCGCATCCCCGGTATCGGCAAGAAGACTGCCGAGCGCATGATCGTCGAGCTGCGCGATCGCGTCGACGGCCTCGCCAGCGGCCTGCCGAGCACGATCAGCGGCGGCGTGCCGCAGGATCCGGTCGCCGAAGCGACGGTCGCGCTGCAGACGCTCGGCTACAAGCCGGTCGAAGTCACGCGCCTCGTGCGCGATGCGGCGGCACCCGGCGACAGCGCCGAAGACATCATCCGCAAGGCGCTGAAGGCGGCGCTCCGTTGAACATCTGCTTGGGACGCGCGTTATGAAGCAGGGCGAAAACGAAGACGGGCAGGTGCGCACGCGCATCAACAAGCTGATCCTTGGCGCGATCGGCGTCGTCTACGGCGACATCGGCACGAGCCCGCTGTACACGATCAAGCAGACCTTCGGTGGCAACGGCGCGCCGTTGACCGAAGGCAATGTGCTCGGCGTGCTCTCGCTGATCTTCTGGTCGCTGATCCTGGTCGTGTCGGTCAAGTACGCCGGCTTCATCATGCGTGCCGACAACAAGGGCGAGGGCGGCATCATGGCGCTGACCGCGCTCGCGCAGCGCAGCGTGCGCAGCAGTCAGCGCGCGCGCTGGTGGATCGTCATGCTCGGTCTGTTCGGCGCCGCCCTGTTCTTCGGCGACGGCGTGATCACGCCGGCGATTTCCGTGCTCGGCGCCGTCGAAGGCCTCGAGGTGCTGGCGCCGGCGCTGTCGCACTGGGTGGTGCCGATCGCCGCGGTCATCATCGTGCTGCTGTTTTCGTTCCAGAACCGCGGTACCGGCAAGGTCGGCGCGGTGTTCGCGCCGATCATGATCGTCTGGTTCATCACCCTCGCCGTGCTCGGCATCTGGCACATCGTGCTGCATCCTGCGGTGCTGCGTGCACTGTCGCCCTACTACGCGATCGCGTTCTTCGTGCAGCACGGCTGGGTCGCCTTCTTCGCGCTCGGCACCGTCATCCTGTCGATCACCGGCGCCGAGGCGCTGTATGCGGACATGGGGCATTTCGGCAAGAAGGCGATCCGTTTTTCGTGGTTCGGTTTCGTGCTGCCGGCCTTGGTGCTCAACTATTTCGGCCAGGGCGCACTGCTGATCGCCGATCCGAAGGCAGCCGAGAATCCGCTGTTCCTGATGGCGCCGCCGATGTTGCTGGTGCCGATGCTCATCCTCGCTACCGCGGCGGCGGTGATCGCTTCGCAAGCGGTCATTTCGGGCGCTTTCTCGGTCACGCGCGAGGCGATCCAGCTGGGATTCCTGCCGCGCATGCGAGTGCGTCATACCTCACGCGAGCAGATGGGGCAGATCTATCTGCCCTGGATCAACCGCATGCTGCTGGTGCTGACGCTGGCCGTCGTGCTCGGCTTCAAGTCGTCGGACAATCTGGGCGCGGCCTACGGAATCGCGGTGGTCGGCACCATGACGATCGATTCGATCCTGGTGATGATCGTGTTCCGCCGCATGTGGCAGTGGAGCAAGACGAAGGTGCTGGCGGTCGGCTTGTTGTTCCTGTTCGTCGATCTGGCCTTCCTGACCGCGAATGCGGACAAGGTCGAGCATGGCGGCTGGTTCCCACTGGTGCTGGGAGCGATCATCTTCATCCTGATGGCGACCTGGCGCCGCGGCCGCGAACTGGTCATGCGCGAGATCAAGCAGGGCGGGCTCGCACTGGAGCCGTTCATCTCCTCGATCGCCGCACATCCGCCGTTGCGCGTGCCGGGCACGGCCATCTTCCTGACCGCCAACCTCGAAGGCGTGCCGCATGCGCTGCTGCACAACCTCAAGCACAACAAGGTGCTGCACGAACGCAACGTGATCCTGACCGTGGAGACGGCCGATACGCCAATGGCCGAGCGCGAGGAGCACGCGCAGGTCGAATCGCTCGGCGGCGGGTTCTACAGCGTAACGCTGCGATTCGGCTTCGCCGAAGACCCGGACGTGCCGCGGACGATGGCCGCCGTCAAGCAATGCGGACAGCCGTTCGACATGATGGATACGACCTATTTCCTCAGCCGCGAAAGCATCGTCGCGACCGATCGTCCCGGCATGGCGCTGTGGCGCGATCGCCTGTTCGCGTTCATGGCGCGCAACGCGACGCCGGCAACCGCGTTCTTCCAGATTCCTGGCAACCGGCTCATCGAGCTCGGTACCCAGGTGGAGATTTGAGTTGGAACCGGGAATGGGGACTGCGGAATCGGGAATGGGAACAGCCGCAGCAGGATCTGTCGTGATCCTGAATGCGCGCTGCCAGACAGCATTCGAGCGCTATCTACCCGATGGCCGCCCGACCATAATCCGCGCACTACCCATTCCCGACCAACAATGACCGACCGCCTCACCTCGGCCAGCGCGAACCGCGAAGACGATATCGTCGAGGCGACGATCCGTCCGCAACGGCTCGCCGAGTATCTCGGCCAGCCGGTCGTGCGCGAGCAGCTCGGCATCTACATCGAGGCGGCGCGCCGGCGTGGCGAAGCGCTCGATCACGTGCTGATCTTCGGTCCGCCCGGACTCGGCAAGACCACGCTGTCGCATGTGATCGCCAACGAGCTCGGCGTGAACCTTCGCTCGACCTCCGGTCCGGTGCTCGAACGCCCGGGCGATCTCGCTGCGCTGCTGACCAACCTGCAGCCGCGCGATGTTCTGTTCGTCGACGAGATCCATCGCCTGTCGCCGATCGTCGAGGAAGTGCTCTATCCGGCATTGGAAGATTTCCAGATCGACATCATGATCGGCGAGGGGCCGGCCGCGCGCTCGATCAAGCTCGACCTGCCGCCGTTCACCCTGATCGGCGCGACCACGCGCGCAGGACTGCTGACTGCGCCGCTGCGCGACCGCTTCGGCATCGTGCAGCGGCTGGAGTTCTACAGCCCGCTCGAACTCACCGCGATCGTGCGGCGCGCCGCGAAGATCCTCGGCATCGCCTGCGAGCCGGAAGGCGCCAGCGAGATCGCCAAGCGCGCGCGCGGCACGCCGCGCATCGCCAACCGCCTGCTGCGCCGCGTGCGCGACTACGCCGAGATCAAGGCCGGCGGCACGATCACCGCCGGCGTCGCCGCCGCGGCATTGGAAATGCTGAAAGTCGATGCGGAAGGCTTCGACGCGAACGACCGCCGACTGATGACCACGATCATCGAGCATTTCGACGGCGGTCCGGTCGGAGTCGAATCGCTGGCCGCGGCGCTGAGCGAAGAGCGCGGCACGATCGAAGACGTGCTCGAACCGTTCCTGATCCAGCAAGGTTTCCTGATGCGCACCGCGCGTGGACGCATGGTCACCAGCAAATGCTGGCGGCATTTCGGATTGCAGCCGCCGCGCCGCACGATCGCGGACGATCTGTTCGTTGCCGACGCCGGCATCGAAAATCGCGAATCGGGAATCGACAAAATGGGGTCGGAGTGATTTTTCGTAGCGAAAGCCGGCCATCTTTGGTACTGGCGTCATGAAAAATCACTCCAACCCCATTTTCACCTGGCCCGTCCGTGTGTATTGGGAAGACACCGATGCCGGCGGAGTCGTTTATCATGCGCGCTACCTGCATTTCCTCGAGCGCGCACGCAGCGAGTGGCTGCGCGCCAGCGGCATCGGCCAGCAGCAGCTGCGCGACGAGGCCGGAATCGTCTTCGTCGTGCACCGCATGGAGATCGATTTCAAGGCGCCGGCGCGGCTGGACGATCTGCTGACCGCGACGGTGCAGCCGGAAGAGTGCCGCAGCGCCAGCTTCATCGTTCGCCAGGCGCTGCGGCGCGAAACAGAACCGAACGTGCTGGTCGAAGCGCGCGTGCGCATCGCCTGCCTCGATGCGGGGCGCTTTCGCCCGCGCCCGATTCCGCAACATCTTCTGCAAGAGATCATGAAGACATGAGTACAGACCTGAACGTCCTCGCCCTGGTCCTCAACGCCAGCTGGCCGGTCAAATGCGTGCTGGCGATCCTGATCGGCTTCTCGATCGCATCGTGGTTCATCATCTTCCGCAAGAAGGCGTTGATCGACCGTGCGAATGCGAGCGCCGACGAATTCGAAGAACGCTTCTGGTCGGGTGCCGACCTCGCCGGGCTGTTCAAGGAGATCACCAGCGGCGGCGATCGCGTCACCGGCAGTGCGGCGATCTTCGAGGCGGGTTTTCGCGAGTTCGCGCGGCTGCGCCAGCGCCGCGGCGTCGATTCGCGCGCGCTGCTCGAAGGCGCGCAGCGTGCGATGCGGGTGTCCTCGACGCGCGAGATCGACCGGCTCGAACAGAGCCTGGAATTTCTCGCCAACGTCGGCTCGATCAGTCCCTACGTCGGCCTGTTCGGCACGGTCTGGGGCATCATGATCGCGTTCCAGGGCCTGGCCAACGTGAAGGAAGCGACCATCGCGATGGTCGCGCCGGGCATCTCCGAAGCCTTGATCGCCACCGCGATGGGCCTGTTCGCGGCGATCCCTGCGGTATGGGCCTACAACCGCTATTCGACCAAGCTCGAACGCGTGAACCTGCGCTACGACACCTTCGTCGAGGAGTTTTCCTCAATCCTCGCGCGCCAGGCGCATCTGGAAGATTCGCCGTGAACCCCGCGCCGGATCGGCACGCGTTGGAGTAGCCCATGCAAAGTTACGGGCGGCGCAAGCGCCGCAAACTGAAAGCCGAGATCAACGTCGTGCCGTACATCGACGTGATGCTCGTGCTGCTGATCATCTTCATGGTGACCGCGCCGCTGCTCAATCTCGGCGTGGACATCGAATTGCCGAAGAGCACCGCCAAGTCGATTCAGAACGACAAGGAGCCGGCCGTCGTCAGTGTCGATGCGGACGGCAAACTGTTCCTGACGCTGGGCGCCGACAAGCGCGAGCCGATCGACGAGAAATCGCTGGTCAACAAAATTTCAGCATTCGTGCGTGAGAATCCGCAGGTCCCTGTGCTGGTCGCTGGCGACCAGCGTGCGGACTACGGCAAGATCTATCAGGCGATGGTGCTGCTGCAAACGGCTGGCGTGCCGAAGGTCGGGCTCATGAGCCAGCCTCTGCAAGCGGGCGGAGCACGCTAGCCGGATGGAGAGGGCGTACCAGATCGAGAGCTTCAGCGACAAGGCGCGCGCATTCGGGTTTGCGCTCGGCCTGCATTTGCTGGTCATCGGCGCCCTGCTGATCGGGCTTTGGTGGACCAACGAAAGCAAGCCGGTCGTGATGCCGGGGCCGGTGATCGAGGCGACACTGATCGGACCGACCGCGGCGCCGGTCGGCGGTCGCAAGGCGCCGCCAAAGCCCGCGCCGCCGAAACCCGAGCCGCCACAGCCACAGCCGGAGCCGCCTAAACCTGCAGCGGAAGCGCCGAAACCGGAGCCTCCCGCACCCAAGCCAGCGCAGAAGGAAACGCCGGCCGAAGTGCAGAAGCAGGATCAGATCGACCAGGAAAGGATCGCAGCGCTGGCCGAGCAGAAAGCCGAGGAACAGAAAAAAGAACAGGAAGAAAAACAGAAACAGCGGAAGGTGTTGCTGGACGAGCAGGAGAAGCAGCGCAAGCTCAGGGAAGAACAGCAGAAGCAGCTCGCCGATATCAAGAAGCAACGCGAGGCGGCGGAGAAAAGCCTGAATCGCGAGAAGGAACGATTGGCGCAACTCGAAGATCGCAATCAGCGTCAGGCGGAAAAGGACGACCCGCAGCCCGCGGCGGAACACGAAGCGCCGCAGGCGATGACCGGCGCGAATGGCCAGGACAACGATTTGACCGCGCGCTACGCGGCAGCGATCCAAGCGGCAGTGACGCAGAACTGGAACCGGCCGGATAGCGCGTCGAGTGGTCTGCGCTGCAGTTTGAACATCGTGCAGATTCCAGGCGGCGATGTGATTTCGGTAACGGTCGGTTCGCCCTGCAATGCGGACCAGCCGACACGCAATTCGATCGAGCAGGCGGTGATGAAGGCCGCGCCGTTGCCGTATCGGGGTTACGAAAAAGTGTTCCAGCGCTCAGTCAAATTCAATTTCAAATACGACGGATAACGATCTCGATGACGAAGCGAAATGGATGGTTGGCGCGACTCCTCCTGCTCGGAGCAGGCCTTTTGTTCGGCAGTGGTGTTTTCGCGCAGAGCGGCGGCCTGACCGTCGAAATCCAGAACGGCAACGCGTCGGCCCTGCCGATCGCCGTGGTCCCGTTCGGCTTCGAAGGCTCCAGCCAGCCGCCGGAATTCAACGCCGGCGAAATCGTCCGCGCCGACCTCGCGCGTTCCGGCCAGTTCCGTACGCTGCCGAAGGACAACATCGTCGAATTCCCGACGCGCCAGGCCGATGTCAAGTTCGGCACCTGGAAACTGCTGAAGCAGGACTATCTCGTCGTTGGCCGCATGTCCGAGTCCGGCGATGGCGCGCTACGCGTCGAGTACGAACTGTTCGACGTGGCCAAGCAGCAAAAGATCGCCGATGGCGCGATCAGCGGCCAGCGCACCGGCCTGCGCGACATCGCGCACCAGGTCGCCGATGCCGTCTACGAAAAGATCCTCGGCGTGCGCGGCGCGTTCTGGACGCGCATTGCCTACATCACCGCCACCGGCGCGCCGCCGAACTACCAGTACGCGCTGATGGTTGCCGATTCGGACGGCTACAACCCGCAGGTCGTGGTGCGCTCGCGCGAATCGCTGCTGTCGCCGTCGTGGTCGCCGGATGGACGCAAGATCGCCTACGTCTCGTTCGAGAGCGGCAACTCGACGATCTATGTGCAGGATCTCGGCACGGGTTCGCGCCAGGTCGTGTCGAGCACCAAGGGCATCAACTCGGCGCCGGCATTCTCGCCGGACGGCAACCGCCTCGCGGTGACGCTGTCGAAGGGCGGCAATCCGGATATCTACGTGCTCGATCTCGGCAGCCGCCAGGCGACCCAGGTCACCAAGCACTTCGCGATCGACACCGAGGCGCGCTGGGCGCCGGACGGCCAGAGCCTGTATTTCACCTCCGACCGCTCCGGCAAGCCGCAGATCTATCAGGTCTCGCCGAGCGGCGGCGAGCCGACCCGGGTCACCTTCGAGGGGCAGTACAACGCGAGCGTCAGCGTGGTCGATGCCAAGGGCATCAAGCTCGCAATGGTGCAGGGCAGCGGAAACGTGTATCGTATTGCGGTCCTCGACCGTGCGACGAACCAGTACACCCAGGTTTCGCCGGGCAGCCAAGATGAGCATCCCAGTTTTGCCCCCAACGGAAGCATGCTGCTGTATGCCGCGAGCGAAGGTTCGCGCGGCGTGCTCTACGCAGTATCCGCCGATGGCCGGGTGCGGCAGCGACTCGGGCTCGCAGAGGGAGACGTGCGCGAACCCGTGTGGGGTCCGTTTCGTCAACGTTGATACGCGGTAAACAAGCGGCCGCATGGATGGCCGCGCAAAACCTGAGTGATCGAGAAAGCTATGTCCAACCTACCCGCCCAGTTGAAGGGGAACACCATGAAGAACATCGTACGCGTCGCATTTTCCATCCTGCTCGTTGCCGGCGTTGCGGCCTGCGCGAAGAAGGCCGTCAAGCCGGCGCCGGCTCCGGTCGACAATTCGTCCAGCTCGCTCGGCAACACGGCTCCGGCCGACAACGGCGGCCGCTACACGCGTGACAGCCTCGACACCGACAGCTGCCTGCGCCAGCGCGTGGTCTACTTCGATCTCGACAAGAGCGAGATCAAGTCGGAATTCCAGGCGCAGATGTCCTGCCACGCCGCTTACCTGAAGCAGTTCCCGCAGTCGCGCGTCACGCTGGAAGGCAATACCGACGAGCGCGGTTCGCGCGAGTACAACCTCGGCCTCGGCGAGCGTCGCGGCAATGCGGTGCAGAGCGCGCTCAGCGCGGCCGGTGCTTCGTCCTCGCAACTCAATGTGACCAGCTACGGCGAAGAGCGCCCGGTCTGCCGTCAGCACGACGAGTCGTGCTGGTCGAAGAACCGCCGCGTCGAGATCGTCTACACCGCGAAGTGATTCAAATGGTGCACTTGAAGTCCAGTGCAGTGGCAGCGGCGGCCTTGATGGCCGCCGTTGTCGCGTTTGCGCCTTCGGCGCACGCGCAGGCGCAGCGTTTGTCGCTGGCCGAGCGTGTCGACCGCCTCGAACAGCAGCAGTCGAATGCGCAAGGCAGCGGCGGTGCGGTCGATCTGGTCAACCAGATCAATGCGCTGCAATCGCAGGTGCAGTCGCTGCAGGGCCAGGTCGAAGAGCTGAAGCACGCGCTCGACGAAGGCAAGCAGCGCAGCAAGGACCAGTACGTCGATCTCGACTCGCGCATCGGCCGGCTTGAAGGCGGCAATGGTGCGCCGGCAGGCGCAGCGCCGACAGGGCGTCCTGCTGCGCGCAACGACAATCCGCCGGATGTCGATCTCGGCGCGCCGGCGGGTGCGTCGAAGACGCCGCCACCGCGCGACAGCCGCTACGCGCCGCGCGCCGCTGTCAGCGACCTTTCCGATGCGGACCGTGCCGCGGCGGCGCCGGGCGAGGAGTCGAGCGCACAGGCGCCTGCGGCTGCCGGCGGCGATCCGGCCGCCGCGAACGCGACCTACAACGAGGCGTTTGCCGCGTTGAAGGATGGCCGCTACGCCGAATCGGCACGCCGTTTCCAGGCCTTCATCGATCAATACCCGGGCAGCGACCTGACCGGCAATGCGTATTACTGGCTCGGCGAGTCGTACTACGTGACGCAGAACTACAAGATCGCGCAGCAGTCGTTCGAGACCTTGCTGCAGCGCTACCCGGCCAGCCTGAAGGCGCCCGATGCCTTGCTCAAGGTCGGCTACAGCCAGTACGAGCTGAAGCAGTGGGACCAGGCCGAGGCCACCTTGAACCAGGTCGTGCAGACCTATCCGGACACCACCGTCGCGCGTCTCGCGCAGGGGCGTCTGCGCGCGCTGAAGATGGAAGCGCGCCACTAGCGCATGAAGGTGGCCTCCGAACGCATCGACGCGCTCGTCGATGACGTCGCCGACGCAACTTCCGCGGCGCAGCCCGAACCGCGCCTGCGCATCACCGAGATTTTCCATTCGCTGCAAGGCGAGGCCGACGCGGTCGGCTGGCCGACCGTGTTCGTGCGCCTGACCGGCTGCCCGCTGCGCTGCGTCTGGTGCGACACCGAATATTCGTTCCATGGCGGCCAATGGCGCTCGATCGCCGACGTGCTCGCGGAAGTCGGCCGTTACGGCGCACGCCATGTCTGCGTTACCGGCGGTGAGCCCCTGTCGCAGAAGCGCTGCCTCAGCCTGCTGGCGCAGCTGTGCGATGCCGGCTACGAAGTGTCGCTGGAAACTTCCGGCGCGATCGATGTCGGTGGCGTCGACGCGCGCGTGCGTAAAGTGCTCGACCTGAAGGCCCCCGGTTCCGGCGAGGTCGCGCGCAATCTCTGGTCGAACCTGGCTGCGCTGACGCCGCATGATCAAGTCAAGTTCGTGCTGGCCGACCGCGCCGACTACGAGTGGGCGTGCGAACGTGTACGCGAACATGCGCTTCCGCAGCGTTGCCAGGTGCTGTTCTCGCCGGTCTACGGCGAGCTGACAGCGCGTGTGCTGGCCGACTGGATTCTCCATGATCGCCAGCCGGTGCGCTTGCAGATGCAACTGCACAAGCTGCTGTGGGGCGAGGAACCCGGGAGATAGAACGGTCGAAGGGTTGGCAAGTGACTGCGTGGCGCATCGGCGACTTGCGTCAATCTTCACGATCATCGGCCCGGCGGCTTTCGAAGCCGCTGGGCTGTTCAAGTCGGGATCCACGTTCAACAGCCAAATTGAACACGTGTCACCCGTTTGGCTGCACTTTCGTCGACAGCGAATGCCGCCGCGACGAACCCCCCAGGCCCATTCGACATCAACGCCGTGAAACCGCATGCTCTCTGAATCCCAGAAAAAACGCGCCGTCGTCCTCGTCTCCGGCGGCATGGACTCCGCCGTCACGCTCGCGCTCGCGCACGAGCAGGGCTTCGACAGCTACGCGCTCAGCGTCGATTACGGCCAGCGCCACTCGTCCGAACTGGGAGCCGCGCGCCGAGTCGCGCTGGCACTCGGCGCACGTGCGCACAAGACCGTGCACGTCGATCTGCGCAGCATCGGCGGCTCCGCGCTGACCGACGATATCGACGTTCCCGACGACGGCGGCGCCGGCATTCCGGTCACCTACGTGCCGGCGCGCAACACCATCATGCTGTCGGTCGCGCTCGGCTGGGCCGAAGTGCTCGGCGCGCAGGACATCTGGTGCGGCGTCAACGCGGTCGACTATTCCGGCTATCCTGATTGCCGGCCGGAATTCATCGCCGCGTTCGAACGACTCGCCAACCTCGCCACCAAGGCCGCTGTCGAAGGCGCCGCGCTGCGTGTGCATGCGCCGCTGATCGCGCTCGGCAAGGCCGCCATCGTGCGCGAAGGCCTGCGCCTCGGCGTCGACTTTGCCGCGACCGTGTCGTGCTACCAGGCCGACAGCGACGGCCGCGCCTGCGGCCACTGCGACGCCTGCCGCCTGCGCGCGCAGGGCTTCCTTGCAGCCGGCGTGACCGATCCAACGCGCTACGCCTGAGGCGGGCGCGTCCTACTCGGTCGCGTACTGCGCAACGCCGTCGCCGAACGACCAGTTTTCCTTGCTCACCTCGACCAGGTTGATCACCACGTCGCCGCGCGAGAGGCCGAGCCGCTCGTGCAAGCCGTCCGCGATCGCCTTGTAGAACGCGCGCTTCAGCTCGACGCTGCGGCCCGCATTCAAGGTGACCTGGATGATGATGCAGTCGGCCGTGCGCGCGATGCCGAGGTAAGTCGGATCGGCGACGAAGTTCGCCGCGGGATGCTCGTTGATGATCTGGAAGCGATCGTTCTTCGGCACGTTGAGCGTGTTGATCATCGCATCGTAGACGACCTCGCCGATCGTGCGGCGGTATTCGGCAGGCTTGCCTTCGACGAGGTCGATGCGGGCGAGAGGCATGGGGATGGTCCTGGAGTTTGGTGGAGGAGTCCGCGAATTTTAGGCGGTCGGCGGTGCGGTTGTCCGCGCGGGCGCATTGGCGCAGCTGACGAGGCCGACAGCGTCCGCTTCCTCGCGAGCGATCGGTCGCGTCGCATCCACATAGGGCCTGGCCGAACGGACGTAGCGCATCGCGGCTCCGAAGCGGCTACAATCCGCGCCCCGGATGTCCGGCGCAGGCACGCCCCGCACCACGCGCGTCGCCCGTCGACCGCACTTCCGGCACGCGATCGCACCGCCGCCCGGACCTCACCGCGGCGGACCCGGCGCCCGCATCTTGCTTTTGGGCCGTTAGCTCAGCGGTAGAGCAGTGGACTTTTAATCCATTGGTCGATGGTTCGATCCCATCACGGCCCACCATTTCAAGAACTCCCGAAGTCCTGTGGCTCCCCTGTGGCTCCCCCTGGATGCACCGGGTCGTCTTGCATCCGAGTGGTATGCGAAGGACGATGCGGCATGCCCAAGCGCGGTGCCGACCCCATCCCAGCAGAGTGGCTGCTCACCAATCGAGTCCATGAACTCGATGACGACCTGCGGCTGTCGCCAGCGCAGGTGGTGATGATGACGGGCCTGTCGCTCGACATGCTCAAAGAGCATCGACGCACCCGTCCGCCGAAACCACCGCTCGCCATTTTGCGTGAGAAGAAAGGCGCCAAGGTCTGGTACCGCTTGGCCGACGTGCTCGATTGGCGACGCGCAAAAAATCCGAACGTGGCCAGCAAACCGCGCAAGGGCATCGACACGTTTCACGGATTCATGGCGCGCGGCATGCCCGATGACCAGTGGGTGTTCGCGCGCACACGTGAAGGGCAACCCGTAGACTACTTTGCTTCGTTGCGGTTCTCCGACTTGCTCGACCACGGCGCCGAGTGTGTTTGGTTGTCCTTGGATGAATATCTTCGAACGGCGGACGAGTGGGCGAGGGTCGAACGCGCAAAGGCTCAAGAGCGCTACCTGTCGAGACCAGACGTGCTGCCAACGGCTAAATCGATGAACGTTTGCCCGAGATGCGGGAAGTCTGCGCATCCGGGACGTTCTTGCCGTCTGTAATGGGCACGCACGCGGTAGCCCCCGCCGGCACCATTCGCGTTCCTCACGCGAGCGATTTCAGAAGTTCTTCCTGCTTGCGCCGAGTCATGGCGGCAAAGCGCTCGATGAGCTTGGCGAGCCGGTCGTCTTCCGCGTAGAGGTACGCAAGGGGGACGCCCAGGGCACGCGCCAAATGCGTTGTGGTGCCTATCCCCGGCTCATGAGTCCCGGTTTCGTAGCGGTTGACCCGCGCCGAGGCCACGCCAGGGTCGATGCCGGCGGCAATGCCCAACGTCTTCTGCGACAGCCCTGCCGCAAGGCGCGCTTCTCGCAGCCTTCGGCAAAACACGTTTTTGGCCGCAATGGCCGGCATCGCTTAGACCCGCGCTGAACACCACTGCGAGATTCGTAGTATTTGCTTGACCTGCATACTTCGTATTTCGTAGCGTCACCGTCGACCGCACCGGGCGCCGTGGGCGCCTTGGTCCGGCTTACTCGACAGCGGAGTGGTCTGCCATGGAAGCAGTGGTTAAGAGTTTCTTAGCGGGGATGTTGGCCATCACGTTGGCGGGGTGTGGCCGCGAGGTCGACAACTCACCCGGTGCCCCATCGGCAAGCACAAGGCCCGCATCAGCGGGCGCGCCGACATCGCCGCCGCCCATTGCCACCCCAGAGGCGGAAACCACCGAGCGCTCCACACCAGTGGACCGCTACGTGGAACTGGACCCTGCCGACCCGCTTGTCTTCGCGTACCTGGGTGCGGCGTACGCAAGCCCGCCATTGACGGACGACCAGAAGCTGTCCCTGCTCACCAAGGACGGGGCGCCCGAGACCGATGTGTTCAAACGCAAGGACCTTCAAGCGCAGCAAATGCCCGCGGTCAACGCACGCCTTGCGATGGTGAAAGCCGAAACGCATTACCGCATCGAGGCGGCAGACCTCGTCGTGCTCGAACGTCTGCGGGGGCAGCCGCACGCCCGGTGGTCGTACACCGCATCACTGGGCCATTACGACACCGAACGCCATGGCTTTCCCATCGCGTGCCTCGACGAGGGAAACATCGGGCCTAACCCCGTCGTGTCGTTTGACGAGCCGGCGAAACCGACACGTCAATGCTTCCTGCCCGTGACCGATGAAGCCGTGGCACGACGGGTGGAGGGGGCACTGTCTCGCACACCGATGCTCCCTGTCAGCGCCACGCTGTACTTCACCGTGGTGGGCCCGGCTCGACGCGTGCCGCACAGCGTGTCAGCCGAACTCAATCGAGTACATCTCAAAATCCACGACCCGGGGACGCTGGTGGACCCGCCTGCCCTGGGCGAGTTCGACATCGACGTGCCGCAGCCGCTCATTCGGTGAGGCCGCGGCACGTCGCCGTCGCTCGTCCACAGGAGGTTCCAATGTCTTCATCGGTGCGTGGTGTTCTGCTTCTAGCTGTCTTCACCGGCGTTCTTGCATTCGTCTCTTCAGCGGGGAAGGGCGGGTCCGTGATGGCCGGCGTGTTTGCCTTTGCTGGCATCCCCTTCGTGCTCATCGCACTTCGCGCCTTGTCCGGCCGAGAAAACTGATGCGAGCTTCAGGTGCTTGGCTTGCTGGGGCGCTTACGTTGGCGACCACCGCGGTGGCCGGTGTGCCGCCAGACGGTCAGTTCGTTCCGGCGGACACCATGAACTTCGCTCGGTACACCGCAGCGGCGACGGCCCTGGGCGACGGAAGCGTGCTGGTCTACGGACCGACGTACGACGCCGACCATTACGGAGCTTCCGAACCCGAGTTCGTCGAAGCCGGCCTCATTCCCGGGCCGCGCTTCGCAGCAAGTCTGGTGCGCTTGCCGAATGGTGGAGCTCTTCTCATCGGAGGGTCGTCTGGCGACCTTCGTAGCGTGCGCTACGACGCGGCAGAGCGTGGGTGGTCGTGGGGACCCTCCATGGCGACCGCGCGCATGTACGCCCAGGTGTCCGTTCTCGCCGATGGTCGGGTGCTCGTGGCTGGCGGATACGGGGCGGACGGCGTAGCGCTGGCCACTGCCGAGCTCTACGACCCCGCAACGGGGGCCTTCATGCCCACGGGCTCAATGCCACGAGGCAGGCAGGGCGGGGTCGCGGAGGACCTGCCTGATGGCCGCGTGCTCATCGCAGGCGGCGCTGGCGTGTCTGGATACGGCGACCCGTGCGCGGTCGTGTACACGCCGGCCAGCGCATCGTTCGCCGCCGGCCCGTGTTTCGTTGCCGCTCCCCAAGGGCTCTATACGCCCGCGGCGGCGACGCTCCTGGATGGACGCGTCCTTGTCTGGGGCGGCTACGTCTTCACCGGGCCCAACACCCAGCAGGTTTCGGACGACGCTGAGCTCTACGACCCACGCACCAGCAGCTGGACCCCGCATCTCGTCGGCGCACGTGCCGACTTCACGCTGACCGTGGTGGACGACGGGCGAGCGCTGGCAGTTGGCGGGCGAAACGATTGGGGCTTGCCCATCGCGCAGACCGAGGTCTTTGACCCCGACACCGAAACGGTTCGCGCTGGCCCGGCGTTGACCACGCCGCGCTTCGGGCACACCACGACAACCCTGCCCGGAAATCGACTGCTTGTCGCCGGAGGCCAGGTCAGCAGTGGCCAGTGGAGCGCCAGCGCGGAGCTCTACGTCGGCGACATCCTCTTCTCCTCCACGTTCGACCCGTAGCCGCACAGCCTGGGTGTCCGTCGGCGGCGAGACGGCGCCTTCGTGGGCACTCTTGCTCGTTCTGCGTACGCCGCAACCGCTTCGCGGTCGTCCTCGTTGTTCCCGCCCTATGGGTGCGGCATCCGCCGTTCGAACGAGCAGTGCGTTTCCACGGCGCCACCCCGCGCGCCGAGGAGAACCACATGGCGGTGCGAGAGAAAGCACGTCGGTACCGGTTCCAGGACACGCAGAGCGAGGCCGACGTCCTGGAGGCGGCAGAAACCATCCTCAGAAAGCGGCTGGAGCGCATCGGCACTCTGTCGAGCCCGGCGCAGAGCGCGGCGTTTCTTCGCATGCGTCTGGCGCACCTGGAGCACGAGCAGTTTCATGCCGTGTGGCTGGACACCCGGCATTACATCCTGGGCGTCGATGCGTTGTTTCGCGGCACGCTCGATGGCGCATCGGTCCACGCCCGCGAAGTGGTCAAAGCCGCTCTTCGCTGGAACGCCGCAGCCGTCATCTTTTCGCACAATCATCCGAACGGAGATCCGGAGCCGAGCGCAGCAGACCGAGCCATCACGGTGCGATTGCGGGAAGCGCTGGAGCTCATCGAGGTGCGGGTGCTCGACCATCTGGTGGTCGCTGCAGCGGGAACGGTGTCCTTGGCTGAACGGGGGTGGATTTGACGGCAGATGCTAGGCGCCGTTGTTCGTCTTCGACGCTGGGGCGTCGTGCATAGTGCCAAAGGTGCGCAGTGGTCGAGAGTGAGGATTTTTGGCGGATGGCAAGACGGTTCCGTCGAGCAGGTCAGCGCAAGGTACGCATGAAGGCAGCGGCCTTCTCCAGTCTGCGTCATTGCGCCAGCAACGAGCTTCGCGAACGCGATTTGCAGCGGCACTGCCGGACCGGCTTCTCAGCCCATTCCTGACTCTTCTGGAGTTTCCACGCCGCCCGTTGACGACGACAACGGGGCGTTTGGAACTGCCATCTGCAGGTAGTCGATCTCCATTTTGAACTCGGAGCGCAGACGCATCAGGAAGCGCGATGTGTGAGTGTCCAAACCCGGTTCGCCCACGACGATGAGCCTCGCCGGCTCTAGACCGCCGATGCGGAAGCCGTACTCCAGCAACTGTCCCATGGCTTGGCGAACCACTTCTGCCGCGGTGGCGGCAATCTTGATCTCGTAGAGCTCGCGCTTCCCGTCGGGCCGCCGCGCAATCGCGTCGGCGTAGCCGCCCGTGCCTGTAGGATACTCGGTCCACCCGTTGCCTCGACCGAACGCTTCAACTAGGGCGTTGTAGAGCGCGGTCTGGACGGTGTTGTGTTTGAGGACGATGGCCCGCCGCTGCGGGGGCAAGTCCGCATACCCACCGGCCGCGCGAGGTGTGTGGCCCGGCGGGATTTCATCGGACCCCTCGCGAGCTCTCAGTTGCTCGATTACGAACCAGGGAAACAGGTTGCGCGCCAACACGTCCTCATGGACGCCGATGCGGTCCATGTGGCTTACCAATGCCAGGGCGCGGTCCGCCCAGCCTCGCGACGGCGGCAGAACAAATCCAGTGTTCTCAACGAACCACTGGAGGACGTCCTCTTGGCTCCGCGCGTCCACGGTCGTGTGGTACCGCTGCGGGTGAATCCCGGCGAACGCGCGCGCAATGAGCAAACGGGGAACCATGCTGACCCGCCCCTGCGATTTCCAGCCTTCAAACCGTTCTGCGATGCGCTCGAAGTTGGTGGGTGCGGGGTCGGCGGCGATGTCTCGAATGACTTGGACGAACTCGGACCTCATTCCGTCCACGATGTCGAACCTCAGAACGCCTTGCCCGGCGTGGCTGATGGCGTTGTCGACCGTCTTCCATAGCAGGTCAACCACGTCCTCGGGACGGTCCGCCGTCAGCGCTTCGGCAATGGCTTGAATCGTCGCTCGGTAGCGAGGCATCCACTTGTCCTGAAACCAGGCATCCGGCGCCCGAAAGCCAGAGAAAAAGTTCACCGCTTCGGGCGTCGGCTCGATGTGTGGCGTTTGGGCGGATGGTTGACCATCTGCGACCGACTCAGAGGCTGAAATAGGCGAGGCGGGCCGAGGCGGGAGAGGGCGGCCCTCAAGCCGCGCATGCGCGGCGGCGACGGCGTCCGCCGAGAACTCGTCGGGGAAGCGGATGACGATGGCCTCAAAACTCAGCTCTTGAAGCCCGGCGTCTTCGAGCACCTCGTACCCCGTCGATGGTTGGCGACTCAGCACCATACGTTCTGCCGCGGCCAATGCGCCGTGCCGGTCCAGCATTTGCCGTGTTCGATGGGCGCGGAACGTGCGCCCCTTCACTCGACTCTGCTCCTCTTCGTATGCGTAGAGGGCCACGGCGATGGCCTGCTCGGCGGGACTGGTGAAGCCCTGCTCGATGGCCTGGAGCTCTCACGAGCGCTGGAGCGCTTGGGCCTCCAGCTCGGGATGTCCCAACCTCCGCGCGTTCTGCGCGAACCGGCGTGCGTCCTGCGGTGTTTTCAGTCGTGCGACGCGCTCGTCCATGAAGCCTCCAGATGCGGACTGTGTCGGAATGACCAGTTATCGGGCGAAGCCCAGTACCTCGCGGAACTCGCGGGCCTCGTTGCTCGGCTTCTTGGTGATGCTGCGAAGCACACCGGAGATGCCCCACTTCGGTGCAGCCTTATGGTGGACGTTGATGAGATCGGGGTTGGCCAGCGCGCCCTGCTGGATGAGCAGCTTTTCCAAGGCGGTGATGTGCGTCCCGTTCGGCTTGCCCTTCTTCGTAGTCGGGTGGCACACGAAGAACCATACGGGTGTTCCTCTTGAGTACCGCTGGAGGCCGGCCGCGTACTTGTTCAACTTGTCCGTCGCGAACAGCTCCTGAGCGAAGCTCTTGGTGGCCTTGCCCACGTATAGGGGTGTGATGGCTCTGGCGGTGCGCATGGCAAAGACGTAGGCGCCAACCCGCGACGACATAGCCCCGGCCTCGTCCCAGAACTTGCTGATGTCGGTCTTCGAGATGCTTCGGCCGACCTTCTGCTTCGTGGTCGTGATGGGGTAGGGACCGTGGCACACGAACTGCGTCATACCTTTTATTCCTCCAGAGATCAGCGATGCCTGACTGACAGGCTGGCACGGCTGTGGCGCCTGCCCTTGTGCATCTTGCCGTACCCCCTGCATCCTACGCACGCCGAGGGAAGGACGGGGGAGGGCACAGGCTCGGTCTCACCTCCTGGGACGACCGCGCACAACCCTTGGTTTTTGCTTGCCCTCCACTACGGCCGACCCATGACCGAAGACTTGCGCTACGAAAGGGACATCGAGCTGCCATCGATTGGCGCAGACACCGTCGCCAGTGAGCCGTATTCCCCACCTGACCAGATAGCGGTCAAGCCGTTCATGCGGTGGGCTGGCGGAAAGACCCGGCTGCTGCCCGCCATCCTTCCGTACGTGCCGGCGTCCTTCAATCGGTACCACGAGCCGTTCCTTGGGTCGGGCGCGCTTTTTTTTGCCGTGCGCGACCGTGCAGCGCACGCGCACCTGTCGGACCTGAACTCGGAGCTGGTGAACCTTTGGCAGGTAATGAAGGAGAACCCGCTCCCCCTGCTCAAGCTGCTCGACGGCTACACGCGCCGACAGGGCGAAGAGGCGTACTACGAGGTTCGCCAGCAGCGCCCACGGGCTGATCTCCAGCGTGCCGCCCGTTTCTTCTACCTCAACCAAACGGCATGGAACGGCCTGTGGCGCGAGAACAAGTTCGGGGTGTTCAACGTCCCGTGGGGTGCGCGAGCGTTCCGAGGGATGGAGCGCCCGTTTGCCTTGGCGGTGTCCTCGGCGCTGTACCGCACGACCATTGAGCGTTGCGATTTCCGCGAAGCTCTGGCAAAGGCGAAGAAAGGCGACTTCGTGTACCTCGACCCGCCCTACCTTCCGATCTCCGACACCAGCAAGTTCGCCGGCTACAACGGCGAGCGTTTCCGCTTGGCCGATCTCCAGTCGCTCGCCGACGAGTGTGGGAAGCTCACCAAGCGAGGGGTCCAGTGGGTCATGTCCAACCGCGACAGTGCGGCGGTGCGCAGCCTCTTCGCCCACTCGGAGATCGTTTCATTCACGACCCGACGGTCGGTCGCTGCGCAGAACAAACGGGACGTCCAGCCAAAGGACTCCCCCGAAGTCATCGTTTACGGACGACGCTGATATGGCCATTCTGCCGGTCGGCACCGTTTTCTTCGCGCGGTACACCATTTCGAACTTCCGCGCGCTCTACGGTCGGTTTGGCGGACAACCTGCGACGTACACGAAGGACTACTTTCAGCTGGCAGACCGGGCTGAAGAGGTTTTGAAGAAAGCGTTCGGGTACGCCGGCGCTCCGGTCTCCATTGAGTACGTTTGGCCCGTTGGAAATCGAAACGGACAGTTTTTGTTTTCAAGCGACCGCGCGCACCTCAGCTGGCCCACCGGAGGTCCAGAGCCATGGCGTGTTGGCGAGGTCGAGGCTCAGGGTGTCATCAGCATCTCGGGCGATGCGGCGAAGGGGACTGCCAAAGAGGCAGACGATGAGCACGAACGCATCGTTGCCCAAGGCTCGGTGCCGTGGTTGGTGGGCGTCATCCCCGTTGATGAGCCGACGAAGATGCATGTTCGCGTGTACTTCGAACAGCCACCGGCCGGACTTGAAGACCGAAAGGTATCAGACCTGCCTGCGCAACTGAAAGGCGAGATGGCGGCCTTGGGCGGCAATCTGGGCACGGGCGCGTTTGCGGCAACGCACCCCGCGCCAGCACCGCGTGCCGCAGCGTTGGTCCGTCAGATTGAAGAGGCACTCGAACGAAACCCCAACGTGCTGCTTGTCGGCCCGCCTGGAACCGGCAAGACGGTTGCGCTCGAAGACCTTCGCGCGACATACGCGGTCTCAGGCGGCGCAGCGCCGCTCTACTTCGACACGGACAGCTGGAGCGCATCGGCCTTCTCGGCAGGGCTGGCCGCTGGCGAGAGGCGCAGTGAAGCGCTGGTTTTTCATCCCTCCTACGCTTACGAGAACTTCATCGCCGGGCTCTTCCCGAAGTCGTCGGACAAGGGCATCGAACTCGAAGGAGTGCCGGGCCCTCTGCTTCGTCTTGCGCATTGGGTGGGTCAATCGGACCGTAGGGCATTGCTCATTCTGGATGAGTTCAACCGGGGACCTGCCGCCGCGATTTTCGGGGACACCCTGAGCCTTCTCGACAAAGACAAGCGCTCAACCCTCAACAGCGAAGGCGCGTACATTCAACGGCCTTACCCCGACTACAAAATGGGGGTGGGCGAAGACTACGCATCGCACGCGGGCGCAAAGGACGAACTCATCGCGAAGCAGATCTCGCTTCCGGAGGGTCTGTTCATTGTGGCGGCGATGAACAGCACCGACCGTTCGGTCGCCCCGCTCGATGCAGCCATGCGGCGGCGGTTCCACGTCATCCGCGTTGCTCCCGACTACAGCGTGCTGAGTGAGCACTTCGGTCTCGATGCGGCAGACATCGACGGGGGACAGGCGCCCGCGCTCGATGACCCCACGCTCTGGAAACGTCGAGACGTACTCGCATTGTCCGTTCGCGTGCTACGCGCCATCAACGACCGCGTTCGTTTTTGCCTGGGCGACGACTTTCTCTTGGGCCACGCACTGCTGTGGAGCCTCGACCGCTCGACCGATGACACCGCGCTGCAAGACCTGAGCGCCTCGATGGATGGTTTCGTGTTGTCCACGCTGCGGACGACGTTCCTCGACCAGGATGATTTCTTGGCGGCCGTACTCGGCATTCCAGACAACGCCGTGAGTACGCCGCCGCAAGACGTTCGCTCCGTCGGGTACTGGCAGCCGCCGCCGAAGGGGTTGGACCAGGTAGCATCTCGTCGGCTGATGCTTCATTTGTTGAGTTCTCTGCCGTCGCGGTCCCAGTTGACGGCTCTGGCCGCACTCGCGACGTCGTAGCCATGATGCGCACCATCAACGTCGTCGAAGGGACGCCGTTCGATCTCGCGCCCGCCGATGCCCGGCATTTGCGGAACGCCGTTGCACGATTAAAAGTCCAACTGCGACCGAAGTTCGGCATCCTCTTCGAGGAAGGCGGCCAGTTCCGCCTCAGCAACATCGTTGGCACCGTGGACCTCGGCCCGGGAACGGTGTTGCAGGTCGCCCCGAAGATCTCGAACGGCAGTGATTGGGGGGCCGCGGTTGTTTCGCTCCTGACGGGCGAGGAGCGCATCGAGCCGGGCGGCGAGCGGCCCGCGGGAACGTCCACCATTCACACGCGTCTTGTCGATGCCGTTGCGGACGCTTACGCCGCTCGGTTGGAACGGGCATACCGCCAGGATGGCCCCATCCTGTCGATGGAACGGTTCGATCTCCAATCCCCAAGCCTGCGCGGGAAACTCCATGCAAGCCGTTGGGCGCGCGCCGCAGCTTGGCGACCGCACATTTTCCCGGTCTCCCGCACCGTGATCTCCCACGACAACCCATATAGCCAGCTGCTCATCGAAGTGGCCGCGGCTCTTCAAAACAAGGTGAAGTCCGCGAAAATCCGCCTCCGCCTCAGCACGGTCGCGCGCGACCTGTCGCTGGGTGGGGTTGCACGTGGCTCAGGCGTGGTGCCCCTGGTGCGACAGTTGCCGAGTCAATGGGGTGCCTACAAAGCGGCTTGGTCCCTGGCGTTGGCCATCATCTCAAAGACGTCGCTCTTCGGGCCATCGGGTCATCACACGGGCATGAGCTTGGCGGTTGAAGCCTGGCCTCTGCTTGAGGCCTTGCTGGGGCGGACTCTTTTCGACGTGGCGGCGTATGGGCGAGAGGTCGGACGCAGCTTCCACCATGTATCCCAGGGTGAGGTCAAACTGCTAAGGCTGGTCCACGGCACTGCGGCCTCATCATTCAATCCACAACCCGACGGTCGGTTGTACGAAGACGGTAAACTCATCGCCAGCTTCGAAGCGAAGTACGCGGCCTTCAACGGAACCATGCCCGAGCGCGAGCACATCTACCAAGCGCTGACCACCGCAGCCGCCTGCCGGGCACCCTTGGCCGTGCTCGTCTACCCCGGGCAGCTCGCGACGCAAGCATGGACCGCGAACCTGCTTGACGGCGGCCCGACGCACCTGTTGGCCATCGGACTGGACTTGTTCAAGTGGCCGCCTTTGCCACCGCTCGAACGAGGAGCGGCATTGCTTGGTGCGTTGAGCGCCCTGGGGAACAGCCAACCGCTTCCCGGAGTAGCCGTGGCGTGAGTGCTCTCTGGGACGCAGTCCATAGGGCTGCCCTCGGCGTTTGTCCGGTAGCAGGCCCTCGAATCACCAACCTCGTTATCGCTGCGGCCGCAAAGTACGCGCGTCAGAAACGGCGCCCCGCTGCATGGGGGCCGGACTTTGCGATGAAGGTGGCGAGCGATCTCGCGTTGACGCCACTGCCGCGCGTCAGCATCAGTCTTCAGCGCTGGGAGAAGGTTTCCGACGCCGCGATGCGTGCCGCTCCATTGGGGCACTCGCTCGACGGGATGCACGACTGGGCATCAGGGTACCAACGCGCATCGGCCACACAGAAATCAATGGGCGCGTACGCCACGCACCATGCCTTTGCCAGCATGCTGGCGCTCGTGGCCGCCGCACCGCTGCCCCGCACGCGGCCGTTGCGCGTCGTAGACCCCAGCGTTGGTGCCGGGAACCTGCTTCTGGCGTACGTTGGCCAGTTGGGCATTCAGGACACCGCTGCTCGAACGCGGGACGTCATCGGCTCGCTCCACGGCATGGAGCTCGACCCGTTGGCGCGCGAGCTGTGTTGCCTGCTCCTCTGGCTCGTGGGCGAGCAGGCCGGAGTCAAGTTGGCCAAGGTTGCTGAAAACATCGCGCTGGGCAACGCGCTCACGTTTGACTGGTGGGCCGAGCGAGAACCGTACGACATCGTCCTGATGAACCCGCCTTGGGAGTCGCTTCGGCACACCGTCGCGTCCGATGGTCAGGACGAACGCTCGGCGACCATTGCCCGATTGTCGGTCGAGCGACCGGGCGACGCCGGATTGCCGCCGCTGTTCAGCGCTCAGGGTAAGGGCGACCGCAACCTCTTCAAGGCCTTCGTCGAGCTGGCTCCGCATCTCCTGCGCAACGAAGGCCGGCTCGGTGCTTTGTTGCCGGCAGCGTTTGCTTCCGACGCGGGGATGGCACCGCTGCGCGAGCGCTACCTGGAGCAGTTCGAGATCGCCCAATGGACCAGCTTCGAAAATCGACTGGGTCTGTTCCCCATCGATGGGCGGTACAAGTTCGGGCTGCTGGCGGCGACGCGCTCGCCTGCGGGCACCCGGGAGTTCTACGTGCGCTCGTTTGCGACACAGCCCGAAGAGGTCTTAGCGCCGCACATCGTGCTGTCCCGTGAAGACGTCGATCTCCTTGGTCGGCGGTACCGCATCATCCCGGAAATCTCGGACCAGGCCGAGCTCAACGTCCTGCGGCGGATGTTGACGCGCGGGACGCCGTTTTTCGAAAGCGGATGCGTCGAACGGGTCATCTACCGCCGCGAGGTCGACCTGACCCTCGCGCGTGGAGAGTTTCAATCGTTTCGCGAAGCTCGTCCCGAGCGGCTGCCTGACGGGAGCTACATCAAGTCCGGTCGCAAGTTTGTGCCGCTGGTCGAAGGCCGCATGGTCGGTCAGTTCGATTGTTTTCAGAAGAGCTGGGTCGAGGGGCGCGGCCGCACGGCGGTGTGGAAGGACAACGAAGACGCACCGGTTGCCGAATGTACGCCTCAGTTCGT
>Ga0247776_10000080_pt1 | contig 24537 bp, 18 predicted proteins | sample UWRJL199509C5_FD_179912 | JGI IMG/M metagenome (GOLD analysis project Ga0247776, IMG submission 179912) | Plant litter microbial communities from Arlington Agricultural Research Station in Wisconsin, United States - UWRJ-L199-509C-5 | ecosystem: Environmental > Terrestrial > Plant litter >...
TGCGCCGCGCTCACCCGCGATCCGCCAATCACAGCGGCTGAGGGCGTTCTCGATGTTCTGGCGTTCGAGCGCCTGAAAGTGCTCCTCGGAGAGCACCTCGGCGGTGCCATTGCCAGCTGCTTCCGGCGCCATCGGCATCGGCACCACACTCTGCTTACCCAGGTGTAACCGAAGCCCCGACCCCTCGTGCGAGGCCAGAACCAGGGCGCGCTCGATCAGGTTCTGGAGTTCACGAACATTGCCTGGAAAATCATAGCTTTGCAGGCGCGCTTCGTCGGCGGCGGAGAGGCTGCGCAGGGGCAGGTGCAAGCGGGCCGAAGTGGCCTGCAAAAATTGGCGAGCCATGGGCAAGATGTCGTCGCGGCGCTCGCGCAGGGGCGGCACGATGATCGGCACGACGCTCAGCCGATAGAATAGGTCTCGACGGAAGCGGCCGCTCTCCACTTCGACCTCCAGCGGACGATTGGTCGCGGCGATCACGCGCACATCGACGCGCCGCGTTCTGTCGTCCCCAACCGGCTCGAAGGTGCGTTCCTGCAGCACGCGCAGCAGCTTGCTCTGATGCTCCAGCGGGATCTCTCCCACCTCGTCGAGGAACAGCGAGCCTCCGTCAGCGAGCAAGAAACGCCCCTGGCGATCGCGCGACGCGCCGCTGAATGCGCCCCGTACGTGGCCGAAGAATTCACTCTCGAATAGCTCTCGCGGCACGCTCGCGCAATTCACCTTCACCAACGGCCCGTCGTGCCGCGGGCTCATGTCGTGCACCGCGGCGGCAATCAGCTCCTTGCCTACGCCGCTTTCGCCCAGGATGAGCACCGAAGAGTCGCTTTGGGCGACCGCCTGGACCTGCGCCAGGACACCGCGCATCGCTGCGCTTTCCGCAATGATCTCGCCTTGTTTCAGGGCAGAGCGCACCGCTTCACGCAGATAGTCGCGCTCGCGTTCGGCGTTCTCTTTGAGGCGCGCGATCTCTTCGAAGGCGCGCGCGTTGGCGATCGCCACCGCGGCGTGATCGGCAAATACTCGTAGCCAATCCAAGTCGGTCTTTTCCAAGCGACGCCGACTGAAGAAGGCGACTACGCCCAAGACCTGACCCTTGAAGCACAGCGGTTGCCCGGCAAAGCTCTCGATGCCTTCGGTGTCCGCCCACTCTTGCTGCAAAATCCAATTGGGCGCGCCACGCTGCAAGAGCAGGGCGCGGTTGCTGGCGGCAACTTGGCCGACTTTGCCATAGCTCAGCGGAATTTCGTGGTGGGCACCATCGGTGCGATTCCAACGCTTGCTGGGATCGACCCGAGACGCACCGATACTCGCCTTGAGCTCCAAGTAGGGCGTGCCCTGTTCGGGGTGGTGCAGCAACCAGACGCGAGCCAGCGCCACGCCATCCCACATCCCGAGCCCCTGCACCATTTCGCGCAGCACGGAGTCCGGGGAGCGTGCCGCGGCCACCGACAGCGCCAGAGACTGCAGAGCATCGAGCTGCACGGCGCAGATTCTTGCGCGTCTCCGCTCTCCCGATGTTTCTACTGAGTTTCAGCGCCTAGCGAGACGCACCGCGCTCAAATCCCGTACTTGGCGGCTGCTCGGTCAGGGGTGTGCACTGACTTTGCTGGCACCCGCGGCTTGGGCGGGGGCGCCTTCAGGTCAGTGCCTGCCTTTTTCGCCTTGGTCGCCTGCTCGGGGTCGTCAGCGGGCGGGACTGCGGGTTCGACGGTGCTCGGGACGGTCTCGATCGGGGCTGGCGCGGCGGAAGCTACCGCAGAAACACTCAGAACCGGCGCGGCGACGGGCAAGGGCGCGCCGAGCACAGGCGCGCCCTGGGTGGCGCTGTGCGCTTCGCCCTGCGCAGCGTGGTAGCGAGCGACTGCGCTCACTCCGACCGCACCGATCAGGCAGGAAATCGCACCGATCGCCCACAGTGAGCGCTTCGAGCGCCGTGCGGGCGGGGCTACCACCGGCTCTACGGGCTCTGACGGCCTTGGTTCGACGGGCTTGGACGAGCGTCGCGCAGGAGCGACCAGAGCCGAGAGGCTCGAATGGCGCGCCGGAAGGCTGGGCGGACGCGCGATCACGGAACGGAAATAGTGGGCAACGTCAGCGTGCGTCGCCACTTGCTCGCCTGCGACCGTCTCGATTGCCTGGGCCAATTCACGACAGTTGGCAAAGCGCTGCTCGGGATCGACCGACAGCGCGCACGTCGCTACGGCCTTCAACGGCAACGCCCAGCTCAACTCCGGCGGCAATTGCGGCAGAGTCACCTTATCGCCCATCAAGCGCATCACGATGGTGTCGACCGAGTCGGTCTCGAACAAGCGCCGCCCAGCGAGTGCTTCCCACAGCAGCGTCCCGGCGCTGAACACGTCCGATCGCGCATCGATTGGGTCGCCGAGCAGACGCTCCGGGGCGAGGTGCCCGCAACGCTCCCCTGCTGGCAACGTGCCGGGCTCCGACCAATGCCAGGGTGCCAGCGGGATCAGCCGCGTAACGCCGGTATCGTCGACGCGTAGCATCGCTGGCACGAGCTCTCCGTGCACGAACGGTTGCCCCTTCGAAGTTCGAGTGCCCTCGAGTGCAGTCAGTCCCTCGAGCGCGTCGAGCAGCATGCGCAGCGCGCGCGCCAAGCCATAGCCAGCGAGCCCACGCTTGGCACGCAATTCGAACCAGCCGGCGCTCAGCTCACGAGGGATGCTGTAACCGGCGGGGCTCCGTTCGAGCGGGACGAGCCGCGGGTGCACGAGCGCAACCGCGAGCTGGGCCGCGTGGGGCGCAGGGCTTGGGGCCTTGCTCGGGCTTGGCGTGACGGCAAATCGGACCAATCCTTAGCCCAACGACCGCACCCCGAAAATCTTTAACCACAACAGCATTGGTGGATTTTTACACACTCACGGTTCTAACACGTGCCGTAGGAGTGATGCCTTCGAGCTCGCGCGGCTGACGAATCCGCGCAGCCAGCGGTGTGCGGGGTCGTCGTCGAACCGCGGGTGCCAAGCCAACGCGAGTTTGAAGCGTGGCACCCGCAGCGGCGCGGGCACGACGTGCAGTGGAAAGCGCTTGGCCATGCGTCGAGCCAAGAGCTCTGGCGCCGTGCTGATCAGGTCGGTTTCGGCAACCACCACCGGCACCACCAAGAAGCTCGATACGCGCAATGCCACCCGGCGCTCGAGGCCACGCCGCTCGAGCTCCGTGTCGACGAAGCTGCCCGCGGTCCCGCTGGGAGCGACCAGCACGTGACGCAGCGACAAGTAGTCCTCGAGTGACAACTTGCGGCTCACTTTCGGGTGGCCTTTGCGAACCATGCACACGAAGCCATCGTCGAACAGCGCCTGCGTCGAGAGGCCCGGGGCGAGCGCGTCGGTCACCGAGATTGCCAAGTCGAGATTGCCCGACTCGAGCAGCTCGGGCAGGTTGGGAAAAGTGACGATATTGAGATCGACCTCGGGCGCGACCTGTGGGAGCAAGCGCACCAGAGGCGCAAGCAGCAGTGCCTGCACGTAGTCAGCCATACCGAGCGAAAATAGTCGCCGCGCCCGCTTGGGGTCGAAGGCAGGCTCGCTGCTCACCACTCCGTGCAATTCCGCAAGCCCGCGCTCCAGGCCGGGCAGGAGCCGCGTGGCGCGAGGCGTGAGCACCAAACTGCGCCCATGACGTACGAGCAGCGGATCACCGCACAGCTCGCGCAAGCGAGACAGCGCGTGACTGGTCGCCGATTGACTCAGACCCACCTGCCGCGCTGCGCGCGTCACGTGCCGCTCACGTAGCAGCGCACGCAAGATCACCAGCAGATTGAGATCGATCGAGCTCAATTCCTTTTCATGCACCATGTGCATTATAATACTGCCAACTGTGCATTGGACGCATAGTTCCTTCGCACCTACCTTGCACGGGTCAGCAAATAGGAGGTTCAGCGATGTTCGTAATCACAGGCGCTAGCGGGAATACGGGTTCAGTGACGGCGGCAGCGTTACTCGACGCAGGTAAGCAGGTGCGAGTCGTCGTGCGCCAGGCTGCCAAAGCCAAACATTTGGCCGCGCGCGGTGCACAGGTGGTGGAAGCGGACCTGACCGACGAAGCCGCGCTGGTCCAGGCGTTTCAGGGCGCCGAGGGCGTATACCTGTTGTCGCCGCCGGACGTCACGCTCGCGGACTTCTTCGTCGTACGCAGGAAGCTGGTCGAGAGCCTGGCGCGCGCAGTGAAGGTGGCCGCGGTGAAGCATGTCGTGTTTCTGTCTTCCGCCGGCGCTCAACACGGCTCCGGCACGGGCATGATCGTCAGCACCCACGCGGGCGAGCAAGCACTGCGCGCGACCGGGCTCCCAGTGACCTTCGTGCGCGCGGCCTATTTCATGGAAAATTGGGCGAGCGTGCTGAAGCCCGCGCAGCAAGATGGCGTGCTGCCGAGCTTCATCGCCGGGTCACGCGCGATCCCGATGGTCGCCAGCCGGGACATTGGTCAAGCCATCGCGCGTGCACTCTTGGACGGCCCGCGCGGCACGCGCATCGTCGAGCTCGGCGGACCTGCGGAAGTGAGCCCAGCCGAAGTTGCCACGACGTTGAGCAAGATCCTCGGGCGCGAAGTGACGGTAGCGGAGGTTCCTCTGGAAGCCGCCGTCCCGACCTTCACGTCCTTCGGTTTTTCTGCGAGCGTGGCCGAAGGCTTCCGCGAAATGTTCCAGGCTATCGAAAGCGGCAAAGTGAGCTGGGAAGGTGGCAGCGCCGAGGCTGTGCGCGGGAGCACCAGCCTGGAGACCGCACTCCGCGCGCTTACTGGAACGCGATGACGGCAGCAATCACGGTCGCCACCCCCAAGAGCAGGATGGCGTTGCCGACGGCGGGCAGCTTGGCCAGCGCTGGCCCGCCGCCGGCTTCGCGAACACGCTTGCCGAGCGCTTGGGAGTAGCCGACCACCGCGCACAGAATGACGACCAGCGTCAGCTTGGCGTGAAACGCGGGCCCGCCAGCGGCCATGACCGCGCCCGGACCGCGCATGAAAAACATGCCGAGGCCGCTAACCAGCAGGAGCAAGAGGCCATAACTGCCGTTCTTGGTCACGCTGGACGCACGCAGCATGAACTTCGTTCGCTCATCAACCGCGAGTCCCGCGCTGGCTTTGCGCAAAGTGAACAGCGCAAAGCTTGCCCCCACGCCGAGCGCCAAACCAATGAAGTGAAGTATCAACAGCACGAGGTAAGAGAACGGCATGGCGGGCCACTCATAGCCCGCTCGTCCGAGCACCGCAATCACGCTGATTGTCGGCGCTTCCTAGCGTGCCGCTGGCTCGTCGCGTGCGGCTGGCTCGTCAGGGGGCGGGCTGGTATTTTCCGGCCAATCGTCGCGGCGCGCGTAGGCCGCATCGCGTTTGATCAGCCCGACTCCGCCACCCAATGAGCGCTCGCGCCAGGTGCGCCCCGGAGGCGAAGCATCGAGCCAGTGAAAGCTGCGTTCGCGGTCGTCCAGGTGCACGAACGAGGTTTTTGGATGCGTGTAGACCCCAACCCCGACGCGCGGGAGCGTTCGCAGATAGGCAGCCAGTGTGCGCGCGGCTATCCCTGGCAATTTGAAATCGATGGCTTTGCCGCTGGCGTGCGGCCCTTCACGGCGGCGACCCGGCTTGCGGTATGCGGACACCACCTGCACCTCGACCACGTGAAAATGCAGCGCCGCGCGCACCGCCAATTGCAGCGTGCGCCGGTCCAGCGCGATCGTCGCGCAGTTTTTTGGGTCGCGCGTGTCCGCCAACAACGCGTCCAGGCGCAAGGCTTCTGCTTCGTCCACGCGTCCCAGGTCGTCGTACAGCCTGACCAGCGCGCTTTGGCGGGTGCTTTGGTTACTGAAACGGAGCGAAGGCAAGCCAGCAAATGAGGCCTCGGCGCGGGGCTCCGCAGAAGCCGGCGTGAGACCGAGCACGCCGGACAGCAGGAACGATGCGATCGCCAACAGGCGCATACCGAAGCATAGGCACGTGCGGGTTCAGGCCGCCTAGGACTCAGCGGACCTAGTGGACATTTTTGACTCGAAATTGACCATCGTCAGCTCACTCGGCGGCAGGCCCCGTTGAAAATTTCCCATAGCAGTCGAAGCGGCGTATGCGCTTGGACTCCGTTCGCGGCCCGCCGCAGATCGCTACAGTGGGTCATTCGATCACGATGCGAGCTTGCCCGCTCAAGCTCTGACTGTGGCCGGAATGTCCACCCTCCCACCAAATCTCGCAGACTGGTAGCGCGAGCACTAGATGGCGCACATGTTGCTTTTAGCCGGCGCGATGCACACGCCGACGGACGGCCAAGCAACAGGCGACGAGCAGACTGTGGTCAATCGTCCGTTCGCTCCTCGCTACGAGGCGGGCACGGTGCTGTCCGGCAAATACCGGCTGGAGGCGTTGCTCGGCGAGGGCGGCATGGGGGCGGTTTGGCGCGCCTCCAACCTGCTCTTGGATTTGCCCGTCGCAATCAAGCTGATCCGCGCGGATTTGGATCGCGGCGCGCTACGAGCCCGGCTTCAACTCGAAGCCCGCTCGGCAGCCAAGCTCGGTCACCCGGCAATCGTCCGCGTGTACGACGTGGGCGAGAGTGAATTCGGTGATCCGTTCATCGTCATGGAGCACCTGCATGGCGAAACCTTGGCGCAGCTGATCAGTCGCGGTCGGTTGCCGGCGATCCGGGTCGTTCAATTGCTGTTGCCGATCATCGACGCTTTGGCCATGGCTCACGGGCGCGGCATCGTGCATCGTGATCTGAAACCCGACAACCTGATGATCGCGCTCGAAGATCAGCAGGTTTGTCCAAAGATACTCGACTTTGGCATCGCCAAGCTGACCGATCCGCGTGATTCGGATCACAAGCTGACAGAAGCCGGCGCCGTGCTCGGCAGTCCGGAATACATGTCACCCGAGCAGGCGCGCGGGCGCGACGACATCGACGCAAGCACCGACATTTGGTCGCTGTGCGTGGCGCTGTACGAGGCGGTGACCGGCTGTCCTCCCTTCAGCGCGTCCAACTGCAATGCTTTGCTGCGTAGCATCGTGGAGGACGCACCAAAGCCCATCATGGAGTATTCGGCAGGCGACCCCGAACTGTGGCGGATCGTCGAGCGTGGCCTACACAAAGATCGCGCGCAGCGTTACGCCAAGATCTCCGAACTTGGGCAAGCCCTGGCGGGCTGGCTGGTAAACCAGGGCGTAACTGAAGACGCTTGCGGTAGCTCGCTCGACGCCAAGTGGCTCTGCCGCAGGAGTGACCTAGTTGGCGCGTTGCAAGCCTCGCAAGTGAGCGTCCCAAGCGACCCTCCGCAGCCAACGCGGCTGCATGACTCGAATCCGAATAGCACTGGGATCGGGCGTGGACCTTTCACCAAAACAATCCTTCCGGGCGGCAGTGGGCGCACCCGCACGCTGACAATGGCGTTTCTGGGCTGCGCGCTCTTCGCCGTGTCGCTGCTCGCGCTCAGTCGTTCACCACACGCGAACGCTCGAACCGCTAGCGCGCCCGCGGCAACCATGACCTTGCCCGCGGCTCTGCCAAAACCGACTCCGCCAGCTCCACCCGAGCCCCGAGTCGAAGCAGCGCTCAGCAAGGCCGAAATTCGGCCCGCGGGCTCCGCTCACGGCGAACCCGAACCCGAGACCAAGCGCCCGACCGCCGCTGGGCACTCGCTCAAGCCAATTGCTGCAGTGGCCCGCGCGCTTCCGCCGGTCGCCGGTGCCGCTCCGGCGAGTGCAGCGCCGGCTGCTTCGAAGTCCGATCGATCGCTCGACCTCTTGGCACCGTATTGATATGGCGCGCGCGTCATTGCTGCTGGCGCTGTCGGCTTCATTTTTGATAGCGGCGCCACGCCCTCTGCTCGCGACGGATGCCCCCAGCGCGGCAAACAGCGCCGAGCAACGCCGAACCTCGGCAAAGGCCAAGTACGAGGAGGGCGTCGAGGCCTACCGCGGTGCGCGCTACACGGACGCCGTTCGCCTCTTCTTGGAAGCCGACGCCCTCTCGCCGAGCACGGCGTTGTCGTACAACATCGCCCGCGCCTACGAGAAGCTCGCGGACGACGCGCAAACGCTGCGTTGGTATCGCAATTATTTGCGACTGAGCCCGGACGCGAAGAACGCAACCGAAGTAGAAGGGTACATTCGTTCGCTGAGCAAGGCGTTGGCGAAGCGCGGGCTTCAACAGCTCACGGTGCTTACCACTCCAAGCGGCGCCACCGTAGCCATCGACGGAACGCCATTGGGCGTAAGCCCGCTCACCGTCGAGCTACGTCCTGGTAGCCACAGCGTTCTGGTGAGCCGCCGAGGCTTTGCGGACGTCGCCGGCAATTTCGTGCTTCCGCAAGCGACGCCTTTGGATTTGAAGGTGTCCATGCAAGCGACGCCGAACAGCGGCCAGGCTCCGGGCGAGGCCGACCGAGAAGCGGGTCGCCGCTTCGGCATCGCGCCCTATCTCACCTTGGGCGCGGCCGCCGTCTGCTTGGCCAGCGCCGGGATCTTCGAAATCTCGCGGCGGTCTGCCCAGAACTCTGCTCGCCACGAGCAGGTGCAACTCGATTACGAGCAGGACATCGACGCCATGAACAGCCGTCAAACGGCGGCACGCGTGCTGCTCGGCGTAGGCGGTGTATTGGCGGCCACGGGCGCAACTTTGCTGATTTTCAACACGCCCGTGGCAAAAGAGACTCAGGCGCGGGTCGCTGGCATAGCCGGCGGAGCAACGTTCTCGTTGGAGCGACGCTTCTGATGCGCCTCCGGCGCCTGTGGCACGCGCTGCCACTGCTCGGGTTTGCCGCCCTCGACTGGTCTTGCGCCAACGATCTGAAGACGGATTTGGACGGCAAGGCCTGCAACGCAAAGCTCGAATGCAGCAGCGGCTACCAATGCGACCAGAGTTCGCTGCTCTGTGTGCGAGTCGTCAGCGACCCTGCCGGTTGCGAGGCAGGCAGCGTCGAGTGCGACGGGATCTGCACGCGGCTCGCCTCGGACCCGCAGAACTGCGGCGGCTGCGGCGCGACCTGCTCGGCACCAGCCCACGGCGTCGCCATCTGCTTGGACGGCGCGTGCAACTTCGCTTGCCCGGATCGCGCCGCTTGCGGCGATGTGTGCGTGGATCTCCAGAGCGACCTCGAAAATTGCGGAGCCTGTGGGCAAGGCTGCGCCGAACCACTCGGTGGGCGCGCCCAGTGCGTGGCCGGCAGGTGCCAAGTCACTTGCGCGTCGGGTCGAAAGAGCTGCAGCGATGCTTGCGTGGATCTAGAAAGCGATCCAGAAAACTGCGGCGGCTGCCAAAAGCCGTGTGCTGCCGGGCTCGTGTGCTCGAGCGGCAGCTGCAAGGCCAACTGCGAGGGAGAGCTCAGCAATTGCGGCGGCGCTTGCCTGGACGTTTCCGAATCCGCGAACCATTGCGGCGACTGCGACACGGCCTGTCCCAGCCCAAACCACGGCAGCGCGTTGTGCAGCGCATCGACTTGCGATTTCGAGTGCGGCGACGGCTTCCAAAAATGCGGCGCGAGCTGCGTCGATATCGAGCACAGTCCGAGCAACTGCGGCGCGTGCAAACACGTCTGCGACGCGCCTGCCAATTCCACCGCAACCTGCAACGGCGGAGTGTGCGGCTCGATTTGCAACGTCGGCTACGCCCAATGCGGCAATACCTGCGTCAAGACCGAGCTGGATCCAGCCAACTGCGGCGCGTGCGGCACGAAGTGTCAGCAAAACGAGGTGTGTACGGGCGGCAAATGTACCTCCACTTGTCCAACCGGCACGAGCAACTGCGCCGGTTCGTGTGTGAATCTGCTCGCTGATCCGAGCCACTGCGGGACTTGCACCGAAATGTGTAGTGGCGCTGCGCACGCCAACGCCGTTTGCCAAAACTCGACCTGTGCACTGGCCTGCGTGAGCGGCTACAGCGCGTGCAACGGGGGCTGTCAGAAGTTCGATGCCGACGTCAACAATTGCGGCGCTTGCGGCAAGGTCTGCCCCTCGGCAGCCAACGGCATCGCAGGCTGCAGCAGCGGACAATGCACGCTCGGTTGCAACAGCGGCTACCTCAACTGTTCCGGCAACTGCGTCAATCCGAGCTCGGATCCCAAGAATTGCGGCGCGTGCGGGAAAGTCTGCGGCGCGGGACAAGTTTGCGAAGCTGGGGGCTGCACACTGGCCTGCGGCACCAAGACGACTTGTGGCGCCGCTTGCGTCGACATCAGCAGCGACACCTCCAACTGCGGCGCTTGCGGCAAGGTGTGCATGGCCCCCGCTCACTCAGCGCCGTCGTGCCAGGGCGGGAAGTGTCAGTTCAGCTGCCAGCTGCCATTCATCGACTGCGGGGGGACCTGCTTCGACCCGCGCACCGATCTGAACCATTGCGGTGATTGCGGAACGGTGTGCAAGGCCCCGGCCGGAGCGACAGCCAGCTGCACGGACGGGCAATGCGGCGTGAGCTGCCCCTCGGGCAAGTCCAACTGCAAGGGCAAGTGCGTCGACCTCACGTCCGAGGATGGCAATTGCGGCGAGTGCGGTAAAGAGTGCAAGGGCGCACTGGGTTGCTTGCTCGGCCACTGCCTCTGAACCCTCATGGATGTCGGTTGAGTGGGGGCATGCCCAGTGTGTCAGCTCCGCCCGATGTGATCTTTTGCTACCGATGACCATGCGACGCTTCTGCCGATTTCGGCGGGTTTCCGGCGATTACGCGCTGGCACGTGACGTGCTTAGACGGTGACTCGCAACTCAACTCAGGAGGAACTTTCATGATTCGCTCTTCAATCGTCACCTGCGGTCTGGCTGTGCTCGCGCTCGCGCTCGGGAGCGCCTGCAACAAGGCCGCTGACGAACAGGAAAAGGCCACCAACGCGCAGGTCAAGGCCAACGAAAAGATCGTCGAAGCCAATCAGGAAGCCGACAAGAAAGCGAACGAGGCGCAAGCCGACGCTGACAAGAAAATCGCCGAAGCGCAGGCGAGCTTCCTCAAGCTGAGGGAGGATTATCGACACGATACGACCCAGAAGCTGGTCGACTTGGATCACAAGATCGCCGATCTAGAAGCCAAGGCGAAGACTTCGACCGGCAAGAAGAAGGCTGATCTCGACGTCCAACTGGCGCAAATCCGCACCCAGCGTGAGGCGTTCGCCAATGACTGGAAGACGATCGAGACTGCGTCCGCCACCACCTGGGACTCCACCAAGACACGCTTGGAAAAAGAGTGGAGCGACCTGAAGGCGTTGGTCGACCGCGCGGCGTAAGCCGAGTCTCACGCCCTGCTTCGAACATGAAAAAGCCCTCGTACGCGCTGGCCGCGTCGAGGGCTTTTCCTTGCCGGCGCTAGCGCCCGATCAAGCGCCGAGCTTCCGCAAGCTGGCGAGCAACACGCACACCGTGACGACTTCCATCGCGCTCTTGACCTGAGCGAGCGGCGGCATCGACGGCGCAATCCGAATGTTGCGATCACGCGGATCCTTACCGCGCGGGAAGGTGGCACCGGCAGCGGTGAGCTTGACTCCGGCGGCGTCCGCCAAGCGCACCACGTCGCTGGCACAGCCGTCTAGCGTGTCCAAGCTGATGAAGTAGCCGCCGTGCGGCGTAGTCCAGGAGGCGACGCCCTTTCCGCCGAGCTCATTGGCGAATGCGTCAGTCACCGCTTCGAACTTCGGGCGGAGCAGCTGGGCGTGGGCCGACATGTGCTGGAGCACGCCGGCGTAGTCTTTGAAAAAGCGCACGTGACGCAGCTGATTCAACTTGTCTGGACCAATGGTCTGGATGCTGCTGTGGCGTTTGACATCCGCGATGTTGGCAGGACTGGCAGCGAGCGCTGCGACGCCCGCGCCAGCGAACGAGATCTTGGACGTCGAACCAAACACGATCGCGCGATCCGGGTTTTTAGCCTCCGCGCAAGCAGTGAGCACGTTGGCGAGCTTGTCACCCTCCTGATACAGGTCATGCACGGCGTATGCGTTGTCCCAGAACAGCCGAAAATCAGGCGCCGCGGCCTTCATCGAAGCCAGCCGCTCGACCACACTGTCGCTGTAGGTCGTGCCGGTCGGGTTGCTATATTTCGGCACGCACCACATGCCCTTGATCGACGCATCACTGGCTACCAGCCGCTCGACCTCGGCCAAGTCCGGGCCGTCGTCGTTCAGCGCGACCGTCAACATCTCGATCCCGTGGTGCTCGCAAATCGCAAAATGACGGTCGTAGCCTGGGCTCGGACAGATGAACTTTACCTTCTCGCGTAGCCAGGGGCCGCTGCCGCCCGGTACCCCATGCAGCAACGCGCGGACCACCGTGTCGTGCATCAGGGTCAGGCTGGAGGCGCCGCCGACGACTACCTGCGCGGCCGGCGCGCCCAACATTTCGGCGAAGATGGCCTTCATTTCCGGCAGCCCGTCGAGGCCACCGTAGTTGCGAGCATCACTGCCGTCGCTGCCCTTGTAGTCGGTCTCGGACAGCACCACCGTCAGTTTGGAAGCGAGGTCGAGTTGCTCGGACGAGGGCTTGCCTCGCGTCATGTCTAACTTGAGGCCCTGCGCCTTGAACGCGTCGTAACGCTGCTCGAGTTTTTGCGTGAGGGCTGCACGTTCTGGGGCGGAAAGTTTCGCGAGCTCAGTCATGGTGCAGGGGCTCTAACGAAATCTTGGCGCGGGCGCCAGTGTCCAGAGCCGAACCTGGAACTGAGCCGAAAAGATGCCGTTTTCGAGCGGTTGAGCGGCATTCTGCGGGCGCCTTGCGGCCTGCGAGCCGGACAAGCTCCTGGCTACCGTGGCGCGAACTCGATGCTCGGGGTTAAAAATCCGCGCGCGGCGAGCGTAGCAGCCAGGGTGGGAACACGCCTCATCATTGGGTCTTTGACTGCGTTCGTCCTGCTACTCGGCAAACCGGCCGAGGCGTTACCTGGCACACATGCTCCCGCCATCTCCACCTACGATACGCGCGCCTCGAGTGTCGTGCTCGCGTACCGCCACGGCGCGAGCGACGAGGGGCCGTTCAATACGTTCAGCTACAATGCCAACTTCAGCAATACCACCGGCATTCTGAGCGCACAGTTCGGCATTCACTATGTGAACTTCGACGCCAAGGCCAACGACTCTACGGCACACGGCGTGGGCGCAAGCGGCGTTGCTCTGTTCGTCTTCCCAGTGGCCGCGCGCTGGGCCGACGGTGTGCCCAAGGCAGCCATCGCCTTCGATATCGGCTCCGTGCCGACCGTGTACGTCAGCGGCCAACGTCAATACGTCACCCTGCCCTTGGTGCTCGGCCTCGGCGTACCGCTCTCACCGCACAAGGCGATCACGCTCACACCCTGGTTCGAGGCTTCTTTCAGCGCGAACTTCGATACGATCTTCAAATCGACTGACATCACGGTCGACCCCGATGCGGTGACCACCAAGGTCAATCCGGACGGCACCATCAACGTGAGCCTGAAGGACGGCGCGGTCGAAGCGGCCGTCAAGAAGGGCGTGAGCATCGACTCGGGTTTCGTCGTGCCTTTGCGTGCAGGGCTCGAAGCCTCCATTCACGTCAGCGAAAGCGTGGATTTCAACCTTTACTCGTCGTTTGCCACCTTGGGCGGTGGCTTTGCCGGCACTTCCGCGCTCACCTTCGGCGCCGGCTTAGGCTATCGCTGGGACGAGATCGTGCCCGCGGTCTTGCCCGTCGAGCGTCGCCTAGAACACGAAAACTGCGACGCAGTCGAAGCACGCTTCCGCAGCTGCCCCAGCTCCGGAAAATGGCTCACCCCCGAACAACGCGCGAAGGAATCCAAGCCACCTCTGCCAACTGCCACGCCTCCGGTCCAGCCTGCCCCCGTGCCGCCCGCTGTCAGCCCACCGCCGCCGGCTGCGCCGCCAGCGGCAGCGCCGACGCAGCCCGCGCCAGCAGCATCGCCTAGCGCGCCACCCAGCGCGGTATTTCCGGGCTGACCGCTTACCAGCTCAGACTCTTCGAAACCGTTACTGGCTCACCAACGAACGGCGTCACGCGCGTGCGTGCGACGGCGCTGAGCACACACGAGCGCATGGACGCGGGTGGAGCTGACGCTCCGAAATGAACCGAGCTGGGCACGCCCGAGGGCGCATACGTCGCGACGATCTGCGCTTGGACCGGGCCTTCACCGCAGTTTCTTGCGGCCGCGGCTGCGCGCCCGAGGGCGCGCGAGAGCTCGGCGCGGTCCGCCGGGCCGGGCTCAGCCGCTGGCGCCGCGGGGCGCGCACTCCGGGGCGTGGCAGCGCGCGCGGCGACTTCCATACGCGGCGCCGCGGCGCGCGTCGTGCTGCGCTCGATCTCCAATCGCGGCGTCGCACTGCGCTCGTATTCCATGCGTGCGGAGCCCCCGTGCTCGAGCGGCAGGTCGCGTACGCGCACGACGGGAATGTTGGACGCGAGCGTGGCGGCCCAGCTGGGACTCAGCGCGGCGTGAGTCGTCAGTGGACTCTCCGGTCGCTCGACGGCCTGCCTCGGAGCTCGTTCGCGGATCTGCGCGCGGGCTTCCCCCCAATGCGCGGCATGTTGGGCGAAGAGCACCGCACCGAAGGTAACCGCCGCGGATAGCAACGCCACGACTGACAGCTCGGTCGAGCGTGCGTGCACGACAGGAGTGAAGGTTGCCGCGCCAGGCTCGGAATCCAACGGCAGCACGCGCGGCGCCGGCAGCACACGGGTGGGCAACGGATGGGTCACCGCGGTGTCCGGCTCGTGCTCGATGCGTACGTTGTTCCAACCAGCGCTCTCCACGAGCTCGCGGCGCGCCATTGGCTCACGGCGCGGCATGAGGCGACGCGAGACTAACCGCGGGTTCCGCGGCCTAGATGCACTGGGTTGACTGTCGATCACAGTTGCCTCCCAAAGTAGGGCGACCTCCTACATAGCACGTCTGCCTACCCACCCGAGTGATGAATCGAGCAAGATTTCAGCGGATTCTGACCTCACCGGAAGCTTTTTTTCTCGGACGCGGCCGGGGTTTCCCCGCGCGAGGCGCGCTTGCTCGCGCTTTCTCCCGCTTTCTCTCGCGTAGCCGCGCAGATTTCCAGGTTGGCCGCGTTCTAGCATCGAGACAGCGCCGGCTCGCCGCTGCTAGTGATTTCTTCGGATCACAGCGGTAGGCCGTGCGCTCGAAGCGTGGGGCGCAAACATGGCCGAAGCAGGCACCGCGATCACGCCCCGTGTCTCGCCCGCCGTCTCGCCCGCCGTCTCGCCCCCGTGAAACCGGTTCCAGTTCAGTGCGTCGTTTACGCTATCGTGCGCCGCCTTGCCCATGACCGATACGCGAAGCGAGCACCGCTCTAGGACGAAAGGCTGTCCGTGCCCAATGCGCGTGCGGAGCGTCGCCCAGCGTGCAGCACGCGCATTCGCCATCAGCTTGCCGCTCTTCACCATCGTGAGTTGTCGAGCAACGAAAGACGACACGGCCAGCGGCTTTCCGCGCAGCGAAACGTTCTACGTCGGAGGTCGGCAATGGGGCGAGCCCTCCTCGTTCAATCCGCTCGGTTCGTCGGTCTGGCCAGTCAGCACGATGAACCTGATCTACGAGACGCTGTTGATGTACAACTCGCTCACAGGCCAAATGCAGCCACTTTTGGCTGAATCATACGCCGTTCACGACGACGACATCGAGCTGACGCTCAATCCCGCCGCGCGCTGGAACGACGGACGGCCCGTCACTGCTTGGGACGTGACTTACACCTTCGAGCTGGGCAAGCAGTACAAGGGCCTGAACATCGCGCCGATCTGGCAATACCTCAAGGCCGTGCGCGCCTACGGTGAAGATGGGCTGGAGGCCAAAGAACCGAGCAGCAGCAAAGGCTATCCGCGGCGCGTCGTCTTCGAGCTGAACCTCGAGAAGAAGAATCCGCTAGTCGTGCTCGACGAGCTGCAAGCGCAAAGCATCCTGCCGCGGCACGTGATCGCCCCCCTGCTGGCCGAGCGCGGGGATAACCTGGACGAGTTCAAGAAACTCAAGTTCGACAAGGACGTGGTGAGCTCCGGACCGTACCGGCTATTGTCCTACAGCAGCGAAAAAATCGCGGTCGTGCGCGACGACGCCTATTGGGGAAACCGAGCACTTCACGACGGCGAGAAGCCGGCGGTGAAGTACGTCGTCCACCCCATCTACAAGAGCAACGATGCGTTCAGTGTCGCGCTGCGACAAGGCAGGCTCGATATTTCGACCACGTTCGTGCCGCGCATTTGGCTGAAGGCGAAGAAGGGCGTGCGCAGCTGGTTCGACCAACAGCCGTATTTCCTGAGCAGCTCGATTCCCATGCTGCTCGTCAATCACCAACGCGCGCCCGGGAACGACCTGCACATGCGACGCGCGATGGCCTTCGCCATCAACTACAAGGACATTCGCGAGCTGGCGGTGTCGGGTTATAGCGAGCCGCTCGAGCCGGGCTTGATTTTGCCTTTTGGCCTCGAGCAAAAGTTCTTCTCCCAAGAGGACGCCAAGCAGTACGGCACTCGCTTCGACCCCGTGAAGGCCAAAGCCGAGCTCGACGCCGGCGGCTACGTCCCAGTCTTCGGCCCCGACGGAGAGCTGCTCGAGACCCGCGGTCGGGACGGCAAGGCGCTGCCGACCATCTACGTCAAATCGCCGACTGGCTGGAGCGATTGGGAATCGATCGTACGAATCGCAGTGAAGAGCATGCGCGCCGTGGGCATCGATGCGCGCGAACGCTTCGTGGATACGAGCTTGTTCTGGAACGCGCTCTACGAAGACGACTTCGATTTGATCATGTTTACACCGTCTACCCAGCCCTCACCCTCCAAGCCCTGGTCCCGCTTCGAGGCCTTGTTGACTACCCGGGACTTCGCGCCGGCAGGCCAGCGGATGTACAAGAACATGGGGCGTTTCAACGATCCGAGCTCAGCCGGCTACCTGCCGCGGATCGACGCACTCCTGGCGCAGATCCCGACGCTCACCGACGAAACAGCGCGGATCGCTGCCTACCGCGAGCTGAACGTGCTGTTCATGCAGCACCAGCCAGATCTGCCACTCGTGTACCGACCCGACACGTTCTACGAGTTCAGCACCAAGCATTGGACGAACCTGCCGAGCGCCGCGAACCCCTACCTGCCGCCGCTGATCCCTGGCGACCGACTGGGCACGAACATGCTCTGGTCGATCCGGCCGGTCTCGAACTGAGCTGCGAACCACGCCGATGCTCACGAATCACCCTACGATCAAGCACATCGCCCGCCGCGCTGGTTGGTACGTGGTGACCTTCCTGGTGGCGGTCACCATCAACTTCACCTTGCCGCGTCTGGGTGAGGCAAACCCAGTCGACACCATCATGTCCCGAGTCAGCGCTGGGCTGGACGCCGCCTCGGCCCAGGCGAAGGAGGAGGCCTACCTCAAGGAGTTCAACCTGGTCGAGGTCGACGCGGTCGGCCGGGTGAAACACGACGCTCGAGGCAGGCCCGTGCGCACCTCGCTCGGGCAGCAATTCATCAACTATTTGGGCATGACCTTGCGCGGTGACCTCGGCAGTTCGATTTTGCAGCATCCGAAGCGCGTGAGCGAAATCATCAAGACCGCGCTGCCCTGGACGCTCGCGCTGCAACTGCCCACGATTGTCTTCGGTTGGCTGATCGGGAACACGCTCGGAGCCCTGGCTGCGTACAAACGCGGCGTCTTCGACAGAGTGCTGTATCCGCTGGCGCTCTTGACCAGCGCAGTGCCCGCCTTCTGCTTCGGCATGCTGCTGGTCTACGTGCTCGGCATTCGTCTGGAGTGGTTCCCGGCCGTGGGCGGCTACGACGACGGGCTCACGCCCGAAGTCAGCTGGGCCTTCTTCCAGAGCGCGAGCTACTACTACGTGCTCCCATTCTTGTCGGTATTCCTGATCGTGGTCGGCGGCCAAGCCATCGGCATGCGCTCGATGTGCATCTACGAGCTCGGCACCGATTACGTGAAGTACGCCAAGCTGCTCGGCATCAAGGAGAGCAAAATCCTGCTTTACATGTTCAGGAACGCGATGCTGCCACAGCTCACGGGCCTAGCTCTGGCGCTCGGAACCATGGTCGGTGGAGCCCTCGTCACCGAGATGATCTTCAGCTACCCCGGGCTCGGGATGGCCATCCTGACCGCCATCCAGGGCAGCGACTACCCGCTGATTACTGGCTGCACGCTGCTCGTGACGGTCTGCGTACTCGTCGCCAATTTCAGTGTCGACGTGCTGGTCGGCTTCCTCGACCCGCGCGTCCGAGCCACGCAAGCGCACAAGTGAATGATGAGCCTGTGACATGAAGCTGCTGAAAAATCTGCTGGCTTCTCCAGCCTTCGCCCTGGGCATGGGCCTGTTCGTGCTCACCTTGCTGACTTCACTGCTCGGACCGCGGCTGCTCCACGTGGATGTGAATACGCGCGTCGGGCTGGCTTACCTGCCTCCCTCGAGCTCACACTGGCTCGGCACCGACCACATGGGCTTGGACATGGTATCGCTGCTGATCGCCGGTCTGCGCTCGTCATTGTACGTGGGCTTTCTGGCGGGGACCGTCGCCACCACGGTGGGCACCTTGATCGGCCTGTACGGCGGCTACAAGGGCGGCCTGATCGATGACGTGCTGACGGCCGCGACCAATTTGTTCTTGGTCATCCCGAGTTTGATCGTGCTGATTTTGCTGAGCGCCAGCATCGAGAATGGCCGCAGCCTCACGCTGATCGCGCTGATCATCGGCTGTACGACTTGGACCTGGAGCGCGCGCGCGGTTCGCGCGCAGGCGGCCAGCTTGCGCAATCGCGATCACGTGGCCCTCGCCCGGATCAATGGCTACGGCACGTTCGGCATCGTATTCCTGCACATCATGCCCTACCTGCTCTCTTACATCTTCATGGTCTTCATCTTGCAGATGGCCACCGGCATCTTGGCCGAAGCCAGCCTCTCGATGCTCGGCCTCGGACCGTATGATTCGGTCTCGCTGGGCAAGATCTTGAACGAGGCCAAGACCAACGAAGCATTGACTGACGGCGCGTGGTGGGCGTTTGCGCCCGCCATGGTGTTGATCACGATGATCGTGTTTTCACTGTACATCATCAACACGTCACTCGAAGGCGTGTTCAACCCGCGTCTGAGGAAGTGATGACCAGCCCGATTTTCGAGGTCGACAACCTGCGCGCGCACTACCTCACGCGCTTCGGCCAAAAAATCCAAGCTGTCGACGGCGTTTCCTTCTCGCTCCAGCCGGGCGAAATCCTGGGCATCGCTGGCGAATCGGGCTGTGGGAAGACGACCTTGGTCAGCGCCTGCATGGGCCTGTACATTCCGCCCCTGCACCTGTCCGGCGGTGACGTGCGTATCGACGGCAAGAGCATCATCGGGATGGGCACCGAAGAAAATCGTCGAGACGTGTTGGGCAAGAAGATCGCGATGATCCCGCAGGGCGCGCTCAATTCACTGAACCCAACGCGCAAGGTCAAGGACCTCGCCAGCGACATGATCCGCAGTCACGACGAGGGCGCGAACAAGAAAGAAATCTACGAGCGTCTGCGCGAACGTTTCCAGAAGCTGGGCATGCCGGCCGAAGAAGTATTGAACGCGTACCCGGTAGAGCTGCCCGCTGGCATGAAACAACGGGTCGTGATTGGCATTTCCACCCTGCTCGACCCACGCGTAGTGATTGCGGATGAGCCGACCTCGGCGCTCGATGTATCGACGCAGAAGGCCGTGATCAAGCTTTTGTTCGAGCTGATGGACCAGGGCATCATCGGCAGCATGTTGTTCATTACCCATGAGCTGCCGCTGCTGCGCCACGTGTCGAACAAGATTGCCGTGATGTACGCCGGGGAATTCGTGGAGATGGGCACGATCGAGCAGGTCATTTTCGACCCGCGTCAGCCGTATACCCAGGCCTTGATGGGCTCGATGCTCAGCGCTGAGGCAGGGCGCCGAAATCAAAAGCCGCTCGCCATCGAAGGCGCGCCGCCAAGCCTGGCTCAGCCGATCGCAGGCTGCCGCTTCGCCGAGCGTTGCCCGAAACTCAAGGCTGATTGCAAGGCGCACCAGCAAGAGCTCCGGATCGTCGAGGATCGCCAGGTCAGGTGCCAGTATGCCGAGTGACTTGAAGTTCGAGGCGAAGAACCTTTCTCGCAGCTACGGGCATGGCAACAAACTGGTAGAGGCGGTCAAGAACGTGAGCTTCCAGATCCGCGACAAGGACGTGATCAGCGTCGTCGGGCAGTCAGGCTGCGGCAAAACCGTGCTCGCCAAGATGCTGCTCAGACTCGAAACGCCGACCAGTGGCAGCCTTCACTTCAACGGCAAGCCGATTGCCAGCGAACGCGATCCGCGGCGCCATTTTCGCTCGGTTCAGGCCGTGTTCCAGGACCCGTTCTCGGCCTTCAATCAATTCTTCACGATCCGCGCTCAACTCAAGAGCTGCTTCAGGTTGTTCGAGCACAAGCCCAGCGCCCAAGAGATGGAGGCGCGCGTGGATGCGGCGCTGCTGGCGGTGAACATCGAACCCAGAGAGATCGAGGGCAAGTATCCGTTCGAGCTATCGGGCGGACAGATGCAGCGTATGCTCTTGGCGCGCATCTTCATCTTGCGCCCCGAGGTGCTGATCGCAGACGAGCCGACCAGCATGGTCGACGCGTGCAGCCGCGCCAACATCCTGGACTATCTGCTGAAGCTCAAGCAGGAGCTCGAGATGACGATCGTGTTCGTGACGCACGACATCGGCCTCGCTTGTTACATCTCGGATGCGATTTTCATCATGCACCGGGGTGAAATCGTCGAGCAAGGTCCGCCGGATCGCGTCACTAGCTCGCCGACGAGTGACGTGACCAAGCAGCTCTTGGAAGACATCCCGGACGTGCATCGGGAGTGGATACGACGAGGACCTCTGGAGTAGGCGAGCAGGCGCAGTCGACCCGCTCGCCCAGCGAGCCGCCGTTCAGGGCGCCGCGGTCGTGAGCTTCATTGGGGAGACGCTGCCGGGGTCGAAGCTGCTGGCGTCGAGGTTGCCCGGGAAATAGCTGGTAAAGATTCGACCGACTGCCGTTCCGAACGATAGGTCGCTGACGAATGGCTGGTAGTCGAGGGCGTCGAAGCCATCACCGTTGGTGATCACCACGGCCAGCAGGTAGCGCTTGCCCGCCACCAGGTTGAAGCTGAGCGCACCCGAGCTCGTGAAGCCGTTGCTGGTCACGTTCGCGACCAGCTTGTCGATTTTGGGCACGAAGTACTGACCGCTCATTTCGTACACGATCCAGCGCATGTCGCGCGGAGCGACCGTCACGAAGAACAGCTGCAGGTCTGTCAGTTTGCGCGGCGAGTCGACATCGATCACGTTTCCGACCAGCGAGCCACCGTACAGCTGCTCGTTCGATTCGGCGCTCCCGAGCAGGTCGATCGCCGAAGCCGCGCAAGCAAACTCCGAAGTGCAAACGTTGGCCGTGGTCGTACAATCAGTAGTCACTGCGCTCAGGCTCTGGCCGTCGGTGCCGCAGGTGCCGACCTTGTTGCCGAGGCACGTTTTGCTGCCTGGCGAGCAGGGCAATGGAATGCAAGTCGCGTTGTAAGTGCTCAGCGGTTTGCACGTGCTGTCCGTCGGGCACGTGTGATCCAGGTAGAAAAACGGGCTGCTCGAACCGAAGTTGCATTGGTAGACGTCGGCCCCTTTGCAGAAGTAAGCGCCCGGCTCACAAGGCCGATCCTTGCATTGGGCGCTGTCGCAAATCTGATTGTCGCCGCAGACCGTGCCGTCGGACGGCAGTGAGCCGTCGGCGTTGCAAACTTTGACCACGTTGCCCACGCACAGCTTTTCGCCAGCCTTGCAGTCGTTCGTCGCGCAGTAACCGGAGCTCGTGCAGTGCTCGGACTGCGCATTGCAGGTTTGCCTGAGCGTGGAGATGGTCCCCGTCGCGTCGCACTCGTAGGCATTGCCGTCTTGGCAATAGCGGCGACTCGCGGCGCAGACTTGCTTGCGGCAGCTACCGCTGACACAAACCCTGCCGTCGGTCGCACACTCCACCGCGCCGGGCAGCCAGGCGCTGCCATAGGCATTGCAGGTTTGCACGCGAGTTCCGTCGCAGCTCACCTTGCCCGGTTCACACAACCGAGCGCGACAAGCACTCATATCGCCGTCGCAGACCTCGTCCGTGCGACAGGTGCTCAGCAGCGAGATGTCGGTACCGTTGTGCGAGCACAGGTACACCGACCCGTGGTCGCACAGCTTCTCGCCATTGGTGCAGGCCACCTCGCGACACTTACCGCCATAGCAGGCCTGTTTGGTGTTGCTGCAGTCCACACCGCCCGATGTCGGGCCAGAGCCGTCGCTGCGGCACAACGTGGCCACGTCTCCCGCACACACGGGTTGATCGGGCGAGCACGCGTCGGGGCTACAGCTGGCATTGTCGCCGTCGGGTCGACACGAGAGCCCGAAGGCGCATTGCTGCGACAGCGTCGCGACACCTTTTTGGTCACACGACCAGAGTGCGCCGTCCTTGCAGAACTGACTGTTGGGGATGCAGCTGCCTGCAACGCATGCTCCCTCCGAACAGGTCTGTGAAGGTAGACAGGCTTGCGAGATGGTTTCCTTGAGACCTTTCGAGTCGCACAGCTTGACGTTCGAGCCGTCGCAACGCGTCGAGTTCGCAATGCACGTCCCGCCGCCGAGGCCGGCGGGCGCACCGCCGCTGCCGCTGCCACTGCCACTGAAGCCACCGCTGCCGGCGTCACCGAGACTGCCGTTCGGCACTTGCTTGGTCCCGCTACAGGCCGCAAGCAAGAACCCCAAACCGAAGATCGCCCCCACGCGCCGCGCAATGCTTTTTGCCATGACCCTACAACTCCCGTACCAAGATTCCCGCACCAAGACCCACACCGTACTTGTGTTCGGGCAGAGAAGTCGTGTCAAAAACGCGAGAACGGTCAGACTGGCAACTTCCAGTGACTACATGATCACGCCGCTGCTCTTTCTCCGGCTTCTCTGCGCTGCGCAGGCTGAGTTCGCCGATCGGCAGGTCAGTGTCGGGTGAGTTGGGGCGCTCGCGACCCGCAGCGCAGCTCGCATGGCGCTCAGTTCCCGCGTTTGCCGAAGCGCTGGTCTGACGGGACGAGGCCGACGACGCGCGCTGTTGCAGCCTGCAGCGAGAGTGTCGCATTTCGCGCGAAAAGGCGCGCGAATCTGCTGGGTTAACCGGCGCCTGGCGCGGCCGTTCAGGCTGCACAGGATGCCTTCGCCTGGGGACAACTCGGTCGCGCGGGACCGAAACTCGCTGCGGGCTGCGTTCGAGGACGGCCAGACACTGGACGTGCGCGTTTCCGAGCAGCCCGAGCCGCGAGGCGACGATGCGGATCGCGATTCGGGGCGGCGGGTTTACCTGCGAGCATTCACCGCCGGTGTCACCGACGAAGCGAAAGGGCGCTACAGCACGCTGGCAGGCGCTGAGCTCGGGCGGGGCGCAATTGGGCGCGTGTACAAGGCGCAAGATCTGCACCTCGGGCGGCAGGTGGCAATCAAGGAGTTGCTCCAAGACGTCGACGGTCTCGAGAGTAACGGTTTGCAAACCCTGACGCGCTTCCTACGCGAGGCGCGCGTCACTGGCGCGCTCGAACACCCCAACATCGTGCCGGTGTACGAGCTCGGTCAACGCACGGACGGCACGCTCTATTACACGATGCGCGTCGTGCCAGGTCGGACTTTGGCGCAAGCAATTGCCGAATGCAGTGGACGGAGCGAGCGTCTTTCGCTGGTCAATCATTTCTCCGGGCTGTGTCAGGCAATCGCTTATGCGCACAGCCGCGGCATCGTGCACCGCGACATCAAGCCAGACAACGTAATGATCGGCGAGTTCGGCGAGACCGTGGTGCTCGACTGGGGTATGGCCAAACTCGGAGGCGAGCCGGGGGAACGAGCGCATGAGTCGGGGTCGCGGCTGGAGCTCGGCGATCCGAGCCTGACTTTGGAGGGTAGCCTGTGCGGTACGCCGCTCTACATGAGTCCCGAGCAGCTCTCGGGACGCATCGCCGAGGTCGACCAACGCTCGGATGTTTGGTCGTTGGGCGTGGTCTTGTACACCATCCTCAGCGGACGTTCGCCCTTCTCCGGCAAGACGTTGACCGAGATCGTGAGCCTGGTGAACGCGGGCAAATACCGGCCTCTGCGCGCGATCGATGCTCGCATTCCGCCCGAGCTCGCGGCCGTCGTGGAACGCGCACTCCGGCCGAGCAAGCTCGACCGCTATCCGTCCGCGCGGGAGCTCAGCCGCGACGTACAGGCTTATCAAGCCGGCACGCGCGTCGCCGCCTACGAGTATTCATCGCTGGAGCTCGTGCAACGCTTCGTTTCGCGTCACCGTTCGGCGGTCACGGTGTCCGTGCTTTCGTTGCTGATCGTGCTGGTATTGGGCTTTGCCGCCTATCGCCGGGTGCTGGTCGCTCGCGATCGCGCGCTACTCGCCGAACACCGGGCGCAAGAAAACGAGATCTCCGCCAAGCGGAGCGCGGCCCATGCTCGCCACAGCCTGGGCGAGGTGTTGCTCGAACGCGCTCAGCAGGCGCTGCAAGAGGGCGACAGCGTCGATGCGGAATTGCTGGCAGCGCGCGCGCTGGCTCAAGAGGAGCGTGCGGA
>Ga0247776_10000081_pt1 | contig 24500 bp, 19 predicted proteins | sample UWRJL199509C5_FD_179912 | JGI IMG/M metagenome (GOLD analysis project Ga0247776, IMG submission 179912) | Plant litter microbial communities from Arlington Agricultural Research Station in Wisconsin, United States - UWRJ-L199-509C-5 | ecosystem: Environmental > Terrestrial > Plant litter >...
CCGGAAGGCAAGCAGAACCAGCACTCGGGCTATGCCGACATCAACGATGGCGACGCGCACATCGCCGACGTCATCGCGCATCTCGAAGCCAGCCCGCAGTGGGCGCACATGGTCGTCGTGGTCACCTACGACGAAAACGGCGGCTGGTGGGATCATGTAGCGCCGCCGAAGGGCGATCGCTGGGGTCCGGGCACGCGCATTCCGGCGATCGTCGTGTCGCCGTTCGCCAAACATGGCTTCGTCGACCACACGCAGTACGACACCGCGTCGTCGCTGCGCCTGATCACCAAGGTATTCGGCCTGCCGACGCTGCCCGGTCTCGCCCAGCGCGACGCGGCGCTGCAGGCAAACGGCCTGGCGCCGATGGGCGACATGACCGCGGCGCTCAACCTCGCGCCGGCCGGCGGCGTGACCGGCGCGGTGCCGACACCGGTGAACAGTCGCTGGATGCTGTTGCTGGTGGCGCTCGGCCTGGTCGGCCTGGCCGGCTTCGCCCGCTATCGCGAGCGGCTGTAATCGCGTACCGCGGTCGTGCTCTGCCGAAGCGCAGCTCACGACCGCTTTTCCCTGATCCTTTCACTGGAAGGGTCAGGGAAAAGCGTCTTGCATAGTCGGCCGGGCCGGTCCGTGCTGCAAACGCCTTGCTGATCGAAGCTACCGTTCTCGGCCTCGTCGACTTCGATTTCCGACTGGCGTTCCGATGCGCGGAGATCTCGCATGCGCGGATCGGCCGCTTGCACCGAACTCAGCGCGGTTTGATAAAGCCCTTGCACGATGCATCGATCGCGCTGGTCGAGACGAGCGGTGTTCGACGGGTTTGCGAACTCTCGCGGCCGACGAAATCAAGCCGCTGGCGATAGCCGCTGTGGATGCCGTCCATTGTCCGGCGGGAGTTCCGGTATCCGGTCCTCGTCATAGCTGCGCGCGCTCGGTCGCCCGTTCGAACGGTCCCCGCTCTCGTCGTCGCCGGGCCCTGCCGCGACGCGAAATTCCAGCGAAGCGGACTCGATACTGTCACGGGCCATAAATAATCTACTTTCGGGGAAAGATGTCGCGGTCGCGGATAGATAAATCACTGGGAAAAGTAGACGTCATCAGCCGATACGCCAAAAAGGATGAATCCGCCATGCAATGCAAAATCGCGACACTCAGCCTGCTGTTCGCCGCCCTTGCGGGCGCTGCGGGCGCAGCCGAAGGGCCGGTACCGCAGGGAATACCTCATCTGGACCATGTCTTTCTGATCATGATGGAAAATCATGGGTACAGCCAGATCATCAATAATCCGAGCGCGCCCTATATCAATTACCTCGCGCAGACCGCCAACCTCGCGACGAATTATTACGCCATCGCGCATCCGAGCCTGAACAATTATCTGGAGATCGTCGGCGGTTCCAACTTCGGCGTGCAGAGCGACAATTTTCCCGATTGGCACAATTTCTATTGCGAGACGAACCTCGCGTCCGGCACGGTCAACACGGACAATCCACCCAGCCCGAACGTATGCCCGATCGCAGGCGTCGGCAAGGATGCTGCCGTCGTGACGGTCGATACGACCAATGAGACGCAGGGCCTGCCGGGCACGATCAACATCGACGGTACCAAATCCTATCCGGCTACCGACGGCATCGTCGGCAAGAGCATCGCCGACCAGCTGACGGAAGCGAATCTGACCTGGAAGAGCTATCAGGAAGACGTGCCGATCGAAAACGTCGATCTGGTGAATTTCAGCGATGGTTTCTTCACCGACGCCACCGACTTCAGCGCCATGGTCCCGACACTGTCGCCTCCGCTGGCGCAGAGCGGCGTCGTACAGCTGTACGCGGTGAAGCACAACCCGTTCGCGTATTTCCAGAGCGTGCAGGAAGGCTTCAATCCGGACAACAGTCTCGCCAATACCGTCGATTTCAACGGCGCAGATGGGCTTTACGCCGATTTGGCCACGGGTAAAGTGCCGTCGCTTGCGTTCATCGTTCCGAACCAGTGCAACGACCAGCATGGTCGCGGCAATTCGGATCAAGGCTGCAACTACGATCCCGTCGTCGATGGCTCGCAGACGGGGTTGAACCCGGCACTGACCGCGCGCGCGGATGCGACCGTGCGCAGGATCGTCACGTCGATCAAGAGCTCGTCGGCGTGGCCGAGCGGCAACAACGCGATCGTCATCGTGTGGGACGAGAACGACTACAGCTCGGCGCCTTATCCGAACAAGGTCGTGCTGATCGTCGATACGAACTACGCGCCGACCGGCCTGGTCAGCTCGGCGTTCTACACGCATTTCGGCTTGCTGAAGACGCTGGATGCCGCGTTCGGCCTGCCGTGCCTCAATCACGCGTGCGACAGCGACCAGAACGTCATGACCGATCTGTTCCCGAGTGCCGGCGCGAACGGCGCGGCGGCTGCGGGGGCGGTTTCGTTTCACAACATCACGCTGCACGGTGCGCCGACGACGATGGCATCGGTGCACTGAGTCTTGAAGTGCTGACGAACGGCGGCCAGCACGTGCTGGCCGCCGCTCCGCGTCCGTGCGCGCACGGACGCCAGACGTATCCGGATGAGTCCGGAGCAGGGCGGCGTTTGCGCGAGCACCGCAAGGATCGAACACAGCATGCCGGCTTGCCAATCAGCACTATCGCGTTGCCGACGTCGAACGATTCGTCTGCTTCTTCGTTGTCCGCTGGCCGCCATCGTCGCGTCGCTGGCGGCGTCGAATGGGGCGACTGTTGCATCGAGCGCCATGGGCCCCTCGGCAGATCCTTGCGCACGGCCGGCGATCGGCAGCGCCGTACCGGAACCTGCCGAGGTGCGAAGCCGGGACGGCTGGCTCAAGGTCGACCTCGCGATTCGCAATCATCGCGAACCCGATGGATCCACGCGCTATTGCTACACGCTCCCGGACGGCGCGCAGTCGCCGACGCTGCGCGTGCATCCTGGCGATTGGGTCGAGCTGCATCTTCAGAACGACTTGGCCGACCTGTCGCAGCAGCAGACCTTGGCGCAGATGCCGGACCCCGGTCCGATCTGCACGACCAAGCCGAAACTATCGGCGGATCCCTGCACCAGCGGTGCGATGACCGCGGTCTCGACGAATCTGCATTTTCACGGACTGAGCGTGCCCGCGCTGTGCCATCAGGACGACGTCCTCAAGACGTCGATCCAGCCGACGGATGCGGCGTTCGAGTATCGCTTCCAGGTTCCCGAAGACGAATCGCCAGGACTCTACTGGTATCACCCGCACGTGCACGGCTTCAGCGCCGCCCAAGTCTCAGGCGGCGCCTCGGGTGCGCTGATCGTGGAAGGTCTGGAGCGCGCCGATCCGGTCGTCGCAGGATTGCCCGAGCGCGTATTGGTGATCCGCGACAACGGCCTGCTCAATCCCGACGCTGCGCCGTCGGCAGGCTCGGACGTGCCGAAGCCAGTGACCGATCGCGATGGCGATACTGCCAATACCGGCACCGGTGTGGGCCGGCCGGCGCGCGATGTGTCGATCAACTTCGTCCCCGTGCCGTATCCGGATTATCCGCCGGCCGCGATCGTGATGAAGCCGGGCGAGCGTCAACTCTGGCGCGTGTTGAACGCATCCGCGATCACCTATCTGGATCTGGCGGTTCTTTATCAGCACGCGCCGCAACAACTGGGCGTCGTTGCGATCGACGGCGGTCCGATCAACGCGTCCAACATCGGCAAGCCGCGCATCAGCGGTTTCAACCACGTCAGCGTGCCGCCTGGCGCGCGCGTCGAGTTCATCGTAACGGGCCCGCCGCTGGGAGTGGCGGGACAACTCGTTTCGATGGCCGTGGATACGGGACCAGGCGGCGAGAACGACCCCGGCCGTGCGCTGGCCACGATCACTGCCGAGGCCGACGCAGCGCAGCCGCAGTCGACGTTGCCCGCAGCGCCCGAACCGCCGCCTCCCGCGGCGCGCCCCTGGCTCGGTACGGTCGCGCCTGCGCGCGAGCGCAAACTGTACTTTTCCGAGGAAGTGCAGAACCCGAACGACCCCAACAGCCCGACGCGGTTCTTCATCACCGTGGACGGGCAGTCACCGACCCAGTTCGATCCGAATGCCTCCATGCCGAATATCGTGGTGAAGCAAGGCGACGTCGAGGACTGGATCATCGAGAATCGGACCAACGAACTGCACGCCTTCCATATCCACCAGCTGCATTTTCAGCTGAGGGACTGGAACGGCGCGCCAGCCAACGAACCGTTCCTGCGCGATACGGTGAACGTGCCTTATTTCAATGGGCGTTCCAACGAGTACCCGAGCGTGCGCCTGCGCATGGATTTTCGCGACCCGAACACGCTGGGCACGTTCCTTTACCACTGCCATCTGCTAGAACACGAAGACGGCGGCATGATGGGCACGATTCGCGTCGAACCGAAGGTCGCCGTCGCGCGCTGAGCAAGCCGGGCGACGTGCGCTCGCCGAGGCTCGGCGTGCACGCCGAAAAGTGCCGTTCCGCAGGGTTTTTCCGGCACGTCTCAGGCGCGACCGGAGAACTCGCCCGTCGTCGTGTTGACCGTGATCTTCTCGCCGTTGCTGATGTATTCCGGCACCAGGATCTCGATGCCGGTCGACAATGTCGCCGGCTTCGGTCGCTTGGTCGCGGTCGCACCCTTCATTTCCGGCGCGGTATCGACGACTTCGAGCACGACCGACTGCGGCAGCAGCAATGCGACCGGCGCATCGTCGATCAGCTGGATGTAGCAGCCTTCGATGCCGTCGACGATATAGCCGGACGCTTCGCCGACGACGTTCGCATCGAGCGTGTACTGCGTGTAGTCCTCGCTGTCCATGAAGACGAACGCGTCGCCGTCCTTGTACGAGAACGTGACCGCGCGGCGGGTCAGCTCGGTTTCCTTCAGATCGTCTTCCGCACGCAGCGAAATGTCGAGTTTCTGCGCGCCGGGCACGCTGTACATGATGAAGCGATAGGTCACGTTGCCGCCGCGCCCCTGCGGCGAGCTGCGTTCGATGTCGCGGACCTGGTAGACCTTGCCGTCGTGCTCGACGACGTTGCCTTTCTTGATTTCGGCTGCTCGCATGATTCATTCCGTTTGCAGGTGGTGTGGATGCAATCAAGACCGCCGGCGAATTACACCTGTTGCGGTCAAGACCCGCATTGTCACCGATAAGATGTCGGGAACCACGCAGGCAGACCAAGTGCCCGGAGATTTTGTCCGCCTGTCGATCGTCAGGTCCGCCACAGTCCACCGCACCTGCACGCACTCGCCTTCGCGTTCCAGGTTGCAGGTGGGATCTTGCCTTTGGTGCGCAACTTTAACGCGCCTGCCGAGCTCTCGGCGTCGACCGCGAGCGTACCTATTTTACGAAGGCTGAGGCAGGAAAGTGTGCGACCAGATAGCGTGCGCCGCCCGTAGTCAGGTGCGCGTCGTCCCAACTGATCAAATCGCTATCCGCGTCATCGGTTTGGGTGAGGCAGCCTCGAGCGTCACATAGAATCGTCCACGGGGACACATAGTCGACGTGCTCGGCTTCGGACAAATTGCGCAATTTTGCGTCCATATCCGCCATCGACAACAGTCCGAACGCCATTCGGCGTGGAACGCGATGCAGCAAATCCTGCTGCGAGTAGCGCAGAAGCGAGCGCGGCAGGCCATCTTGCCAGTGAGGCACTGGGCCGATCAGCGCAATGTTCCGGATACCGTGATCACGCAGAGCGTGGACCGTGTCGGCGACGCGTGCCGGATCAAAATCACCTAACCAAGAGGATGCCAGCAGGACGCGATCCGGTCTTTGCGCGATGATGCGTTGCAGGACGAAGTCGTTGATTGCACGGCAGTGCGGGCGATGGTCGACATCGATGTTGATGATGGGCGGGCAGGCGCTCGAAGTCAGCTCGGTCACTTCGACCGCGGGTTCGAGAAAAGCCTTGAGGCCGGGGTAAAGATGCGCTGCGTGGGAGTCTCCCCACAACACGATCGATCCCGTGCTGCTGTTGACCGAATCGTCGCCGCATCGAGTGAATGCGGAGGCATCCTGCTCGGGACGCAGGAAGCAGGTGCCCTCGCGATAGTCGGCTCGATAGTCGTAGTGAAAGTTCGTCAGCCGGCCCAGGCTGTGGGCGAATCGTCCGGGCACGCCATTCGAACCGTACACGGCAATGCCGGCGCCGGCGATCAGGATCGCGGCCGCGCACGTCCCGATGAGTTTACGCGTTGCCTGTCCGCCATGGCGTACCGGAAGATCGACCAACCGGTAGGTCAGCCAGGCGAGCAGCAGACTTGCAGCGATCACGCTCGAGCGCGCCCACGTCGCGGCTGGCCCCGGACTGGCGATGCGCAGGAACGTCAGCAAGGGCCAATGCCACAGATAAAGGGGATAGCTGCTCAGTCCGATCCACACCATGAGCGGGTTTGCGAGCACCCATCGGTTCAATGCCGCTGTAGGACCAGCAGCGATCAGCAGCAGCGTCCCCGTAACCGGTAACAGTGCCCACCAGCCGGGAAACGCCGCGTGCTTGTCGAGCAGCGCGAGCGCCACGAGGAACAGCGCCAGCCCCAATCCCGCGACCACATCGCGCGTGAGGCGCAGGTCGCGATGGTCATCGTCGAGCGAAAAGCAGCCGCGTACGTGCGCCTGTGCCAGCAAACCGCCGGCGAGAATTTCCCAGAAGCGTGTGATGGGCAGATAGAACGTTGCGGCGGGATAGCGTTGCACGCAGACGACGTTTACGGCGAACGAGGCCAGCGTGATTGCAACGCTCAGCCGGAAACTATCGAAGCCGCGCTTCCACGCGGTCCAGAGCAGCAGCGGCCAAAGGATATAGAACTGTTCCTCGATGCCGAGCGACCACAGGTGGAGCATCGGCTTGGTGTCGGCCGCCGCATCGAAATAGCCGGCTTCGCTCCACAGCAGCAGATTCGACGCGAAACCGATGCCAGCGACCGCATGCCTGCCGAGTGCGCGAAACTCGTCCGGCAGAAGAAGGATCCATCCGCCGATCAGAATCGCAGCGATGACCACGCAAAGGCTCGGCAGCAAGCGCCGCGCGCGGCGCGCATAGAACTCGACGAAGCTGAAGGTCGAACTGGCAAGCGCCTTCAGAATGATCGAAGAAATCAGGTAGCCGGAAATGACGAAGAAGACGTCGACACCGATGAAGCCGCCGGCGACCACGTCGGGGAACGCATGAAACGCGACGACGCTGAGGATCGCGACCGCACGCAGGCCGTCGATATCCGGCCGGTAGCTGCTGCTGCCGGGTTCTGCGGTGATCGCTTTTCCTGCGGTTGCCCGCACGTTCACTTCGGCGCGAGCCGTATCGCGCCGTCGATGCGGATGGTTTCGCCGTTGAGATAGCGGTTCTGCAGGATGAAGGCGACCGTGTCGGCATATTCGTCCGGCGCGCCGAGGCGCGACGGATACGGCACCTGCGCGCACAGCGACTGGTACACCTGCTCGGGCATGCCGTCGACCATCGGTGTGTGGAACACGCCCGGGGCGATCGTCATGACGCGCACGCCGATGCGCGCGAATTCGCGCGCCATCGGCAGCGTCATTGCGACGACGCCGCCTTTCGACGCGGCATAGCCGGCCTGGCCGATCTGGCCCTCGTAGGCGGCGATCGAGGCGGTGTTGACGATGACGCCGCGCTCGTTGTCCTCGCCTGGCGCGTTGTGCTGCATCAGCTCGGCGGCCGCCTTGGCGACGTTGAAACTGCCGATCAGGTTGACCGTGATCGTGCTCGCGAAGGTCTTCAGCGGCATCGGACCGTCCTTGCCGAGCACGCGACCGGCGCCGAGGATGCCGGCGCAGTTGACGACGACGTTGAGGCTGCCGAGTTTCGTCTGCGCTTCGCGCAGCGTCGCCGTGACGCCGTCCTCGGACGTCACGTCGGTACGCAAGTAGCTCGCCGAAGTCCCGAGTTCGGCGGCGGCCGCCTGCCCCTTCTCGTCGTTCACGTCGAGTAGGGCGACCTTGCCGCCGTGCGCGATGAGTCGGCGGGCGACGGCGAAGCCGAGTCCGGAGGCACCGCCGGTGACGACGGCCTTGACTTGATCGAGTTGCATGGAAGAAATCCGCAGCGTGTCGAGGTCGCGGATTCTAGCCGAGCGCGGCGCTGTCGACAGCTCGCGCAGATAGCGAGGTCTTCAAAGTTCGCGCAGATAGAACCGATTGCAGCCGAAATGCCCGGTGCTGCCGAGCGCCTGTTCGATCGCATGGAAACCGCTGGACAGATACAGCTGCTGCGCGGCATCCATGCCGGTCAAGGTTTCGATGTAGCAGCGCGTGAACAGGCGCGCGCGCGCCGCGTCGAGGCAGCGCTCGATCAATGCGCGTCCGACCCCGCGTCCGCGCAAGGCCGGCATGAAATACATCTTGCGCAGCTCGCAGATCGTCGCGTCCGCGCCATCCAGCGGCGCGATCCCGGCGCCGCCGAGCACGATAGCGTCGACCTCGACGACGAAATACGCGCAGCGCGGCCGTGCATAGGCGCGGCTCATCGCGTCCACCTCCGGATCGTGGATCGCAAAGCCGGCGCCGCCGGCGCCGAACTCCGGCATCACGCCGCGGATCGTCGCGGCGATCGCCGTGTCGTCGCGCGCTTCGATGGGGCGGATCGTGTAGGTCGGCGACACGTCGAACGCCTGCGCAGAATCGATGGCTGCATAGCTTAACAAGTCGTCATTGCGTGCGATGACTTGCACGAGCCGAACCGAGCGCGCTATTGCAAGCGCGCTGTCAGCATGCGCCGATTGGAATCACGCTTTCGTCGCCGTCATCGCAATGCGGAAGCGCGCCAATTTCCGCCGATCCCAGTGGTGGCCCTTGGGCCTGCGAACGGTCTGGCGGTGGCGCGTGACGTCGCCCCTCAGTCCACCGTGCGGCGAAAATCGAGGTCATAGCGCGCGCCGCCGGTCAATGCATGCAGGCGCAGGTTGGTGATGCGGATCGGTGCGCCGGTGGCGAGTTCGGCCGCATTCGAGTCGGCCATTTCGGCTGGATCGATCACGGTGACGCCGCCGCTGCCGATGACTTCGAGCACATTGTCCGGACCGATCACCGCGGCGGTGGCCGCGTCGAGACCGAGCCCGAGCGCGAACGGATTCAAGGCAAGGGCGGCGAGCAGGCGGCCGAGGCGGTCGCTGGCATGGCCGCCCTGGTCGATCACGACGCGGTTGGTCAGGCCGAGCCCGGGCGCGAGGTTGGCGCCACCGATGCGCGGCGTGGCGCCTTCGGTGCCATGGGTCAGCATGTGCTCGCACAGCAATGCGGCGCCCGCACCGCAGCCCGCGACCGCCATGCCGTCCGCATTGCGTCGCCGGATCGCACGCGCGAGCTGGGTACCGCCGATCAACGTCGACAGCCGCAGCGGCTGCTCGGACAGCAGGATCGCCAGCTGGGCGTGCTCGATCGCGTCGAGCAGCACGCGCTGGTCGCTGTCGGCACGCGCCTGCAGGATCTGCCGGCGGATCTCGCCGGCGCCGATGCCGAACAGCGCGCTTTCGATATCACCGTCGCCGTCGTCCGTCATGTCCGGAGCGCCGATGATGACGATGCGCGGCTGCGGACCGAGCAGGCCGAGCAGGCGCGCGAGCAGCTGGGTGCCGCGATCGTCCGCGCCGATGTCGCCGCTGGCGATGATCAGGCCGCGTTGGCGGTCGGGAGCGAGTTTGGCGGGCATAGGCCGGGCCGCGACGGAAGAAGACGCGAGTATAGCGAGGCCGGCGACCTCTCAGGTCGGCCCCGTGCGTGTGCGCTTGTGCAGCTCAGGTCGGCGTCATTCGTGCGTTTGCGTGCCGGTCAGTTCGGTGTCGTTCGTGCGCCTGCGCGCACGAAGGCGGCCAACGCCTCTGCGCCGAGGGCTGGACTGAACAAATGGCCCTGCCCGAGCCGCATGCCCTGCTGCAGCAGAAAGCGGCGCTGATCCTCGGTTTCGACGCCTTCGGCGACCATGCTGAGGCCGAGCCCGTGGCCGACGCGGATGATCGCCTCGCAGATCGCCGTATCGGCCGCGCTGGTCGGGATGCGACGCATGAAGTCGTAGCTGATCTTGAAGCCGTCGACCGGCAGGCGGCGCAGGTAGTTCAGCGCGGAATAGCCTTCGCCGAAATCGTCGATGGTGATCGTCACGCCGGCATCTCGCAGTTCCTTGAACATCTGCATCGTGTCGGGCGTGTCCTCGATCAGCATGCGTTCGATCATTTCCAATTCGAGCGCGGCGCCTGGCAAGTCATGGCGCCGCAATGCCGACAGCACGGTGTCGAGGAACGATTCGCTGAGCAGCTGGCGGTACGACACGTTGACCGCGATGCGCTGCAGCGGCAGGCCGTCGTCGCGCCACGCGCGCAGCTGGCGGCAGGCCTCGTCGATGACCCACGCGCCGATTGCGACGATGTCACCGGTGCTTTCGGCGTGCTGCACGAAGGCGAGCGGGTGCAGCTCGCCGCGTTGCGGGTGGTCCCAGCGCAGCAGCGCTTCGATCGCGACGACGCGGCCGTGCTGCAATTCGACCTGCGGCTGGTAGACCAGGCGCAGCTCGCGATTGGCGAGTGCGTTGCGCAACTGGCTTTCGATCGCGATGCTGTTTTCCAGGCGTCGCGCGATCGAGTGCGAAAACGCCTGCCAGGTGCTGCGGCCGCGGTGTTTCGCTTCGCTCATCGCAGCGTCCGCATGATGCAGCAGCTGCTGTACCGTGGTGCCACCTTCCGGAAAACGCGCGATGCCGACCGAGGCGGTGATCACGAACTCTTCGCCGCCATATTCGAACGCACGGCGGAAGCGCGCATTGATCGTCTCGGCGATCTCGCCGGGTTCCGCTTCGCGCAGCGAACGCGGCAGTACGACGAGGAATTCGTCGCCGGCGAAACGCCCGCAATGGGCGCCTTCCGGCAGGCACTCCTGCAGCCGGTGCGCCGCACTGGCGAGCAGCCGGTCGCCGGCGGCGGCACCGAGGATGTCGTTGATCACCTTGAAACGATCGAGATCGACGTACAGCAAGGCCGGGCCGATGCGGTCGCGCGTCGCGATGATTTGGCGATTGAGTTCCTCAAGGATGTTTTCGCGATTCGGCAGGCCGGTGACCGGATCGGTCACCGCCTTGCGGCGCAGCTCGCGTTCGAGCAGCTTGCGCGCGCTGATGTCGTGGCACATGCCGGTGATGCTGTAGATCGTGTCGCCGCGCCAGACCGGCCGTGACTCGACGCTGATCCAGCGCCGCCGACCGAGCGCGGTGACGATTTCATATTCGTGAGGGCTGCTCACACCGCGGCGGACCTCGCCGAGATCGAGCTGCACGCGCTCGCGGCTGCGCGGTTCGAGCAGGTTCATCGCACGCTCGAACGAGATCGGCTTGTCGGCGGGCAGGTCGAACAGGCGGTACATCTCATCCGTCCAGAACAGCTCGTTCGATGCGAGGATCAGTTCGTAGCCGCCGATGTGGCCGATCGCCTGGGTCCGTTCCAGCAGATCGCGCGTGCGCTTGAGCTCGGTCACGTCGGTGAAGGTCGAAACCACCTGATAGGGCGCGTCGTCGCCCGCGCGGAACAGCGGCACCGCGGTCGCCGCAAGCCATAACGGATGCGAAAGATGCGGCAGCCAGAAGCAGATCAGCTCCGATTCGATCGCCTGGCCCGAGCTCAGCGCGCGCATCGAAGGCAGATCGCATTGCTCGATCGTGCCGCCGAGCGCGTCGAAGTAGCGCCAGCCCGGAAACCCTTCGCGCTCCAGATGGCCGAGCTGGCTTTCGCTGACCTGGAACATGCGGTAAGCGGCCGGATTGCCGTACACCAGGCGCCCGGAGGCATCGCGCACGACGACGCCCTTGTCCATCGAATGCAGCATGAGGCGGTAGCGCTGCTCGGCGTCGCGCAGCGCATTCGCCGTCCGCTGCCAGTGGCTGATCCCGCGTGCGACATTGAGCACGCGCCGCTCGCTGCCGTCCAGAAAGACGTTCGAATGCACTTCGACCGGAAAATCGCGGCCATCGCCGCGGCGGATCGTCGTCTCGATCGAAAAGGTCTCGTCCGACTGGCACGATTCGATCACGTGCGCAATGTGGTCGGGCGGCAGCGCGGGGCTGAGATCGAGCAGGTTGAGCGTCAGCAATGCGCTGCGCGGATGACCGTACAGGCGGCAGGCCGCGGCGTTCGCATCGACCACGTCGCCATGTTCGTCGTGCAAGGTGACCGCGTCCGGAATCGCCTCGATGAAGGCGCGGTGCCGCGTCGCGATGGCGAGTGCCGCATGCTCCTGGTCGCGCAGGACGTCGATGGCCTCGGCCAGCGTGTTGCGCGCCGCCGCACTGGTGCCGGGCCGCGCGATCAGCTCCTGCAGCAGATCGAGCGCGGACCGGGTCGAATCCTGGCCGTCGTGGACGCTGTCGATCCAGGCCGCGAGCTCAGTATTCTCCGGCGATATCGCATTCTGCTGCATCGCGTCGTTCCCGATCCTGCGCGTACCTGGGGCTGGTACCAGACCTTAGCATCCAAGTAAGCCGGGGGACGTGAAGCCGGCGTGGAAATTGACGGTTTTCCACGTTTTCCATCGAATGAAGGCGGACTACAGCGTCGCGCGGGCGACGCGGCTGGACGTTTCACGGCCCAGTTGCGTGCTCAGCCAGAGGCCGGTCGCGATCAGCGCGGGCAAATCGATGCCGGTCGCGATACCGAGTCCGTCGAGCATGTAGACGACATCCTCGCTGGCGACATTGCCGGTTGCCCCCTTTGCATAGGGACAGCCGCCGGTACCTGCGACCGAACTGTCGATGACGCCGACGCCTTCTTCGAGACAGGCGAGGATATTCGCCAGCGCCTGCCCGCGAGTGTCGTGGAAATGTACGGCGAGCGCGCTGATCGGCACCGCACCCGCGACTGCGTGCAGCATCGCGCGCGCCTTCGCCGGCGTACCGATGCCGATGGTGTCGCCGAGCGATATCTCGTAGCAGCCGAGCGCGTGCAGGCGCTCGGCCACGCGCACGACTTCGGCGACCGCGACTTCGCCCTGGTACGGACAGCCGAGCACGGTCGACACGTAGCCGCGCACCTTGACGCCATCGGCGCATGCGCGTTCGAGAACCGGCTCGAAGCGTTCGATCGATTCGTCGATCGACGCGTTGACGTTGGTGCGGTTGAACGCCTCGGAGGCCGCCGTGAACACCGCGATCTCGTTCGCGCCGACACTGCGTGCGCGTTCGTAGCCTTGCAGATTCGGCACCAGTACCGGGTAGGCCACGCCGGGTTTTTTGTTGATCGCGACATAGACTTCCGCCGCGTCGGCGAGCTGCGGCACCCATTTCGGGCTGACGAAACTGGTCGCTTCGATCGTCTGCAAGCCGGTAGCCGAGAGGCGGTCGATCAGTTCGATCTTGGTCGCAGTCGGAATGATCGTCTTTTCGTTCTGCAGACCGTCGCGCGCGCCGACTTCGACGATGCGCACTGCGCGCAGCGTGCTCATGCCGCGGCTGCCGCGTCGGCCAGGCGCACCAGCACCGCATCGGCTTCGACGAAATCGCCGGCCGCCGCCTGCACCGTCTCGACCCGTCCGCGGCGTGGCGCGCGCAGGGTCAGTTCCATTTTCATCGCTTCCATCACCAGCAGCTCCTGGCCTTCGGTGACCGTGTCGCCCGGCTTCGTCTTGACGATGACGATACGGCCGGGCATCGGCGCCGTCACGCGATCGCCGCTCGCACCGCTTTTCATGGCGTACTCGAACGCGGGCGCATGCGCGTACACCTGGCGGCGCTCCCCGTCATGGATATTCACGCGGCCGTCGTCGACGGCGACACGCCAGCGTCGCGTGATGCCATCGATGGTTGCCGTGAGCGCGTCGCCGTGCAGGATCGCGCTGCTCACGTTGCGCTTCGAAGCGGCGCTTTCAAGCCGGTAGACGCCGGCGGCTCCGTGCGCCGAAATTTCAACGCGCTCGCCGCGATCGAGTAGCGCGACGATGCGCTTGCCCGGATGGGCGAGGCGCCAGCCATCCGCGCGTGCCCACGGCGAATGCGGGTCGCCGGAAGCCAGCGCGAGCTGCGACACCTCGGCTTCTTCGTGCAGCAGCCACATGATCGCAGCAGCGAACAACGCATCGGATCGCTCGCCATCGCTTTCGTCGGTTGCCGCGGCGGGAACGAACTCATCGAGATGCCGATCGAGGTAGCCGGTATCGATACGGCCTTCGATCACGGCGGGATGGCGCACCAGGCGTTCGAGAAAATCGACGTTGGATTTCGGACCGACCACATCGCAGGCGGCGAGCGCCTCGCGCATGCGCAGCAGTGCGCTGGCGCGGTCGCGGTCCCACACGATCAGCTTGGCGATCATCGGATCGTAGAAGATCGTCACCGTATCGCCTTCGATCACGCCCGCGTCGATGCGTACATGCGCCGACGGCGCCGGCAGGCGCAAGCGCTCGAGTCTGCCCGAGCCGGGCAGGAAGCCTTGCTCCGGGTCCTCGGCGTACAGGCGCAGCTCGATCGCATGTCCGTCGGCCGGAATCGACTTGTTGCGAATCAGCGAACCCGGCAGTTCTTCGCCTGCGGCGACCCGCAGCTGCAGTTCGACCAGGTCGAGGCCGAGCACTTGTTCGGTGACCGGATGCTCGACCTGCAGACGTGTATTGATCTCCATGAAATAGAAATCGCCGCCGCTCTTGTCGGCGTCGGGGCCGACGATGAATTCGACCGTGCCGGCATTGACGTAGTCGAGCGCGCGCGCGGCCGCCACGGCGGCTTCGCCCATCTGCGCACGCAGCGCTGGCGTGACGAACGGCGAGGGCGTTTCCTCGAGCACCTTCTGGTAGCGGCGCTGCGCCGAACACTCGCGCTCGTTCAGATGCACGATATGCCCGTGGGTGTCGCCGAACACTTGAAATTCGATGTGCCGCGGCTGTTCGATGTAGCGCTCCAGCAGCACACGGTCGCGGCCGAACGCGTTCTTCGCTTCGCGCTGGCAGCTTTCCAGAGCCGCTGCGAATTCGCCGGCCGCGCGCACGATGCGCATGCCCTTGCCGCCGCCGCCGTAGGCCGCCTTGATCATCAGCGGGAAACCGATGCGGGCCGCTTCGCGAGCGAGCAGGGCGGGATCCTGATCCTCGCCGGTGTAGCCGGGCACGACCGGCACGCCGCGCGCGGCCATCAGTTCCTTCGCGCCGGCCTTCGAGCCCATGCGCCGCATCGAATTGGCCGAGGGTCCTATGAAGACCAGGCCGGCATGGTCGACGGCTTCGGCGAAATCCGCGTTCTCGGAAAGAAAACCGTAGCCGGGATGGATCGCCTCGGCGCCGCTGCGCAGCGCAACCTCGATGATCGCGTCGCCGCGCAGGTACGAATCGGCCGGACGCGGGCCGCCGATCGGATACGCGGCATCGGCCTGGCGCACGTGCTGCGCGCTCGCATCGGCTTGCGAATACACGGCCACCGTCTGCACGCCGAGCTGCCGGCACGTGCGCATGACGCGGCAGGCGATCTCGCCGCGGTTGGCGATCAGGATGCGTTTGAACATGCGCCGCTCCCGCTCAGGCCGGGGTGTGGCAGACGGCTTCGACATTGTGGCCATCCGGATCGAGCACGAACGCGCCGTAATAGTTCTCGTGGTACTGGGGCCTCAGGCCCGGCGCTCCGTTGTCCTTGCCGCCGGCCGCCAAACCTGCGCGATGGAACGCATCGACGTCGGTGCGGCGTGCGGCGACGAAGGCGACATGCGTGCGGCCACGTGCTGTGTCGCGACCGATCCAGAAGAAGGGCTTGCCTTGCGCGCCGAATCCGCCGGCGTAGTCGCCGCCGGTCTGCTCGGGCGTGACTTCCATGACGAGGGCGATGCCGAGGGGCGCCAGCGCTCGTTCGTAGAACGACTTGCTGGTCGCGTAATCGGAAACCGGAATGCCGATGTGATCGAGCATGGCGCTACTCCAACGCGGGTGAGGGGCCTGGCCGGTTACGGTAGCATGGCCGGCTGAAGTCACGGAGCATTCGGCGAATGGCGGATTTCCAACCGTCGGCAGGACATGACGAGGGCGTCCGGCGCGCCGAAGACTACCTGCGCGAACGCGCAGGTCTCGGCATTCCCGCCGCGCGCCAGCGCTTGCTGCAGGCGCTGGTGGGATCGCCGTCCGCGCTGTGGCTCGAAGTCGGCCGTACGCTCGCGCTGCGCAGCGACACGGACACGGCCGCAAGGGTGTTCGCAGCGGCGCTGGCCGAACACGCCGAAGACATCGATCTCGGCCTCGCGCTGGCGGGCATGCAGTGGCAGCAGAAGCAGTACAGCGGGGCCGAAGCGATCCTGCAGGCCCTGCTCGAGCGGCATCCGACGCACGCCGCTGCCGCCTTCATGCTGGCACGCCTGCGCAAGGAACAAGGCCGCATGCTGGGCGCCGAGACGGCTCTGAGCGGATTGTTCCGCCACGCGCGCCAGAGCAGCGCCGTCACCATCCAGGCGATCGAACTGCTCGACGACTGCGGCCGCAAGCGTGCCGCGGCGGAGATGTGCGAGAACGCGATCGCAGCGGGTTCGCGCGACCCGCGCCTGCATGCCTATGCCGGCATGCTGCAGGTGCAGCTCGGCGACTTCGAGCGTTCGCGCGAGCACTATCTGTTCGCACTGCAACACAGCGCACAGGCGGTCGACTGGGAAGCGGCGAACGCGCTGGCAAGCCTGCAACGTTATCGCGACGGCGAGCACGCGGATTTCGCCTTGTTCCGGCGCCTGCTCGAACGCACCGACCTGAGCGAGCGTGCGCGCGCGTCCGTACTGTTCGCGCTGGCCAAGGCGTACGACGATCTCGGCGATGTCGCGCACGCCGTGGATTTCTTTCGGCGCGCCAATGCGCTCATCGCCGCGGCGACAGCGTGGTCGCGCAAACACTGGCGCCGTGCAGTCGAAGCGCGCTTGAGCGCCAAGGGGTTGCCGCGGCGCACGGCCGAAAACGATGACTGCATTCCGATCTTCATCGTCGGTGCGCCGAGGTCGGGCACGACGCTGGTGGCGGAATTGTTGGCGCGCTCGTCCGTCGTATGCAACCGCGGCGAACTTGCGTGGCTGCCGTTTTTCGCGCAGCAGATGGCGCGCGCCGGCAAGCCGGATGCGGTTTTGCTCGACCAGATCGCTGCGGCGTATCTGGCGCAGTTGCGCCAGGACGATTCCAATGCGCGCTGGTTCATCGACAAGCAACCGCTGAACTTCCTGCACGTCGATCTGATCGCGGCGCTGTTTCCGCAAGCGCGGATCATTCATTGCGAACGCAACAGCCGCGACACGGCGCTGTCGATCTGGATGCAGCATTTCGCCGGTCCGGAAAATGCGTTCGCCTACGAATTCGCCAACATCGCCGTCGTGCTGAACGACGCGTCGCGCCTGGTCGCGCACGCGCGCAGGGCCGGCACCGCTGTTCATGCGCTGCGCTACGAAGAACTGGTCGCCGCGCCGGCAACGCGCATCGCATCGCTGGCAGCGGACTTGGGCATCCCCGCATTCGATGCGACGAACACGCAGCGGGAAGCCAGCGTCATCAGCACATCGAGCACCTGGCAGGCGCGCCAGCCGGTGTACACGCGCGCCGTCGGCCGCTGGCATGCGTATGCGCAGCTGCTGCCGGAGCTGCACCAGTTTCCGGATGACTGAGCGCGGCTAGACCCAGTCGGGCGCGCGCTTGTCGAGGAACGCGCCGAGGCCGCGCTGGCCTTCGTCGGAAATGCGCAGGCGAGCGATCAAGGCGGCATTCTCGCTGTCGATGCGTTCGGCCGACTCGCGCGTCATGCCGCCGACGCGCAGCGCCAGCTTTTTCGCCTCCGCCTGAGCCAGTGGTCCGCCCTTGGCGATGAAATGCAGGGTGCGCGCGACGGCTTCGTCGAGTTCCGTGGGCGCCACGCATTCGTGGAGCAGACCGATGCGCGCCGCCATCGCCGCATCGAACACCTCGCCGCCGACGAACAGGCGACGCGCCTGGCGCAGACCGATCGCGGCGATCACGTAGGGCGAGATCACTGCCGGCACGAGCCCGAGCTTGACCTCGCTGAGGGAGAACTTCGCATTCTCCACGCCGATCGCGACGTCGCAGCAGGCGACCAGCCCGACGCCGCCTCCATAGGTCGAGCCGTTGACGCGCGCGATCGTTGGTTTCGAGAGGAAATTCAGCGTGCGCATCAGCAAGGCCAGTCGCAGCGAATCGGCGCGGTTGTCTTCCTCGCTGGCGGCGGCCATGCCGCGCATCCATTGAAGGTCCGCGCCGGCCGAGAACGAGGCGCCGGCGCCGGTCAGCACGACCGCGCGCAAGGTGGCGTCGGCGTCGCACGCGGCGAGGGCGGCGGTCAGCTCGGCAATCAGTCCGTTGTCGAACGCGTTATGCACGTTCGCGCGGTTCAAGGTGATCGTCGCGACGGCGTCGCTGATGGTGACGAGGACGGCTGCGTTTCTCATGCGTTTCCTGAGTGGCCGGGATGGGGGATTCGGGATTGGGGATTGGGGATGAGGATTGAGTAGAGCAGCAGCATGGCTGCGCACTGGCTTTTCCGATTCCAGGATCCCGCCCCGATGATACCTGCGCGCCCGCGCACCCCGCGCCGCAGTGAAAACCGCTATAATGCGAACCATTCTTATTTGCGTGCAGTCCTAGCGTGCGGTTATCCGAGTTGAAGAAGGGTGCATCCGCCGTGGTCCGTGAAGTCGAAGATGCCCATGCTGCCGATCCGATCGCGCGCCGCCTGCGCGAACTCGGTTTCGTCAACGGCGAGCCGGTGCGCGTGGTCGCGAGCGGCCCGATCGGCGGCGATCCGCTGCTGGTGCAGATCGGCTACACACGCTTCGCGTTGCGCCGTGCCGAGGCCGAACGCGTGCTGCTGATGGCAGGAGACGCTGCGTGAACGCGCTTGCCGGCTCGCTGCGCATCGCCCTGGTCGGCAATCCGAACTGCGGCAAGACCGCGTTGTTCAACCGCATCACCGGCAGCCAGCAGAAGGTCGCCAACTACGCCGGCGTCACCGTCGAGCGCAAGGAAGGCCGCTTCGTCGGGCCGTCCGGACGCGTCATGCAACTGCTCGACCTGCCCGGCGCCTACAGTCTTGATGCCGCCAGCCCGGACGAGGCGATCACGCGCGACATCTGCGAGGGACGCTACCCGGGCGAAGCGGCGCCGGACCTGATCGTGTGCGTCGCCGACGCGACCAATCTGCGCCTGCATCTGCGCTTCGTGCTCGAAGTAAAGCGCCTCGGCCGCCCGATGGTGCTGGCGCTCAACATGATGGACGCGGCGCGCAAGCGCGGCATCCGCATCGACATCGGCGCGCTCGAAAAAGCGCTCGGCATCGCGGTCGTCGAAACCATCGCGGTGCAGCGCGGCGGCGCGGCTGCTCTGATCGAGCGCCTCGATGCGAGCGTCGCGCTCGACGCCGTGGCGCCGGCAATGCCGGACGACAGCGGCCAGCCCGCGACCGAGGCGAATCTGCATGCGCAAGTGCGCAGCATGCTCGCCGCAGCGGTGACGATGCCGCGCGCGACCTCGGCGATCGACGACGCGGTCGATCGTGTCGTGCTGCACCCGATCGCTGGCCTGGCGATTCTCGCGGTGGTGATGTTCCTGATCTTCCAGGCCGTGTTCACCTGGGCCGCGCCGGTGCAGGATGCCGTCACCTACGGCATCGGTGAGCTTGGCGCCTGGGTCGGCAACCTGCTGCAACCGATGCCATTGCTGCACAGCCTCGTCACCGACGGCGTGTTCGCCGGGCTCGGCACCGTGCTCGCGTTCCTGCCGCAGATCCTGATCCTGTTCCTGTTCATCCTGATGTTGGAAGAGTCCGGTTATCTGCCGCGCGCTGCGTTCCTGCTCGACCGCATGATGTTCGCCGCGGGCCTGACCGGACGTTCGTTCATTCCGCTGCTGTCGAGTTTCGCCTGCGCGATTCCCGGCATCATGGCGACGCGCAGCATCCAGGATCCGCGCGATCGGCTGACCACGATCATGGTCGCGCCGCTGATGACCTGCTCGGCGCGCCTGCCGGTCTATACCTTGCTGATCGCCGCGTTCATTCCGCGCCAGAGCGTGCTCGGCGTGTTCAACCTGCAGGGCGTGGTGTTGTTCGTGCTGTATTTCGCCGGCGTCGTCAGCGCGCTCGCCGTCGCCTGGGTGATCAAGCGCATGCGCAGCGACAAGAGCGAGCATGCCTTGCTGATGGAGTTGCCGTCGTACCGCCTGCCGAACCCGCGCGACGTCGCGATCGGACTGTGGGAGCGTTCCAAGATCTTCCTGCGGCGCGTCACCGGCATCATTCTTTCGCTGACCGTGCTGCTCTGGTTCCTGTCGAGTTTTCCGTCGCCGCCGGACGGCGCCACGCAGCCGGCGATCGACTACAGCTTCGCCGGCGTGATCGGCCACTGGATGACTTATATCTTTGCGCCGATCGGCTTCAACTGGCAGATCTGCGTCGCACTCATTCCTGGGCTGGCCGCGCGCGAAGTCGCGGTGGCCTCGCTGGCGACCGTGTATGCGATGTCCGCCGCCGACGACGCGGCGACGGCGCAGCTCGGCGCGACGATCGCCTCGCAATGGTCGCTGGCGACGGCGCTGTCGCTGCTGGCCTGGTATGTGTTCGCGCCGCAGTGCATGTCGACGCTGGCGGTGATCCGGCGCGAAACCAATTCCTGGCGCAACGTATGGATCAGCGCCGGCTATCTGTTCGGGCTGGCGTATCTGGCCTCGCTGCTGACCTATCAGATCGCGAAGGCGCTGACATGAGCACGCCGCTGCTGGTGCAGACGCTGGTGGTCGTGGGCGCGGTCGCCTGGTCCGTGCTGTTCGCGGCGAAGCGCTTCCTGCCCGTCACGGTCCGACGCATGCAGGCGCGCGTGCTGGAAACGCTCGACCGCTCCTCGTCGCCGGCCTGGTTGCGCGATTTGGCGCGCCGCGCGCAGCCGCACAGCACGAGCGGCAGCAGCTGCGGCGATGGCTGTTCGGCCTGTGGCGGTTGCGCGGCGGCTGCGGCCACGCCGGCGGTGGCCGAACCTGCGGTCGAAGCACAGCCGCTGGTATTCCGTCCGCGTTCGAAATCCTGAGGCATTTTTCCATCGATCGCACGGCGTGATGAATCAGGCACCCGGCGCACGCCTTACACTTCGCCATGGACAGCTACACCTTGCATCGCGGCAGCGCACCGCTGCTGATCAGCCTGCCGCACGACGGCGCGATTCTGCCGGACGCACTCGCCGAACGCATGACGCCATCGGCGCGCACCGTGCCCGACACCGATTGGCATGTCTCGCGGCTGTATGCGTTCGCGCGCGAACTCGGCGCATCGATGATCGTGCCGGTGTACTCGCGCTACGTCGTCGATCTCAATCGGCCGAGCGACAACGCCTCGCTGTATCCAGGTCAGAACACCACCGGCCTGTGCCCGATCGTGCAGTTCAGTGGCGAGCCGGTCTATCAGGCCGGTGAAGAACCGCAGGCCGACGAAATCGCGCAGCGGATCGAGCGCTACTGGCAACCGTATCACCGCGGCCTTGCCGAAGAGATCGAACGGCTGCGTGCGCAGCATGGCCGTCTGGTACTGTGGGAGGGACATTCGATCCGCAGCGTCGTGCCGTTTCTGTTCGACGGGCGTCTGCCGGATTTCAACATCGGTACCGCCGACGGAACCAGCTGTTCGGCGGCACTGCAGGCGCGCCTGGAAGAGATTCTTGCGGCGCAGACGCGATCGACGCACGTGTTCAACGGCCGCTTCAAGGGCGGCTACATCACGCGGCACTACGGCCAGCCGCAGCACGGCGTCGACGCCGTGCAGCTGGAGCTCGCGCAGCTCAACTACATGGACGAGGACAGCTTCGAGTACGCGCCGGCTGCCGCGCAGAAAACTCAGGACGTCATCCGGCGGCTGCTGGAAGCCGCGCTGGCGTGAACGACGCTGCGGCTGCACCGACCTTCGACGAGCGTACCAGCCGCCGAAATCACTGGATAGGCATCGGTCTCGCCGCATTCGGCGCGATCGCGTTTTCCGGCAAGGCGATCGTCATCAAGCTCGCCTATCGCTACGGCGTCGATGCGGTGACCTTGCTGGCGCTGCGCATGCTGGTGGCGCTGCCGTTTTTCCTGTCGATGGCGGTGTGGGCAGGCAGCCGCAGCCGCGTGCGCATCGTACGCGATGATGCCTTGCGCATCCTTGCGCTCGGCTTCTTCGGCTATTACCTCGCCAGCTTTCTCGATTTCGCCGGACTCGCCTACCTCACCGCGACGCTGGAGCGGTTGATCCTGTACCTGACGCCGACCCTGGTGCTGGCGATCGGCTTCTTCTTGCATCGGCGCGCGGTATCGCGGCGGCAGATGTTCGCGCTGATCGTCAGCTACGCGGGCGTGCTGCTCGCGTTCGCGCACGACCGCGCGCTCGGTGGCAGCAATGTCGCGCTCGGCGGCATGCTCGTGCTCGCCAGTGCGCTGAGTTATGCGATTTATCTGGTCGGCAGCGGGCAGCTGGTCGCCCGAGTCGGCGCGGTGCGCCTGACCGCGTACGCGAGCAGTGTCGCCTGCGTCCTCTGCCTGCTGCAGTTTGCCGTGCTGCGGCCATGGTCGGCGCTGCAACTGCCGACGCCGGTGTGGTGGCTGTCCTTGCTCAACGGCAGCCTGTGCACGGTCGTGCCGGTGCTTGCCGTGATGCTGGCGATCGACCGCATCGGTTCGGGGCTCGCCGCGCAGGTCGGCATGCTCGGACCGGTCTCGACGATCGTACTCAGCCTGCTCGTCCTCGGCGAAGCGATGGGGCCGTGGCAGATTGCCGGCACCGTGCTCGTCATGGGCGGCGTGTTCGTGCTGGCGAAGAAGTAGCGTGCCGCCTGCAGCGCAGATACGCGGCAACGTTCAGCGGGATGCGCTCTCCTGCACATGCGTCTGCAGCGGCGGCAGGAACCAGGCCAGCAAACCGATCGCCGGCAGGTAAGCGCAGACGCCGTAGACGGCTTCGATGCCGATGTGGTCGGCCAGTTCGCCGAGCAAGGCGGCGCCGAGGCCGCCCATGCCGAACGCGAAACCATAGAACAGGCCGGCAACGACACCGGTGCGTCCGGGCACGAGTTCCTGCGCGTAGACGATGATCGCGGAAAACGCCGAGGCGAGCACGAGCCCGATGACCACGGTCAGCGCGGTGGTCCAGAATAGGTTCGCGTGCGGCAGCAGCACGGTAAACGGCAGCACGCCGAGGATCGAACCCCAGATCACGTACTTGCGGCCGATACGATCGCCGATCGGGCCGCCAGCGACGGTGCCGATCGCCACTGCGCCTAGGAAGACGAACAAATGGATCTGCGCGCTCTGTGCGGTGAGCGCGAACTTCTGCATCAGATAGAAGGTGTAGTAGCTCGACAGACTGGCGAGGTAGAAATATTTCGAGAAGATCAACGCACCGAGAATCGCCATCGTGACGACGATCGTACGGCGTGGCAGCGTGCGGCCGTCGCCCAGCGCGGCCGGGCGCGGTTTTCGCTGCAGCGGGATCTGCATGCGGTACCAGCCGCCGATGCGGCCGAGCAGGACGATCGCGGTGAGTGCGGCGATGGCGAACCAGGCGACGCTGCTCTGGCCGCGCGGCATCACGATGAACGCCGCGAGCAATGGTCCGATCGCCGAACCGACGTTGCCGCCGACCTGGAACAACGATTGCGCCAGGCCATGGCGGCCGCCCGAAGCCATGCGCGCGACGCGCGAGGACTCCGGATGGAACACCGACGAGCCCGAGCCGACCAGTGCGGCGGCGAACAGCAGCATCGGAAAGCTCGATGCCTGCGACAACAGGACCAAACCGGCCAGCGTGAAGGCCATGCCTATGCTGAGCGAATACGGCAGCGGCCGTTTATCCGTATAGATGCCCACGAAGGGCTGCAGCAGCGACGCGGTGATCTGGAACGTCAGCGTGATCAGGCCGATCTGGCCGAAATCGAGCTTGAACGAGTCCTTCAGCAGCGGATAGATCGCCGGCAGCAGCGACTGGATCATGTCGTTGAGCAGATGACACACGCTCAGCATCGCCAGGATCGGAAAGGCGGTGCGCGCGGCGTCTTCGGCGGCGATGCGTCCGGTGCGCGGCATCGGCGGCAGGGCGGGTGCCGGCGCGGATGCGGTGGCGAGAGTGGCGTCGGTGGCGAGCGGGGTGACGGCGTTCATGGCGCTCAGTAGACACCGACCGCCTTATGCCCGCATTATTGTCTAGGTCAACAATCTTCGAGATCGGGCCAATGCGCAATATTCACGCGACCAAGGCCGATAGCCTGCCTGGGAGCATCGTCGCGACCGCGAACGAGTATCCGACCGGGCACCGCGTGCCGCGCCATCGTCATCGGCGCAGCCAGCTGCTCTACGCTGCGAGCGGCATCATGGTCGTCGGCACGGAAGCTGGCCGCTGGATCGTGCCGCCGGAGCGCGCGGTATGGATTCCGGCCGGCATGGCGCACGAGGTGCATGCTCTGGTGCATGTCAGCACGCGCAGCGTCTACGTCGAGCCCGGCATCGGCAGCGCGCTGCCGTCCGATTGCCGCGTCGTCGCGATTTCTCCGCTGCTGCGAGACAT